>Ga0209924_1000995_pt1 | contig 11562 bp, 8 predicted proteins | sample SalPonR1_C_D1_MG_FD_185700 | JGI IMG/M metagenome (GOLD analysis project Ga0209924, IMG submission 185700) | Salt pond soil microbial communities from South San Francisco under conditions of wetland restoration - Salt Pond MetaG R1_C_D1_MG... ...
CGCTACGAATGGATCGGGCGGATGGTCCGTGCCGCGGTGCGTCGCCCGCGCCTGGGCCAGGTGAGTTTCACGGACCGCTTTGACCGCATCGCGACGCATCCGGGCTGGGGGCTGGCCTTCCTGCTGGGCGTGTTCGGACTGGTGTTCTGGCTGACCTTTTCGGTGGCCGGGCCTGTGCAAGGCTGGCTGGAGGAGGGCGTGATCACGCCGCTGTCCGCCATGGTGAGCGCAGCACTCGCCGGGGCGCCGACCTGGCTGTCCGGCATCCTGGTGGACGGCATGCTGGCGGGCGCCGGTGTCGTCGTGACCTTCGTGCCCATCCTGTTCGTGTTCTTTCTTGCGCTCGGGCTGCTCGAGGATACCGGCTACCAGAGCCGGATGGCTTATGTCATGGATCGCTTCATGCACCGGCTGGGGCTGCACGGCAAGAGCTTTCTGCCGCTGTTCCTGGGCTTCGGCTGCAATGTGCCGGCCGTGATGGGCAGCCGCGTCATCGAGTCGCGGCCAGCGCGCCTGCTGACCATCATGCTGACGCCTTTCGTGCCCTGCAGCGCGCGGCTGGTGGTGCTGGCCTTCCTGGTGCCGCTGTTCTTCCCGGCCTTCCCCGCCCTGGTGGCCTGGGGGCTGGTGGTCGGCAACCTGGTCGTGCTGGTGCTCATCGGGCTCCTGCTGGACCGCTTCGCATTCCGGCGGGAGCGCCTCGCCTTCGTCATGGAGATGCCGCTCTATCACGTGCCGAACCCGCGCACGATCCTGGTGTTCGCGCTCACCAATGTCTGGACTTTCCTGAAACGCGCCGCGACCATCATCGTGATCGCCTCGATGATCATCTGGGTGCTGGTGAGCTACCCGGGCGAGCACGTCAACGACAGTTACCTGGCGATGTTCGGCAAGATGCTGGAACCGGTGGGCGGCCTGATGGGACTGGACTGGCGGCTGGTGGTCGCCACGCTCTCGGGCTTCGTCGCCAAGGAAAATTCCATCGCCGCGCTGGGCATTATTTTCGGGGCGGAGGCGGACAGCCTGGGTGGCACGCTGTCGGCGCTGATCGCCCCTGCCTCGGCGCTGGCCTTCCTGGTCCTCAACATGCTGTTCGTGCCCTGCGTCGCCACGGTCGCGGCCATTCGCCAGGAAACCGAGAGCTGGGGATGGACCGCCGTCAGCGCCGCGCTGATGCTGTCCAGCGCCGTCATTTTCGCGACGCTGGTCTACCAGGCGGCCGTACTGCTCGGCCTGGGGGGCGCGCTTGCTTAAACGCCTGTTGAAAACCATCGAGTCCGGGCAGGCCGGCAACACAGCGGAGCTCGCCGAGATGATCGGCGCGTCGCCGGCGCTCGTCGAAGCCATGGTCATCGAGCTGGAGCAACGCGGCCTGCTGCAACGCGTGGGCGAATGCGGCGACCCCTGCGCCGGCTGTCCGGTGGAATCGCTGTGCGGCATCGCGCCCCGGCGCTGCGCCTGGATGTTGACGGCGGAAGGTCGCCGTCGCGCGGAGCAATGATGCGCGCCGTCCCCATTGCGCTGGCCTGCTGGTTGCTACCTTACCTGGCGGTGCTGCTCACCTACACGATCTCCTCCTCGCTGGACCAGGTGCGCGACTGCATTCCCTTTTTCGAAGGCTGCACCTCCATCAGCGGCGCGGCGCGGCAGGATCCCTCGATCCACCTTTTCAGGGCCGTCATGCTGCCCACCAGCACCCTGATCGCCGCTTACTGGCTGCTGGTGCGCGCCTGGCTCGGCCACCTCGGGAACACCGGCCGAAGCCGCGGCCTCATCGTCGTGCTCGGCCTGGTCGGCGCCCTGTTCCTGGTCCTGTACGTGGTCTTCCTCGGCACCGAGGGCGCCGCTTACGAGTTCATGCGGCGCTACGGGGTGACGGTCTATTTCTCGTTCACCGCGCTCGCGCAGCTGGTGCTGGCGTCGCGGCTGGGCCACCTGCCCGCGGCGGCGCGCGCGCAGGTGGGCCAGGGTCTCATACGCGCGAAGATGCTGTTCGGCGTCGGCATGCTGGCGCTGGGGCTGGTCAACATACCCGCAAAGAATTTCTTCCCGGACCTGCCGATCGACAACATCGTCGCCTGGAACTTCGCGCTCCTGATGCATGGTTACTTCGGCCTGACGGCGATCGCGTGGCGGCGCGCGGGATTGCGGATCACCGCGCGTTTCGGAGTGTCTCCACCCGCCGGGTGAGGCTTTCCAGGTCCGGGTCCCCGCGGGTATCCACCGGCAGCGTGTACTGCCTTTCCAGGGCGCCGCTCTCGACGGGCCGGGCCAGCTGCGCCTCCAGCACCTTCAGGCCCGCATCCGACGGGTCGCCGCGCCGCGTGCTCACCCGCTCGCGCAAGAGTTCGGCGGGGGCCTCGCAGGAGAGGATCACGGGATCGGCCTCTTCCCGCAGCGCGAGGCGCACAAAAGCCTCGCGACGTTCCGACTCCAGGAATGCCGCGTCCACGAGCAGGCTGCAGCCCGACCGCAAGGCCGTGCGCGCGATCTCCTGCAGGCGGCCATAAGTACGCTCGGTGGCGGCGGCATCGTAAAGACCCTCGCCGACGCCGCCGCTCGCGCTCGCCGTGGGCTCGAGCCCGTGCAGGCGCTTGCGCTCCAGGTCCGAGCGCACCCAGGCGGCCCGCGCGCGCGGCGCCAGCCGCGCGGCCAGCCGGCTCTTGCCGGAGCCGGAAAAGCCGCGCATCAACAGCAGCAGCGGTCGCCCGGGCGCCGCGTGGTCCAGCGCCCGCGCCACGTGGCCCGCCAGGCGCGCCCTGAGCGGTCCCGATTCCTCATCCCCGGTGCCGGCCTGCGCGAGGCGTATGCCGTCGATCTTGGCGCGCACCAGGTGCCGGTAGACGAGATACCAGCTCAGCACGGCCAGCCCGTCGTAGTCACCCAGCGCGGCGAGCCAGGCATTGTAGAAGCGCCAGCCGAGCTCGCCGTGCTCGCGGGACTCGAGGTCCATCAGCAGGAAGGCCACCTCGCTCTGCACGTCGATCCAGCGCAGCGCCGGGTCGAACTCGATGCCGTCGAAGGCCGCGATGCGATCGCCCAGCATGACGAGGTTCGCCAGGTGCAGGTCGCCGTGTCCCTCGCGCACCCGGCCCTGCGCGAGTCGCTGCTCGAACAGTGGCGCCAGCGCGGCGGCGCGGTGCCGCGTCCAGCGTTCCAGCCTGGCAAGGTCATCCGCCGTGCCGGGCGCCAGCGCGTCGCACGGCAGCGCCTCGAAGTTGGCCAGCGCCGGGCGGGTGACCGCGGCGGCGTCGCCCACGCCGTCGCCGGGCGCGGCGGGCGATAGTCCAGCCTGGAATTCCGCCAGCTGCCGCGCGAAATTCTCCAGCGCGGCGCCGTCCAGCCGCCCGGCCGCCAGGCGGCGATCCAGTCGCGACTCGCCGGGGAAGCGGCGCATGCGCACTGCCGGCTCGGCCTCGGCCGTGCACGGCCCGACACGCCAGCCGCTCGAGGTCTTGCGGGCGCCCGCGAGGTCCAGGTAGATGTCGGGCGCGAGCCGGCCGTTGAGGCGCAGCTCCTCGCGGCAGTAGTGCAGCCTGCGCTCGCGGTCCCTGAAATCCAGGAAGCCCAGGTCCAGCGGTTTCTTGAACTTGTAGGCAAAGTCGCCGGCGAGAAAAACCCAGGAAATGTGGGTCTCTATTTTCTCTACTTCGTCGACCGGCGCGGGGTAAGCCTCCGGGCGGCACAGCGCCGCGACCATTTCAGGCGTGGCTGTTTCCGGGTCAGCCATTTTCCCGCTCAGTAGTGGTAGCGGATGCGGAGCCAGCCATTGCTGTTGTCCTCGAGCTGGCCGAAAAAGGTGTGCGCCTGGTTGCCCCCGAACAGGTTCAGGCCGCCCGTGAACAGCCACTGGTCGTTGCGCCGCCATGCGACGGAAGGTTTCAGGTAGAAGTCCTCGTCACTGGGCGAGTAGAAGGTGAACAATGAGCTGGTCAGGGTGTCCCGCAGCGCGCGATGCGTCAGCCGCAGGGTCGTTACGGTGCGCCATTCCTCGCGGGCCCTGGCCGGGTCCGGCGAATTCGCCAGCAAGCGGTCATGGTGCAGGATGTGCTCGGTGTAGAGCTGCACGCCGGCCGTGAAGTTGCGCACCAGCTCCTGCTCGTAGCCCAGCAGCAGGCGCAGTTCCGAGTTCGGCGTCCGCGGATCGTCGCCGTCGCGGTCGTCGCGGGAGTCGTACCAGGCCGCTTCCGCGTTGAAAAGGCCCTCGTGCAGGGGGGTGCGCAGGCTCGCGCCCCAGCTGCGCAGGCGGGGGAAGCGCGGCTGTCCTTGCGCGTCCACGCCCAGCGGCTGTTTCCAGCGCCCGCTGTAGCCGTACAGCGCGTACTCGGTGCTGCCCACCGTGCGGAACAGCCGCAGCGCCAGCTCTGCCGTATCGGGCTCTTCGGCGCGGCGCGCGACGGCGGGCGCCGCCGCTTCGCCCGCTGCGGGCTGCCAGAACACGAAACGCTCGCCGTAGAGATAGTCGTCCGGCTGGAAGCGGGGCGTCCATGCGATGTCGATGTTGACGGGGTCGGTATAGATGCTGATGCGCGCCGTGTCCGAGGGCGACTTGAGATAGTTCTCGTCGCGACCGGCAAAGAAGGAGATGAAATCCTTCGGGAAAAGGTCATTCAGGAAAAGCAGGTCACCGGTACCCCAGGTGAGCACCTGCCGACCGATTTTCGCATCCACCGACTCCAGCGGGGTGAAGGACACGGCCAGTTCGCGCAGCTGGCCGTCCAGTGATTCCCTGACCTCGTCCCAGGCCAGGTCGCCCTTGAAGTCAACCGTGTAGCTCTCCCGGATGTGGCTGGTCTCGGCGCGCACGCGCAGCTCGCCCAGCGTCAGCCGCCGGAGTTTCTCGACCTCCTGGAAACGAAGCCCGGCGCCGCCCTCGACGAAGCCGGTCCAGGTGAGTCCCTGGTCCTCCACGGCCCAGGGATCGCCCCAGTCTTCCTCGAAACCGGCGGTCTCGTCTCCGCCGCCCTGCGCGTCGCTTCCCTGCTCGTCGGCCGCCCATGCAGGAGCGCCGGGTGTAGCGAGGGCCGCCAGCAGCCCGCAGGCCAGCAGGCGCGCCAGGCGGTCAGCGGGGCGGCGCATCATGTCAATCCTGTTCTCGGCGCAGCCAGTCGATGGGCGGGTTGCGCAGGTATCGCTCGGAGAAGATGTCTCCCGGCAGGCCGACGTCATACTCGATGTAACGGAACTCCATCAGCGTGCCGCCGCCGTCCAGCGGCGTGCTCATGCGCGAGCGCGTGACCGTGGGATAGCCCTTGATCTCTTCGACTTCCAGCACCTCCATGACACGGTAGACGCGGTCCTGGTCGTCGTAGTACTCGGTCTTCATCGGCAGGAAGGTTTCGCGGTCGACCTGCGTGACGAAGCGCTCGAACTCGACCTCGCCGGGTTTCCTGGGGGTGCTCTCGAGCACGTAGTGAGTGTCCGTCGTTTCCACCAGCCGGTGTTCGTCATCTTGCGGGTGGCGCCCGGAGACGTCCTCGTAGAAAAAATGGGAGCCGACGAAGCTGGTGCGCTTGTCGCCCGGGCTGATGCGACGCACCAGGTCGAGGCCCGGCAGGTACAGCCAGCGGTCGTCATCGCTGTCCACGTGCTTGTGGACCAGGAACACCGTGCCGCGCACGTCGGACGGCCGCGAGAAGAACACCATGAAATCCTGGTCGCCGCCGTCGGCGTGGTCATTCCGCAGGATGGTGAACTGGCGCAACTGCGTGCGGCCCTGCGCATCCTCGATCTTCATGCGCGCTTCGCTGCGCCCGTCGTCGCCGGCGTAGTAACTCGCGAGGTTGGCGCGATCGACGATTTCGGAGACGTCGCTCAGGGGCGCCGCCTGCAGCGCGGCCGACAGCCCGAGGGCCAGCGCGGCCGACAGTAAACCGCTTGTCTTTCTCATGATTCGAACCTCCTGGGTTCAGGCATTTTCCTTCTGTTCCCTGTTGGCGAGGAAGGGCTTCATCGTGCCGGGCAGCATGACCAGCGTCACGATCGCCGACATGGCCATGATGGTCGCGAGGAACACGCCGACCGTGATGTAGGGCACCAGCGGCGCCAGCAGCAGCGGCGTGAAGCCGATCGCGATCACGATGGCGTTGCGGCTGATGGCGCGCGCCGGTTCCGCGAACACCTCGGCCATGGCCGACTTGAAATCGCCCAGCCGGGACAGGGCCTCGCGCGAGCGCTCGATGAAGTGGATGGCAAAGTCGATGGACAGGCCCAGCGTCAGGGCCGAGAGCACGGCGATCGGCATGTCGTAGTCCTTGCCGACCCAGCCGATCAGTCCGTAGATGAAGGTGATGGTCACGGTCAGCGGCAGCATCGCAAGCAGGCCGTAGCCGAAGGAACGGAACAGGACGACCATCATGATCAGCACGGCGACGAAGGCGCCGGCGAGACTCCCCACCATGCCGTTCACCATGGCGTCCTGCCAGACCACGTTCAGGTAGGTCTTGCCCGCCCAGCGCAGCGACATCTCCTGCGGTGGCGGATTGTCGGCCAGGTAGGCGTCCAGCTGCCGCATCACTGCGCTCATGTCCTGGTTGTCGCCGCTGCTCAGCTGCAGCAGGACGACGGCGCGCCTGTAGTCCGGCGTCACCATGTGCCACAGGTCCCCGGGCCGGTGCGAGGACTGGAACTGCAGCAGCGCCTGCGCCACGCCGGGCACGGAATCAGGGATACGGAAATCCTCCGGTTCCCCGCTGACCAGTTCCCGGTTCACGGTCTTGACCAGGTCCGGCAGCGCATTGCTCTTGCCCACCGGTCCGCTTTCTTCCAGTGCCGCCTGCACGTCCGAGATCCAGCGCAGGATGCGCGGCTGCTGGAAGTATTTTGCTTCGCTGGCGACGGTCTCCACTTCGGCGAGCAGGGCTTCCAGCGCGTCGGCCTGCGCCGCGGGCGCCTCGAACAGGCGGTCGCCCAGCCCGGAGATCATCGTGTCCAGCTGCTCGGCGCCGAGCACCGTCTCGGCATCCGGCGCAAGCTGCCGCCAGGTCTCGCGCACCGGCTCGGAAGCCTGGTCGAGAATGTCCTGCACCCGGGCCCGGAGAGCGGCGCCGTCGGGCGGGCTGGTGTGATCCAGCACCAGCCAGGCGTTGTAGGTGCCGGCGAAATGATCGTTCAGCACGCGGTCGGCGACGCGGATCCGGTGGTCGGACTTGAACCAGCGCATCGGGTTGTCGTTGATCTGGATTTGCGTGATGCCGACCACGCTGATCGCGAAAATGGCGGCGAACAGGAGCAGCAGCAGGCGGCTGCGCGCCTGGGCCACGGCGCCGGTGCGGCGCAGCAGCCGCGCGAGCGGCGTGTCGTCCTCGGCCTGGTGCAGCTTGTCCTGCATGCGTTCCAGGCGCGCGGGTTTCATGCGGGACACCCAGGCCGGGATGAACACGATCGTCAGCAGGAAGGCCAGCAGGATACCGAAGGCCACGAAAGCGCCGAAGACCTGGACCGGCGGGATCGGCGTCAGGGCCAGGGAGGCGAAGCCCACCGCCGAGGTCACGGAGGTGAACAGCATCGGCCTGAAGAGATGCCCGACCACCTCTCGCATGGTGTCGTCCTGGCCGCGGCCGGGCCGGTAACGGTCGGCGAACTCGGACATGATGTGCACCGAGTCGACCACCGCGATGGGCATCAGGAAGATCGGGATCATGGAGCTCATGATGTGCACGGTGAAGCCCGTGCCGATCAGCAGTCCCATGGTCGCAATCACGGTGACCATGGCGACGATCATGGGCGCCACGATGAGAGGCAGGCTGCGGAAGAAGAACCACAGCAGCAGGAAAATGGCGAGTCCGGCCAGGGGCGCCGAGATGCCCATCTGGACGAACATTTCGTGCCCGAAAGTGTCCTCCGCGACCGGCAGGCCGGTGATGTACCACTCGCCGGTGGCGCCGAAAGCCTCCGAGGCGTCCGCGGTGATTTTCCTGATCTCCTGCGACAGCCGGTGGCTTGCGTCCTTGTCCACGATCGGCACATAGATGGCGGCGGCGCGGCCGTCGCCGGAGGCGAGGGTGTCCCTGAACAGCGGCAGTCGTTCTACCGCGTCGCGGATGGCGAGACTCGCTTCACGGGTCTCGGGCGGCTCCGGCATCAGCCACTCGAAACTCACCGTGCCCGGGCCGGCCTGCTCGATGTTATCCACCACCGACAGCGACATCAGGTCGCGAGCGACCACCCCGTCCAGCTCCATGATGCGGTCGGTGGCCTGGTGCACCGCCCCCAGCGACGCCGGGTTGTAGACGCCGTCCGGGTGCTCGCGCTCGACCAGGCCGACGAAGATGGCGTCGTGCAGCGCCATTTCTTCCTTGACCTCGTTGTGAAACACGCGGTCCGGCTGGTCGTCCGGCAGCATGTTTTCCGGGTCCGTGTCGATCTGGATGCGCGGAATCTGCAGGCCGAGCACGATCGTCAGTGCGAGCGCGAGCACGTAAATGAGCCGCGGACGCGACAGGGCGGTTTCCAACAGTGCCTTTTTCAAGTCATGCTCTCCAGTTCGCGTCGCCGCCGTGCGGCCGGATCCTGCCGTCGCCCGTGGCTTTACAAGGCCAGCATAGTAAATTAGGAAACACTAATATGCAATTTCCTTTCTTCTGTTTAACATGGCGCGGAACGGGCCCGGCGGCCTTGACCTGGATCAATCGTGCCGGCGGGCACGGCTGGCACCCTGGGACGAAGCGGCGGCCGGGCAACGGCGATCGTCATTGCGGAGAGACCGGATCATGAATGAGCGCGACCTTGAAGCCGCGGTGTTGCGCGCGCTGGAGCGGGCGACTGACGGTGTCGGCGACAAGCCGATCGAGCCTGATGAGCCCCTGGCGGTGCAGTTCGACCTGGATTCCGAACGCTTTTTTCACGCCCTGGCGCGTGAAACGGGCATCGACATCCCGGTGAAAGACCGGTCCCGCCTGTCCACGCTGTCGGGTTGCATGGAGTACCTGGCGGGTGGGCTGGACGCCTAGGCGGCTGCGCGCGCCCATGAACGCCGCCGTCGGAATCGCCGGTCCCTCGGAGATTGCTGTGCGGGCGGGCGGCGAGATGGCGGCGGCGGGCGGCAATGCCGTCGACGTTGCGGTGGCGGCCACCTTTGCGGCCCTGTCCACCGAGGTGGGCATCGTCGGGCTGGACGCCGGCGCCTTCATCACGGTATGGGGTCCCGGCGAAGCCCCGGTGGTGATCGACGGAGGCGTCGCGATGCCGGGCGTCGGCCGGCCGGGGGAACGCTTCGGCGCGGCGGGGCGGGCGGTGGCGCTGGACTATGGCGGCGGCATGCGCACCATCGTCGGCTACGGCGCCGTCGGAGTCGGCGGTGCCGTCGCGGCGTTGGGCGAGGCTTCGGCGGGCTGGGGACGGCTCGGCTGGGCGGACCTGCTGCAACCGGCCGCCGAGCAGGTGCGCGACGGTTTCCCGCTGGGCACGGCCTCCCATACCTGGCTGCAGTACAGCCATCAAGAGATCTTCGGCTGGCAGGCCGAGAGCAGGGCCGCGATTCACGATCCGCGCGGCGGCTTGCTGGCGCCCGGCGCGCTGGTGCGCGTGCCCGGGCTGGCCGACACCCTGGCGGAGTTGGGACGCGAGGGGCCGCAGGCCTTTTACACCGGCCGGCTGGGCGCGGCGATCGCCGCGTGCGTCGAGGCGGGCGGCGGCCTCATGGGCGCGCAGGACCGCGCCGCCTACCGCGCGCTCAGGCGCGAGCCCATCCACTGCGCCGTGGACGACTGGTCCATCGCCCTGCCGCCACTGCCGACCGTCGGCGGCGCCGCGCTGGCCGCTATGCTGGCCCGCGTCCGGGGCGCGCCGGCGGGCGCCTGGACGCCGGAATCAGTGGCCGTGCTCGCGGCTGCGCAGCGCGAGGTGTTCGAATTCCTCAGGGCGACGCCCGCGGACCAGGCGCCCGATGTTTTCCTGGCGCGCGTGCTCGACTGGGCGAAACGGGGCGGCGATCCCCGCGCGATCGAATCGCCTTCTACCGTCCACGTATCGGCCATGGATTCGTCGGGGCTGGCCTGCGCGGTCACAGCGTCTTCGGGATACGGTTCCGGCGTCATGGTCCCGGGAACGGGCATCTGGCTGAACAACTGCCTGGGCGAGCTGGAACTGAACCCGCGCGGCTTCCACGGCCTGCCGCCCGGCGAGCGCATCAGCTCCAACATGGCGCCGGTGGCCGCGCGCAGCACAGGCGGGGACGCGCTGGCCGTGGGCAGCCCGGGGGCCGAGCGGATCACCACCGCCCTGCTGCAGGTCATCCTGAATTTCATGCGCCTGGGCATGAGCCTGGAGGAAGCGCTGGCGGCGCCGCGGCTGCACGTCGAGCTGGCGGACGCCGGCTGGCAGGTCGCCGCGGAACCCGGTTTGCCGCTGGCATCGGTGGAGATGCCGTGTCGCGTGTTCGACGGCTTGTCGATGTTCTTCGGCGGCGCGGGCGCCGTGCTGCGCGAGGCCGACGGCACGCTGGTGGCGGCGGCCGATCCCCGTCGGCAGGGGGCCGCCATGGTCGTTGACAGGGAATGACGCCGCGAGGATATGCCGCAGGCGATCGTTGACCTGCGGCAAGCGCGCCGGGCCCGCAAGAACTATGCTTGGAGTGGGCCCAGGGAAGCACGAGGGAATGTGCCGGAGCCTGCTCGACTGCCACCTGCCGCCGTCTACTGCTGTTCCGGCTTGGGCGTTTCGCTGAAAGCCTGCGAGATCGCCGCCACCGCCGCGTAGGCCTCGTCCGGCCGCGCGACGCGCGCCACGTGGAATAGCGCATCGCCCTCGTTGACCAGCGGCAGGCTGTTGCGCCCGATCACGATCCCCTCGTGGGGTGCGTCGACGCGCGATTCCTGCGTGCCGAAGGGATCCGAGACGCGTCCCAGCAGTTGCCCTTCCGAGACGTGCTGGCCGAGCCGGATGGCGCTGCGCAATATCCCGCCCCCCGGCGCCCGCACCCAGTGGCTTCCATCCGCCACCACCGAGCGCGCCGCGCGATCGCGCCGCCTGGACTTGCGGCGCAGCATGCCCAGCCGGTGCATGACCTCTATGATGCCGGCCACGCCCATGCGGATCGACATCTCGTCGAAACGCAGCGCCTCGCCGGCCTCGTATATCAGCGTGGGAATGCCTTTTTCGGCCGCGGCCTCGCGCAGCGAGCCGTCCCGCATGCGCGAGTCCAGCACCACCGGCGCGCCGAAGGCCAGCGCCAGCTCGCGGGTTTCCTGGTCATCCAGCTGGGCGCGGATCTGCGGCAGGTTGCTGCGATGCACCGCGCCGGTATGCAGGTCGATGCCGTGGGTGCAGCGATCGACGATCTCGCTCATGAAGAGGTGCGCCAGGCGGGCCGCCAGCGAGCCGCTCTCCGAGCCGGGGAAGCTGCGGTTCAGATCGCGGCGGTCCGGCAGGTAGCGCGAGTGATGCAGCACGCCGAAGACGTTCACCACCGGCACCAGCAGCAGCGTCCCGCGCAAGCCGGTGAGCGCGCGCGCGCGGATCCGGCGGATGATCTCGATGCCGTTCAGCTCGTCGCCGTGGATGGCGGCGCTGACGAACAGGCGCGGACCCGGCCGCCGCCCGTTGATCACCCAGACGGGCATT
>Ga0209924_1001000_pt1 | contig 11547 bp, 6 predicted proteins | sample SalPonR1_C_D1_MG_FD_185700 | JGI IMG/M metagenome (GOLD analysis project Ga0209924, IMG submission 185700) | Salt pond soil microbial communities from South San Francisco under conditions of wetland restoration - Salt Pond MetaG R1_C_D1_MG... ...
CGTATCAAAAGGGTCGTTCTCCGACCTCTTTATCTGATATACAGCCTCTTCAACAAGGCGATAATTGGTTAATTCATCACATGGAAGTAATTTAGAATTCTGAAATATATGAGCTAATACACCGTTGCAAACACTTACAAATCGTTCTGCACCAAGTTTTCTGGTTAGCGTTTTGAAGCGTTTTTCGTCAACTGGATTATGTGTTATAATCTGGTGAACATCCATCAGCCATTTCAACCGAAACCAGGCGTGCAGACTCCCGTGAATAACCAAATATAGCAGTTCAAATTCGCTGTCAACTGTTTTTATAGCATGGCCGTTGATCTCAACCGCTGTTGTGTTTTCCCAAACAAGTTTTTCGGCAACAGAGGGATCGGCAAAACGTCTGTCAAATAACTTCCAGTGGATTTCGATGTTTACCTGGTGCTCCGGGTGATAGATAAAGTATTGATTAATCAGATCCGTAACGGCTTTCTGCTTTTTAGGGGATGATGGCCAGTTAAATTTTGTGCCCTTAAAACCTCTGTCATTAAAAAATTGTATGGCTTTCGAAAGATCTTTGGGATGAAAAAGCAGGTCGAAATCGTTGAATGTTCTGTAAAACGGATCTCCATAAATTTTCTCCGAAAGAGCCGGCCCCTTTAAAACAATTGGATCCAGGCCTTCGCTTTTCATCTCCTCCATCAGCTTTAAGAAATAACCAAGCTCTCTTAATTTTTTCATTTGAGTGGCGCGGTCAGGAGGCTCGGTTTTATACCCCAGGAAATCATCTGCCTGTGGTCTGGATAGCCTGTGCCTGTTAATTAGTTCATCACGTGTAAACTTCACCTTCTCAATTTTTTTGAATTCAGATAATAGCTTCAGTATATCAAACATCCCTTAAAAATGAATGATATCCTGCCTCATTTTTTCAACCCTGCTTGGTCAGATGACCATCTCGCCAGATTGCACCATCCAGAGCTGCTTATATATTCCATTTTTCTGCACCAGCTCTTCGTGCGTACCCGACTCGGCAAGCTCACCCTGCTCGAGAACAAATATTTTATCTGCATGACGAATGGTAGAAAGTCTGTGAGCTATGATAATGGTGGTTCTCTCTTTTGCTATTCTGAATAAAGAGCGTTGAATGGCTGCTTCGGTTTCGTTATCAACAGCTGATGTGGCTTCATCGAGGATCAGAATTGGAGGATTCTTTAGTATAGCCCGCGCAATGGATATTCTTTGGCGCTGTCCGCCTGATAGTTTTTGGCCTCGCTCTCCAACAATAGTGTTGTATCCTTCATCCAGTTCATTTATAAAATCGTGCGCTTCTGCAAGCTTTGCAGCTTCTTCCACCTCTTCTTCTGAAGCATTAAATGTGCCATACCGAATATTTTCGGCAACGGTCCCTTGAAATAGAAATACATCCTGGCTAACCAGACCTGCAGCTCTGGTCAGGTCTTTCAGCCTGTAAGTACGAATGTCTTTCCCATCCAGCAGAATGCGGCCCTCTGTAACATCATAAAAGCGCATCAAAAGTTTAATTAAGCTGCTTTTTCCGGCGCCGGTGGCTCCAACGATGCCAACGGTTTCGCCTGAATCAATTTTAAGATTCAAATTCCGAATCACAGGACCACCCGACTGGTATCTAAACGATACATTTTCAAACCTGTATGATCCGTCAACATTCCCGGGCTGCAGATCAATGCTTCCATCGTCGAGAGTTTCCTCTGTTTTCAGCAATTCCATTACGCGCTTTGTACTGGCCATGGCACGCTGGTACAGATCAAACGTTTCGCCAAGACGGGTAAGGGGCCAAAGCAATCGCTGGGTTACAAATATGAGTACGCTATATAGCCCCACCTCCATCTCACCATCCAGCGTCTTGAAACCGGCAAATATCAGAATTCCAATAAAACCCGTCAGAATCAGCATCCGAATTAAGGGAACAAATGCTGCACTCAGCCGAATAACACTCTGATTTGCTTCCTTATACTTTTGCGAGAGGTTTGATATTCTATCATTTTCAAATGCCTCCGCACCATAGCTTTTGATGGTTGCCATTCCTCCAAGGTTATTTATCAGCTGTGAACTTGTTTCCCCTGCTCGTTCTCTTACCAAATTGTAGCGGGGAGCCAGTTTTTTCTGAAACCATACCGATCCCCAGATGATAAACGGCATAGGTACAAGCGCCATCCAGCCAATCTCAGGTGCAGAGAACATAAAAATCGATCCGATAACCAGCACGGTTACGGCAACCTGAATCAAATCGTTAGCCCCGTGGTCTAAAAAACGCTCCAGCTGATTGATGTCGTCGTTAAGTATAGTGTTCAGATTACCTGATGACTGATCTTCAAAATAAGCCATCCTCTGTTTCTGGAGGTTTTGATAGGCATCCTTTCGCAAACTGTCTTGCGTATATTGGGCAAGATCTCTCCAGTACACCTCAAACAGGTATTGGAAAAAAGACTCGAACACCCAAACAAATGCAGTGAAACCAGCCAGCCACAACAGCTGGTTAAATGGATCTGTAATTCCAAAACCTGCAATCAGGCTCTCCTCTCCCTTAACTACCACATCAACCGCAGCACCAATCAAAATTGGCGGTGCAAGGTCGAATAGTTTATTCAGAATTGAAAACAGTGTCGCCAGCCTCACCTTTCCGCGGAAAGGTTTTATATACCGGATCAGCTGCTTTAGGGGATGAATGTTGTTCCTGTTCTGAGAGCTCATTCCTGGTTTAACTACTTTCTGAAATTACAACTTTGGAAAATACGCGGTTTCTGCTTCAATAACTAAATAAGAACAGGTTGTCTCAATCATATTTTGTACATGCAAATTTTGGCGCCGTTTCAACTTTGGCCTGCTAAACTTATATATTTGTAATTTAATCAAACATACCAATTCAATGAATATGGCTGTTCCCGTAAAACCTAAAACGATCGTAAGTCTTGTACCATCATTAACGGAACTGCTATTCGACCTGGGGCTTGGTGACCGAGTCGTTGGCAGAACACGATTTTGTACCCACCCTAAAGAGATGATTCAAGATGTGCCTGTCGTTGGAGGCACAAAAAATCCCCGTCTGGACAAGATTCGCGATCTAAAGCCCGACCTGATTATTGCTAATAGGGAAGAGAATCGTCAGGTTGATGTTGAAGATATTGAAACGGATTTTGATGTAATGGTTACGGAAATCGGCACGATTGACGAGGCTCTGTTTGCCATTCACGACATTGGCTATACGTGTGGTGTTCAGGATAGAGCAAAAAATCTTATTCACGATATTCAGCTGGAAATGGAACAGGTGCCCGATGAGCCTCCTGTCTCAGCTGCCTATTTTATCTGGCGGGATCCATGGATGACGGTGGGCAGCGACACGTATATCCATTCCGTTTTGAGCCACTGGAATTATGATAATGTATATGCCGACCAGCTTCGTTATCCAACAACAACGCTTCATGAACTCTCATTAAAAAAACCGAAAATCATTTTTCTCAGCAGCGAGCCCTACCCATTTAAAGAGAAGCATATCAAAGAGGTTGGTGATGTTTGCGGATCTTCAAACATTGTACTTGTTAACGGTGAATGGTTTAGCTGGTATGGTTCTCGCATGTTAAAATCGTTCAGAAACTTAAACACGTTGAGAAAAGCCTTATCCTAATATTGTATATACAATTATATTTCGAACGACTCACCCGGCAGGTAAATGTTTAAAGAGATGTCTCTTGCTCCCAGTTTACCCTCAAAGACAGCGGAGTAGTCTGACTGATTTCTATATACCAACACCTGAGATACTCCTACAACTTCAGCCCGGTTATTCCGAATCAAAATCGCAGTGGATTCGTCAATTCCAATTCCTGTTTGATCAGGAAATTCAATCACTGCGGTAATCAGCCGATTGTTTCGGGCACGTTTTACAAAGTGCTGATCAATAATGACGCCTTCTATCAGCCCGAGGCCTTCAGCCGTAACCATATTATTTTTTTCCAGGTTATAAAAGGTAGAGGTGTACTCCGGGTAATTTATCTGATCGCCCGTAATCATAATCCGGCTCATAACGGCAGCTCCGGCGCTTGTCCCGGCAATCAGGGCACCGTTTTCATAAGCACTTCGCAACGATGTTTCGATTCGGGGCTCATTTCGAACAGCGTTCATAAATCGCGACTGCGAACCTCCGGTAATGTAGATTAGCGAGGCCTCCTCGAGCATCATCTGCGACTCTTCCGAAAATTCATCTTCACGCCCAAAATCGTAGGATGCGATATTTTCAATGCCCAACTCCCTGAACTGCTGCTCTCCGTAAAAACCGGATGTATCAGGATCAAAGCCCGACATAGTAAGCACAATGGCATAGCCCTCTGTGTCAACTCCGCTTTCGTCAATCATCCGCTGTATCATCGCTTCAGGCCGGCTGCCGCCTCCAATAATAAAGAGAGCTCCATCCCCGCTTAAATCCGCCGGCTCAAACTGCCGGTTTCCCGAGGCCGATTCAGAGCAGCCACAGACCGGCGCCATACAAATAAGTACCATAATCAATGCAGTCAGATACGATTTTTTCATACCCATAATTTTTGTTTTATTAAATATTTAATTGGCTTCTTTACTCTGAAAGAAACGAATAGACCATTTCAGAAATTTCTGCTCCTATTTCACGTCCGCGAATATCATCCGGCAGGTTTTTGGATAGATATATGAGCACGTACGATTGACCGTCAGGCAGAAAAACAATGGCCGAATCGTGCTCTACACCATCGATTGATCCTGTTTTATTGGCTACTACAGCCTCATCGGGCAGGCCAGCCGCCAGAACGTCTTTATAGAACTGATCTTTCATAATCTCGACCATCATGCTGTCCCTCTCCGCACTAACGGCTGTACCCTGCGCAACATGGCTCAGAATAATTCCAAGATCCCGCGCAGTAGTTCGGTTACTCAGCCCCCGATCGAACGCCTTCATATCATATACTCCCCTCATCACTTCAATATTTTCGGCTCCCAGGTCACGCATCGTTTGGGTCGTCTCTTTTGCCCCTACCATTTGAATGATAATATTTGTAGCAATATTACTGCTATAGGTAATCATGGCGTGGTTCAAATCATAAATCGTTGCCATTTCCCCCACTTTCGCTTCATAGGGATCATCTGCATTGGGATCCAGGTCCAGTTGAAACTCCGAACTATCAACAATACTATAAAACCGGTTTTCAATCAGGATGGAGTCAGAAAGGTTGTATTCTCCCTCTTCTGCCTGTTTAAACAGCTCTATCATGACCGGTGTTTTCATCGTGCTGGCAGCGTGAAAAACGGTATCCGGATTAATGGCAAACCGCAGTGATGAGTCGTTGAGATGCATAAACCAAACAGCAAATGTCCCCTCCTGGTTTTCAAGGTGCTCTTCAACGTTTTGTTTTAAGTCATCAACAGTTTTTGTTTGATTCGGTGCACATCCAGCCAACGAGATCAGCAGAATGGAATAGATGATCAAATATTTCATACTTTGGTATTTAGTTGATCTATTGATGTGACTAAACCTACAGCTTTCATTACTTAACGGCTATACAAAATAAAAAAAGCACCGAAGGTTGCTCCGGTGCTTTGTAAAAAACTACGTTTTAATAAACCCTTAACACTGCGTACCCGTATAGGTTGGGTTCTGGCAGATATTCGGGTTTGAATCGATTTCGCGCTGAGGTATTGGCAACACAAGCTTTGGATCGTTGTACGGTCTCTCTCCCACACTTCTCTGTGTTCGTTTGATATCGTGTAGTAACTGGCCTTCAAACATAAGCTCCAATTTTCGCTCCAGTAAAATTGATCCAAGATTCAACTCAGCATCTGTTAGCGGATCAAGGTTTACGCGGGCACGAATGGTGTTTACATCATTTAGTGGTGTATCACCTACAGATTCCCCGAGACGGAAGTTTGCCTCTGCACGTGTAAGATACATTTCCGCAAGGCGAATCAGGTTTACCTGGTCATCTACAGCGCGGTTCCACTTGCCTGAGCGGATTGCCCCGTTACCCGGATCGGTATAGAACAGGTTTAACCGATCGTCGCCAGGCTCATATTCATCCAGGTGCTGCTGGTTAATGTCGATATCTCCACGGCTGTCGGCGCTGTAGAAGGTAAACAAACTGTTTACTCCATCCTGAGCACTATTTTGCATGGCAAAGATATCTTCGCTTGTATTTTCGGGCTGATTGAATACACTTGCAAACGTTGGGCGCAGTGTAAAAAGTCCGGATTCAATCACGCGATTGGCTTCATCCCTGGCAGCTGCATATTCACCTCGCTGCAGATGTACCCTGGAAAGCATCGCGCTGGCTACCATTGAGTTGACGTAATATGAACGTTCGGAATTTACGTCACCCAGCAGTGATTTAGCTTCCGTCATATCTTCAATGATTTGGCTGTAAACCTCTTCTACAGAAGCCCGGGGTATATTTGCCTCTTCATCAATCGCTGAAGTTGGAGTAAGAACCAGAGGAACGCCCGCCTGGTTATTTGTCTGACCGGCAACATATGGAGCTGCATAGAGCTTGATCAGTTCAAAGTAGATCATTCCGCGAATTAAGCGGGCTTCCCCCTCCACTCTGGGACGGTCGGCATCTTCAAGCAGGTCCAGACCCGACATTACCGTATTCAGGATGTTAATCGTATCGTACGAGTCGTTCCAAGTTGCTGTAACCTGTCCGTTATCATAGAGCTGATTTTTACTCCAGATTTGGCGCGGACCGAAGAAGGTACCGGAAAAAGTGAAATCACCGGCATCGGCCAGGAAGTCACCTGTCATCATATACCAGCCTCCATAAAGGTCGGCATCTCCCATTCCGTCGTAAGCTCCAACCAGTACAGACTTCACATTATCTGCGTTCGTAAGCACCTGACCGGAGTCGATAGACTGCTGAGGTTCAACGTCCAGCATTGAATCGCATCCCTGGAAAAGAATCAGGGCTGCTGCTAATGCGCTTGCATAAATTTTTAATTTGTTCATAATAATTGTTTTCTAAACTTTTTGATTTTCAATGACCTGTATGGATTAAAATCCAATATTTACACCGAATGAAATCGTGCGTGCCTGTGGTGCTGAATAGAAATCGTTACCAATATTCAGGTTGTCTGAATTGTCATACAAGTCAGTATTCACCTCGGGATCCCATCCATCATACCCAGTGAAAGTAAGCAGGTTCAGGCCGCTCATGTACACTCGCACTCTTCTGAGTCCGAGCCTGTCGAGCATGCTCTGCGGGAGGGTGTATCCAAGTACTACGTTTTTCAGCCTCAGGTACGATGCGTCCTGGATGTACCTGGATGATGGGTTCGAACCATTTCCTAAGAAGAGACGTGCTTCCGGTACATCCGTAATATCTCCGGGCTCCTTCCAGCTGTCGAGCTGATCCCTGGTCTGATTATCGAAAAAGTCACCGTTAGCAGACTGGTACCGACCACCGCCATTGTATACATCGTTTCCGTACACAAACTGAAGAAGCACATTCAGGTCGAAATTTTTGTAGTTAAACCTGTTCCCCATTCCACCAATAAAATCAGGGTTTGGATCACCGATAACCACATCATTGGCCTCTTGGTAGGAGTTGGTGGTTCCGGCATCATAATTTTTTCCATCCTCACTGTGCAGGTAGTAAAGGGCATCTCCATTAGCAGGATCCACGCCGGCGTACTCCTTACCCCACATTACAGCAATAGCTTCACCTTCAACTGCACGGTTCAGAAAACCGCCTTCAATAATCTGGCCATCAAGGTCATTAATTTTATTTCTGTTGAACGCAATATTGAAGTTGGTCGTCCACTGAAATTCACCAACAAGATTATAGGTGTTTATAACAAACTCGAAACCACTGTTTTCAAGTTCACCCACATTTCGAAGCTGGCTTGTAAACCCGGTTGTTGCCGGTACGTTTACGTTCAGCAGAAGGTCATCGGTTTTTTTGATGTAGTAATCGATTTCACCACTTACCCGGTCTCCCAAAATTTCATAGTCAATACCGAAGTTGTACTGAGCTGTACGCTCCCACTTCAGATCGGGGTTTGGAGTCTGGCTTGGAAACAGCCCGGAGATACCTGCATAACCGGTACCCTGGAAAAGTCCTCGTGACGGGAAATTTCCAATATTGGCATTTCCGGTTAACCCATAGCTTGCCCTGAATTTCAGAAAGCTGAGGAAATCGACATCATCCATAAAATCTTCGCGTGTCATAATCCATCCGGCAGAAACTGACGGGAAGAATCCATAGCGTGCGTCAGATCCAAACCTGGAAGAACCATCTACACGAGCACTCGCAGAAAACAGATATCGGTTATTCAGCGTATAGTTCGCTCTTGAAAAGTATGAGAGGAAACGATAATTCGTTTCTGACGTACTTCCGTTTGTTATATCTGCAGCACTTGCCAGTTTTGTAAAGCTGTCCGTAGGGAAGTTTGTACCGGCAACATAGGTGAGGTTATTCTGTGAGTTTTCAAAACTCATTCCTGCCACAGCGGTAAGGTCATGGGCCTCGCCAAACTGAGTGTTCCATGTTAAGTAATTGTTCAGTGTATAGTTCACTACATTTACTACACGGGAATCACCAAATCCGTTGGTATTTTCCCCCACATCGGTATTGCGACCAGCATAGTAATCTTCGTTTGAATTATAAAGGTCCAGGCCAAGTTCGCTTCGGAACTGTAAATTCTCAGCAATGCTGTAATCGGCAAACAGGTTACCCACATTTCTGAACACGGTTTGGGCCGCGTCTACCCCTTCTACGTGTCGTAAAAAGTTGTAATAGAGTGTATTTTCATTAGGCACATCAGAAAAACCTGTAAGACTCCCGCTGCTATCAAACTGAGGAGTGTAAGGTGGCGTAATGGGTGCCTGAGCTATCGCCTGAAGTGGCGTAGCAAAGGCATTGTCATTCGAAACCCTGATATTTTCAGTGCGGGTTAAGCCAAGATTCATTCCCACCTGTAGTTTATCGGATGCGGTATGATCCAGGTTAATTCGTCCGTTCATTCTTCCATACTCATCACCCCGTACAATACCGACCTGATCACTGAATCCACCGGATATGAAAAAACGGGTGTCTTCAGTACCACCGCTAACTTGTGCAGTAAAGTCTGTGTTCGATGCATCCTGGAATGATTCATCCTGCCAGTCGGTATCAACAACACGGTTCCTCCAGTCGGTTCCGCTTGACAAAAAATCAAACCAAACGTCTTCAGCATATGCTACTTCACCGGCATATGCATCTTCTGCAGAGCTGTATCCGAATGGGTTGCCGTTTCTTTCAAAATCCACCACACCGGCTCGTCCGGCTGCATCACGGAAGTACTCGATGTATTCATCTGCATTCATAAACTCTACGCGATTTGTTGGTGAGCTTACCCCGCGTTCGAGGCTTACATTTACCTGAGTTCTTCCGGCCTCACCCCGCTTTGTGGTAACCAAAACAACACCGTTGGCTGCTCTTGAACCGTAAATAGCGGCAGCAGCAGCATCCTTGAGTATTTCAATAGATTCAATATTGTCTGGATTGATGTCAGTAAGAGGGTTGGTATCGCCAAAGCCTGCATCAGACTGGCTCTCGGACGTTACCGGGATACCATCAATTACATAAAGAGGCTGACTGCTTGCAGAAACAGAGGATGTTCCGCGAACACGAATATTAATTCCCTGTCCGAGTTTTCCATTTCCTTTCTGAATAAATACACCGGGAGCCTGTCCCTGAAGGGCAGATTCGAAACTGTTAACCGGAATCTCTTCAATTTGACGGGCCGAAACGCTGGTAATGTTTCCCGTCATCTGTTCCCTGACAATCGAACCGTATCCGGTAACAACCACTTCAGATAAACTCTGCTGATCCATCGTCAGGCTGAGGTTTAAATCAATGTCCTGAGTTACGTCCAGGCTTCTTGTTATTTGAACATACCCTACATAGCTGACACGCAGTGTGTAGGTACCCTCAGGTACATTCGTAAATTCAAATTCGCCGTCGACGTTGGTCGCCGTTCCATAATTCGTATCTACCAGTATAACCGTTGCTCCAGGTAGTGGAGTACCGTTACTTTGGTCAGATACCGTCCCTTCAACAGTGTACTGAGCTACGGCAGTTGTGCTGAAAACAGCAAGTAACAGAGTCGCAGCTATTGTACTTATTAACTTTTTAAGCATGTGAGCCTCTTTAGATTATTATTTTAATTCCCGTGTCCACAATGCAGCGTTTCAGCTTGCATTCAGATGAATTCATTGTTTACAACATGAACTAATAAAATAGCACTGTAAACACGACAATTACTACTTTTTAGTAAGAAGGGTCACAATTACCATTATTTTTTATGTAAAAGCAATGCCTTAATTAAAAAGGAAGCGCTTTGAATCACATTTTTATAAAATTTAACTTTTTAATGCCCTTTTAAGCGATCTAACTGCGTACTCAAAACAGCAAGGCCGGCATTCCCGGGTGAACCAAGATGAGTAAATTCGTTTAGAAACTCTCTGGCAGAATACGCTGGAATTTCATCCGGGTTCTCTTTGATTTTTTTATAAGCCTCTCTGAATGAGAGCCCCTCATTCTTTACAATTTGATAGGCTGCTTCTGCAGCAAACAGTTCCTGAGTGCACGCTTTTTCAGTTTCAGATGCATTTATAGTAATAGACTCAATCAACAAATCAGTCATTTCTAGTGCCTGCCCGGTACTATGGAAAGAACGGATAACAGGTTCTTTTGTCAGCTGCAGATCGCGATGATATCCGCTGCCAAGGTTCATCACAATGGACTGAAGGGTCGCCTGAAGGCCCGTCTGCTCCGCATGTTTTCCGCGAATCAATTCTGCGACGTCCGGATTTCTTTTTTGCGGCATTATTGACGAACCCGTGCACACCCCATCATCAAGTGTAAAAAACCGGTAAGATTCACTGCTGTACGTAATAATATCGGTCGCCAACCTGCTCAAAACCGAGGTAATTCCGCTCATATATTGAACAAGCTGCGTTTCCACCCATCCGCGGGAGAGCTGTGCGGTGGTTGAGCATACTATAGGCTGCCCAAATTCAAGATCCGCTGCTTCTTTTTCCCGATCAATGGGAAGTGTGGTTCCGTAACCCGCAGCAGTGCCAAGCGGTGACCGGTCAATCAGACTAAATACTCCCGATTTTGCCTCCAGCTGCATCAGCAACAGCTCTGCATAGCCACCCGCCCATAACGGCACCGAGCTCAGCATCGCTTTACGCGTATGGGTAAAACCCGGGAGCGGAACACTGTCATGTTCAGTGCCAAATACGATCAGTGTTTTAATCAGAGAGTACAGCGACTTCGTAATTTTTGATAGCTGATCCTTCTCATAGAGCCGTACCGCTGTAAGCACCTGGTCGTTCCTGGATCGTCCCGTATGAATTTTTTTACCAAGGTCTCCCAGCTTTTCAGTCAGATAAACCTCAATAGCGGTATGCATATCCTCATGCTCCCTTAAAATCTCAAATTGCCCGTCTTCCCAGATATCTTTGATCTCTGAAAGAGCCGCCGTTAGCTTTTCAAGCTCTTCGTTAATCAGGATACCGGCTCTGTTCAG
>Ga0209924_1001002_pt1 | contig 11534 bp, 6 predicted proteins | sample SalPonR1_C_D1_MG_FD_185700 | JGI IMG/M metagenome (GOLD analysis project Ga0209924, IMG submission 185700) | Salt pond soil microbial communities from South San Francisco under conditions of wetland restoration - Salt Pond MetaG R1_C_D1_MG... ...
TAACGGCGCATTTCTGGGGGATGATACACCTATGAACCAGCTTTCCATGAGTCGACTGTATGTTCTTGTAACGGGCCGAACGGCATCTGCCAGCGAAACGCTCATCAATGGCCTGGAACCGTATGGAATTGACGTGATTTTAATCGGTGAGAAAACCGTTGGCAAGGATGAGGGGTCGATTACCGTGTATGATGCTCCCGAGCACGGATACGCACCCAGCGGGGCAGAAGAGAGGGCCGATATCAATCCGAACCATAAACGTGCGATGCAGCCCATCGTGTTCAAGATTTTTAATAGCGACGGCCGTGACTATCCGGATGGATTTATTCCCGATATACCCGCAATAGAACGAGCTAATGTAGAGAACCTGAAGCCACTTGGCGATCCCGAAGAACAGTTTCTGGCCGCAGCTCTCCAGCACATTGAAAACGGGTTTGTTCCAGCCAAACTTCTAACTGATCAGCCATCCGCAACACGGAATGTTATCGAGATGAAGCAGTCACCGTTTGAAGATGAGTTTTACCTGCTCCCTTCAGATGTTGAGAGGTTCCGCACAAATCAGGAAAAATAAAAAGCGCCATTCCGACTGCTTCCGTATAGGAATGATGGAATCAGAAGGTCGGTTAGCCATGTTGTATATTATTTCATGTGCCTGATACGCTGCCGAAGGAGTTTGTGTCTCTTGTTTGCTCTTCAACAACAATTGTATGCAAACACCCCGAGCTATTTGTATATTTAAGGCTTCACCAATTTTTAGATTGTTTCGACTCGAATGAATAACATCCGTAATTTTTGCATTATTGCTCACATCGATCACGGTAAATCTACACTTGCCGATCGTCTGCTTGAACGTACAGGCGCCATCACCGAAAGGGAGATGGAGGAGCAGATTCTGGACGATATGGACCTTGAGAGGGAGCGCGGCATTACCATAAAGAGCCACGCAATTCGAATGGATTACAAGCGCCCAAATGGCGAAGATATTGTTTTTAACCTCATTGATACTCCCGGTCACGTCGATTTTGCCTACGAAGTGTCCCGTGCACTCAAGGCGTGCGAAGGAGCGTTGCTGATTGTGGATGCGGCCCAGGGTATAGAAGCACAAACCATTTCCAACCTGTATCAGGCCATCGAACAGAACCTGGAAATAATTCCCGTTTTGAATAAAATAGATCTTCCGGGGGCCGACCCCGAAGGCATAGGGCAGCAGGTGGTGGATCTGCTGGGATGTGATCATGATGAGATCCTCAAAGTTTCCGGGAAAACCGGTGAGGGCGTCGATGAGCTTCTTGAGGCGATTGTTGAGCGTATTCCTGCCCCAAAGCAGGAGACCGACAAACCGTTGAAGGCTCTGATTTTTGATTCGATTTTTAATAAATACAGAGGCTCGGTTGCCTACGTACGGGTAATGGAAGGGGTGCTTCGAAAAGGCGATAACATTCTGTTTATGGCCACCAATAAGGAATATGATGCAGAGGAAGTTGGCTACCTGAAGCTGAAGCAGGAACCCACAAAAGAGCTGAAAGCCGGAGACGTAGGATATGTAATTGGCAGCGTGAAATCCCTGCAGGATGCCAAGGTGGGTGATACCATTACGCATCAAAAAAAGGGGGCCGAAAGCCCCATTCCCGGTTATAAAGAAGTGAAACCGATGGTGTTTAGCGGTATTTTTCCCACTCAAACCGAAGATTTTGAAGATCTGCGTTCAGCTCTTGAGAAATTGCAGCTGAACGATGCGTCACTAACCTATCAGCCGGAAACTTCCAAGGCACTTGGCTTTGGGTTCAGAGCCGGTTTCCTGGGTCTGCTGCACATGGAAATTGTTCAGGAGCGGCTCGATCGCGAGTTTAATATCGATATTATCACTACGGTACCCAACGTTCGCTATGAAGTAGACACGACCGAAGGCAATCGGCTGAAGGTGGATAACCCAAGCGAAATGCCCGATTCAGGCGACATCGAAACCGTTTGGGAGCCATTTATAAAAGCCAGTATTTTGACGCCTGCAGACTACATTGGGCCCGTGATGACGCTTTGCCAAGAGCGCAGAGGGGTATATGTAAATCAGCACTTTATGCAAAATAACCGGGTAGAGATTACCTATGAACTGCCGATGGCAGAAGTTGTGTTCGATTTTTATGATAAGCTGAAAAGCGGTACCCGCGGATACGCGTCTCTCGATTACGAATTTATTGAATACCGGAAGGGACATCTTGTGAGACTCGATATTTTATTGAACGGGGAACAGGTGGATGCTTTATCGAGTATCACCCATCGTGATAAGGCGTACTACCAGGGCCGTAAAATTTGTGCGAAACTTAAAGAGCTGATTCCGCGTCAGCAGTTTGAAGTTGCTGTGCAGGCCGCAATCGGTGCACGCGTCATTGCCAGAGACACCATTCGCGCACTGCGTAAAGACGTAACAGCGAAGTGCTACGGCGGTGACATATCACGTAAACGCAAACTGATTGAGAAACAAAAGGAAGGGAAAAAACGCATGAAGCAGGTGGGAACGGTTGAAATTCCACAGGAAGCGTTCCTTGCTGTTCTCTCAATGGATGATGACGATTAATCAATATACAGGCATGAAACGATTAACAGTAGTATTAACGGGCATACTTTTTTTAATGATGGGCCATTCCGCTTACGGCCAGTTTGAGGAGCCCGACATTGTAAAAGTGGAATATTCGGAGCGTCAAAATTTTGAAGACCGTTTTGAGGACATAAAATGGACGGGCCAGGGATTATATAATAACTCCACTATCGACAGAATCCCCACCATTGAGCTTCGAAGCCGTCTGCAGGCTGCTTTTGGGGATCCCACTCAAACAATCAAAGATTTAATCAATAACAATTTCAGGCCTGGGAAAGCGATTCAGTTTGAGTATTGGTTCATCATTGATGGTGAAATGCCGCTCATGGTGCTGGACCTGGACGGGCCTTTTGCAAATGGACTGGTCTATGTGGGGGCGAGCCGCTATATCGACCTGATGCCCCAGGTAAAACGAACGTTAAACCGGATGCTGATGGGAGATGAGGGAGACCCCGCCGAATTTTCTGATTACTTTTATTCTCCAGAACGAGAACAGTGGTACCTTGTGAAATATGAGGATGGCGAATACTCTCAGGACCCGATCAGCCGACCAACTTTTAATTAATTAGCCGGACCTATTCCTTTTGAAAAAGCCAAATCAATCCAAGAAAAAGACAAATAGTAAAGCAGTAAAAAAGGACGATAATTCCACAGCCAAGCACTGGGCCAAGGAGTGGTTCGATGCGCTGATCTGGGCCGCTGTAGCCGCCATCATTTTACGAACATTTTTCTTCGGGGCATACAGAATTCCCACTCCCAGTATGGAAAAAACCCTGATGACGGGCGATTTTCTGATTGTTACAAAACTGGCATATGGTGCTCGGACCCCTATGACACTCTCCGTGCCATTTTTTGAAATTTATGTTCCGGGTGTTAATTTGCCCTGGACACGCCTGCCTGGCTATTCCGAAATTAAGCGTAACGACATTGTCGTATTCAACTATCCGATTGACATAGCCCCTGTTTCAGCAAAAACCAACTATATTAAGCGTGCCGTAGGTATGCCGGGAGATACCCTTCGCATTGATGATAAAGAGCTCTATGTAAACGGCAGTGAAGCCGAAGGCTACAATACATTGATGAAGAACTATCGTGTGGAAACCCGCGAGCGGATCCGCATCAGTCCTGCAAAAGTTCGTGAGGCCGGCGGTTCCATTGTTCAGAGCGGAAATAACGCCTACATCATTAACATGACGGAGTCGATTGCTGAAGAGATCTCTTCGTGGCAGGAAGTGGAAAATGTTGAGACATTTGTACTGCCCGAAGATTTTAACATATTCAGCCGTCGCGGGTTTAACTTTTCGAGAGGATTCAATAATCATGACCATCTGCCTGAATTTACGGTACCATATGCCGGACAGGAAGTGGAGTTGACGGCTGATAACTGGCACCTCTACCAGGATATTCTGGAGCGCTATGAACGTAACAGTGTGCAGCGAAATGGCAACCAGTTTGTGATTAATGGAGAGGAAACGAATCGCTATACCATACAGATGGACTACTACTTTATGATGGGTGATAACCGTGATGATAGTGAGGACAGCCGCTTCTGGGGATTTGTTCCTCAGGATCACGTCATTGGTAAGGCCGGAATCATCTACTTCTCCTGGGACAAGGAAGAGTGGCTTCCACGGTTTGATCGAATTCTGAATATGATTCACTAAAAGCAACCGCCCGAAACAAAAGGTATCTTATGTTTATGGGTCGATTCGTTTATAAGTTTATTTATTGAACTGTTGAATTGTGTAACACCGCGAAATACTTTGCGCAACTCTGCGAGAAAGAGTGAGAGTGGTTGATGGGGTTGGTATTTGACAATTACAGGCATACCATTCCATCGCATTTCCATTTTTGCCCCACGTTGCCAGGGCTATAAGGGGCAGGCTCTCCCAAAAGAAGAATCTCTGCTTTCAATTCTCTTCATCATATTCACTTTCCACATACTCAATTCGCCCGGCAACTTCCTCCCATTTGTTCAGGAGCTCGGCCATATCCGTTTTGATTTTTTCGTACTCCAGTGATACCTCTTTCACCCTTTCGGAATCATCGTAAAAGGCTGTGTCAGCCATTTCGGTTTCGATCTCTGCCTGTCGCGTTTCCTTCTTATCAATATCTTTCTCTATCTCACTGAGGCGCTTTTTGAGCGGATTCAGTTTTTTCGAAAGAGCATTTCTGCGTTCAGCTTCAATCCGTCGCTGCTCTTTTCTGCTGATGGTCTTGTCCACCTCCTGTACAGGCCTATTTGCTTCATTTTCCGCCTCCTGATCCGACTTTTTATCCAGGTAGTAGCTGATATTTCCAAGCCAGGTTTTCAAATATCCAGGCTGGATTTCGAGCGTTTTATCCACAATCGGATCGAGGAAATCCCTGTCGTGAGATACAATCATCAATGTGCCGGCAAACTGCTGCAGGGCCTGCTGTAAAATACCTTTCGACTGCATATCGAGATGGTTGGTCGGCTCATCAAATATGAGAAAATTACCCGGGTTCAACAACATTTTGGCCAGGGCAAGACGGCTCTTTTCACCTCCGGACAGAACCGATACTTTTTTGAAAACATCATCATCCGTAAACAGAAAACATCCCAGAATGGTGCGCAAACGTGTTTCCGAGTCGCGCGTACCCTCGGTTTTCATTTCATCCAGAACATTGTTTGCAGGGTTCAGCTCTTCGGCCTGATGCTGGGCAAAATAACCGGGGGTAACGTTGTAACCATATTCAACCGTCCCTTGTTGATGAGGTTCGAGTCCGGCCAGAATTCGAATAAAGGTTGATTTTCCTGCTCCATTTGGGCCAACGACCGCAATTTTATCTCCGCGCTCTATCTCATAATCAATTCCGTCAAAAACGGTAAGATCATCGTACCGCTTCACCAGGTTTTGAACCTTCATCACTATCTGTCCAGACCTTTCGGGGGGTGGAAACCGGAAAGTGATTTCCGCCTCGTAGTCATCGATTTCGATACGCTCCATTTTTTCAAGCTGTTTGATGCGGCTCTGCACCTGCTTCGCCTTGGTAGCCTTATACCGAAACCGGTCGATAAACTCCTGCGTCTGTTTAATTTCCTTCTGCTGATTTTCGTACTGCTTTTTGAGCAGCTCCATCTCCTCGGCGTATTTCTTCTCATAAAATGAGTAGTTACCGGCATAATCATACAAATTGCCTCTGTCGAGAGCCAGCGTTCTGCCGGTTACCGAGTTGAGAAACGCCTTATCGTGCGAAACGATAATGACTGCTCCTTCATACTGCTTCAGAAATGCTTCGATCCACTGTAGCGATTCGATATCAAGGTGATTAGTAGGCTCATCCAGCATCAGATAAGTAGGTTGCTTGAGAAGTAGTTTTGCCAGTGCGATTCGCATCAGCCAGCCGCCACTGAACTCGGTGGTGGGCCGGCTGAAATCAGAGGGGCTGAACCCCAGGCCATCCAGCACCCGTTCAATATCTGCACCCAGAGAATAGGCTCCGGCATCTTCCATTTGGTGCTGAATGTGGCCAAACTCTTCTACGGCAGTGTCGTGTTCAGGAGTCCCTGCGATACTGTTTTCGAGTTTTTTTTGAACGGTATGATACGTCTTGCGCAGATCCAGGATTTCACTGAATGCATGTTCCACCTCCTGCATTACAGTAAGATTGGGGTCAGGTTCAACACCATCTTGTGGGAGATATCCAACCGTTGCGGTGTTGCTCATTTTAACAGAACCTCCATCAGCAGTTTGCTCACCGGCAATAACCTTCAGCAGTGTCGATTTCCCGGCGCCATTCGGACCTACCAGCCCGATCCGCTCGCCCGGATTGATAGTCGCAGATATCTCATTAAAAAGTGGCCGTTCGCCAAAGTAAAGCGAGATGTGATCGATCTGGAGCATAGAGTTTTCTAAAAAATCTGAAGATTACGAAGCGAAGTAGTTAGCCGGATAAAATAGGAAGGATTGATGAGGAATACAGATGTAGAATAATGACCTGGGATTTTCAGGTCATAAAGTAAAAAAATTGTTTATCTCCAATTGCATCAATAATAATAATTTGCTTAATTAATACTTATAAAAAACAACATAGAGAGAAGTATTCGGATTATTTTATGACTAAAGGGGGTAACGGTCATTCTGAACAGGAATAGGTATAGCTAAAACCGCTTCCTTTCAATTCTTTTCTCTCATCAAAAAACACGAAAAGTGTGTCATTAATAATCAAAGAGAACTGACTATGAAATGGATAGACACAAGCAGACATCTTTTAAAAACCGGACTCCTTGCACTTCTGATAACTATGCCCATTGGGTGGTGTGAGGTTGTTTGGGGACAGAATGAGGTTTGGACCTACGATTTTGGAACGGGCATCGGAACTCATACGACGGATGAAAGTATTGATTTTCTGAATACTCCCCAGGCTAACGGAGGAACAGCAAGAGTGAGAGTTGGTAGTTCTGATGGAGCTATCTCTCTTGAAAGTTCAACAATTAGCACGTTTTCACAGGCAAAACTGCAAGCAGCGGAAACCACCTCAGATGTACTTTTACAAATATCAGGTTTCAGTAGTTCAACAACATTCTATATAAAATTTTCCATGAAATTTACCGGTGGAAACTCGGGAACAATTGGATTCTTATTTGGGAATGGAACAAATTTCTTAGGTAATAGCGGGTATGTTGGCAGTTCATTTGCTGGTTTTAGATCTTCATTCGAGTTGGATGGAACATTATTGACTGAAAGAAGAACAGGCACGGGTTGGAGTGATGCATTCAGCATTGGCAATATTTTTTCAAAAGATCAAAAATATGATGTAGAGATATATGCGAATAACTCAGGTTCTACAGCAACATATTTCAGAAATGGTTCAGAAAATTCACTAGCCTCCGAAGAGTGGGCATTATGGGTGGACGGTGTAAAGTTCGATGATTTTGGCAGTGTTGGCTTAACTGTAAATGATGTAATTGATGGGTTTCTATTCTACGGCCAAAATTCTACAGGCAACGTCGCCGAAATGGAAATCGACGACATCGTCTATTCCAACTCCTTACCGGATATTCACAGAATTGATAATTTTACAAATTACAGTACAGATGGTGAGTGGAGAATGCTGTCGCTTCCTTATGATGCAACAATTGAACAACTGGCCAGGCAAAATCTGGTTCAGGGAATACCGGGCTCATTCCCGGGAGCCGGTGCAAATATTTTCACGTCACAAAATGGTACAGGTAATACCAACGCGCAAGATTCTGACTGGACAGCTCCTGCCGGATTATCCGAAACCATAGAACGGGGACGGGGTTTTATCTGGCTTCTTTTTGATAACGCTCTGATTCCAGAGAACAAACCCCTTCCTTTGGATCTGACGATTGCATCCGGGACCGATAACACTGCAAATCTGATTGTTCCCCTTGCCTCTGGAAATGATGGCTGGAATTTGTTGGGTAATCCATTTAGTGAAGGTTTATTGGTAGATGATATTGCCAGCTGGTCACTTAACACGAGTGGTTCGCTTGCAAGCGCTGTTGTTCAAGTGTACGATCCGGAATCAAATAGCTATGTGGTACTAAACCAAACAGGTGATAATGTGGCATCTTTCCAGGGATTTTTTCTGCAAAACAATAACGCAACCGAAATTACGATTCCATCATCAGACATCACGAGCGGAGCAACGTTCTATAAAGAGAGTGATGATCGGGGGGTGATATCGCTTCAGGTTCAAAGTGCTGAGAACAGCGCAGGACAGGTGTTTACAGACAGTGCATTGGAGCTTTTCTTTTCGGATAGAGCTGAGCACGGATGGGATCTTTGGGATGCTTCGAAATTAATGCCTCTGTCGAGTGAGTATATAGGAATGGCTTTTACCGGAGATCAATATGGTAAGCGTATCTTGAAGGCTCAGGATTCAAGACCGAGTAATCTGCATGAACCTGTTACAATTCCTGTTGAATTTTTTTCCGCAGGGCTTCATGGTTCAGCTGAAATTTCAATTCAAAAGGCACTAGATATACCTGAAGATTGGATTGTGGAAATTGAAGACACATTTACTGGCAAAAGACAGATTTTAGACGATAAATTCTCCTTCAGATTTGAATTTACAGCGACTCAGGCCTCTAAAGAGGTGGAAAGCGGCGTTCAAAGTCCGCCGGTTATCCAATCTGCTGAAGGATCAACGGAATCGCCAAGATTTTTCGTGCATGTTAATCCGGGCGTTAGCAGCCAGTCTACACTCCCATCCGACTTTACCCTCAACCAAAACTACCCCAACCCATTCAACCCAACTACTGTCATCAGCTATGACCTGCCCGAAAATTCGCGGGTGAACCTGGCAGTTTACGATATGATGGGCCGGCGAGTGGCAACGCTCGTAAATGAAAACGTTGTGGCGGGTACGCACCAGGTGCAGTTTGATGCAAGCAGGCTCTCGAGCGGAACCTACATGTATCGCCTGCAGGCCGGGGGAAATATTCAGACAAAAAAACTTACTTTAATCAAATAGACTCATGGAAATCTCAAAGAAGACATCTCTTTTTATTGCAGCCATCCTGGTTGTGGTTCTTTGCCTGCTTATTCTGCCATACCTTAGCTTTTCACAGCCACCTCCACCACCAAGTAAACCTACTCAAACGCCTATCGATGGCGGGCTGGGGCTTCTTGCTGCAGCAGGTGGTACGTATGCCATTAAAAAGCTGCGGGATAAGAGGAAGGTTAGTTAAACCTATACAGCCGACCCGGTTTTCGGATAGTCCAGATAATTCATCAGCTCACGGTAGAACAATTCTTGCAAATAGGCTCCGTAAATCATAGTAAACATTGGTCATTGGCATACTCAGATTTTCGACGAATTAGTACGGTTCTTGTTTACAGGAAGTTTCTGCTTCGAGAGCAACGATTATGGAAATATGGCAACTGGAAAAACACAGCACCGTTAAACACGATAGCTCAATCAAAAAGCTATTATGCATTTTAGGATGTTTTCGAAATGAGGTTTATTTTAATCGGTTGTAACTGTTCACCGTTCTCAATGAGTTTTTTGCATGATGAAATACGCTGTTTCACTGGTTCTTTATATTCTGATATTTACTTCCTGCGCAGAGAATCTGCAACAGCCCGTCTATCGGTTTAGTATCAACAATCCAGCAGAAACAGGGTCCAGATTCCCTGATTTAACCCAGGATGAGAGCGGAACCATCTATATGAGCTGGCTTACCAGTATAGAGGAGGAGATCTACGCACTTCGTTATAGCAAGTATGGTGACAATGGCTGGGAATACCCCGAAACCGTTATGGTTGATACCGATTTTTTTGTGAACTGGGCCGATTTCCCCTCTGTAATCGGAAGGAATGGAGAGGCTTTTGCTGCGCATCGCCTCAAAAAGAAGGAGGGAGGGCCCTACTCCTATGATGTGGAACTTCTATTTAAAAACAGCGAAACCAGACGATGGGATCAGACTGTTGTGCCGCACAGGGATCAAACTCCAACGGAGCACGGATTTGTAAGCCTTGAACCGGGAAAAGACGGCTCCCTGTTTGCCGTCTGGCTGGACGGACGACAGACCGCAGATCGCGATCATGATGAGTATGATGATATCAGCAAGGCGATGACGTTCCGGTCGGCTGAAATTTCGCCGGATGGTGAGATTACCCGGCCGAGAGTGATTGACGCTGCCGTTTGTGACTGCTGCCAGACAGATCTCACCAGGATTGAGGATGGATATCTGGCTGTCTATCGCGACAGGAGTGAGGATGAGATAAGAGATATCAAAATTGCCCGATACAGCAGTGAAACAGGGGAGTGGAGCGAGCCGAAGGCCGTCCACAACGACGGCTGGCAGATACAGGCGTGTCCTGTAAATGGACCCCGAATTGTATCAAATGGAAACAACGTAGCCGTTGCCTGGTACACCGAAGCCAATGGTAGCCCGGCAATCTACCTTGCAAGATCTGATGACGGCGGTGAGACGTTTGAGGAGCCTGTACTGATTGCAGATGAAACTTTAAATCCGGTGGGCCGGGTTGATCTTTTAATGACGCCGGAGGGCCAGGTATTTGTGAGCTGGCTGCAGGCCGATGCCGGTAATGGTTATGTAATCCTGACCGAAGTAGAAGCCGATGGAACTGTAGGCAACCAGGTTCACGCAGGCACAACGTCATCATCCAGAAGCAGCGGATTTCCCAGAATTGTGCAGCATAATGACTCCATATTGGTTGCATGGACACAAACCGAACCTTTTTTACGCGTGAGAACAGCAAAAGTAAGTCTGGCTGATTTCACTCCTGAAGAATCCTAAATAAAAATCCTCAAAACAGAAGATCAGCATATGCTTTTGAAAAATGTGTTTACATTATTAATCATTGTACTAACGGTGCAGCTGTCGGGGCTAAACAGCGCTCAGGCTCAAATGAACGGCGAACGACAAAAAGCAATCGAAATACTGGAAAGCGTCCCTCTTTTCGATGGGCATAACGACGCTCCCTGGCAGTACCGTAACAGGGTGGGCTATAAATTTTCTGCACTCGATTTTTATGATACAACCCAGCTCGAGAACCCCATGCATACCGATATTCCACGTCTCAAAGAGGGCAGGGTCGGCGCACAGTGGTGGTCGGTGTATGTAAGCGCATATATTCCGGAACCGGAAGCGGTTAAGCAGACCATGGAGCAAATCGATTTTGTTCACCGAATGGCAGAGCGCTATCCTGATGAGTTTGAGATGGCCTATACGGCTGCTGATGTTGAACGGATTTTTGCTGATGGGAAAATTGCTTCTCTGATTGGAATGGAGGGCGGCCACTCCATCAACAATTCACTGGCCACGCTTCGCATGTTTTACGATCTGGGCGCGAGGTACATGACGATCACGCACGGGCGAACACTTGATTGGGCAGATGCGGCCGGTGATGAACCCAAACATGGAGGGCTTACTGAATTTGGGGAAGAAGTGATACGGGAAATGAACCGCCTTGGGATG
>Ga0209924_1001006_pt1 | contig 11517 bp, 6 predicted proteins | sample SalPonR1_C_D1_MG_FD_185700 | JGI IMG/M metagenome (GOLD analysis project Ga0209924, IMG submission 185700) | Salt pond soil microbial communities from South San Francisco under conditions of wetland restoration - Salt Pond MetaG R1_C_D1_MG... ...
ACATATTGATCCCCCGGATATGGTTTGCGGGCTGACTTTGCATCAAGTAAATTTCTGTGTTCAAAGAAGATTACGGGATCATTTCCTCTCATAGCCGAGCGCAGTAATCCAACAGCATCTTCCGCATTTGAAGGATAGGCAACATTCCACCCAATCATTCTTGTAAAGAAAACCTCGTTAGATTCACTGTGCCAGGGATCACCACATTTTGCAAAACCACCCGGCATGCGGATCACCATGGGAGCAGCAAATTTATTTGCCGTGCGCCATCTTATCGTGCCACAATTCTTAAGCTGCTCGGTAGCGGGATCCGCATATTTCCGAAACTGAATTTCGGCAACCGGCATTAAGCCTGTATAAGCAAGACCTACTGCCCGCCCGATAATGCCTTCTTCCGACAAACTTGTATCAAATACCCGTTCACTTCCATGGGTGCTTTGGAGGCCCATCGTAGCTGCATGTACACCCCCTTTTTCACCAACGTCTTCACCAAACACAACTACTCTGCTGTTTTGATGAAGCTCATAATCAAGAGTTCGGCGTACTGCTTCTACTATATTTATTCTCTGTTTTTCCGGACCCGGCTCTTCAGATTCATCGGGTTTTTCATAGCCTGCCACACGCAATCCGCCAACTGATTGCAGTTCATCTGACTCCTCGTTCCATTTCACATATCTGGTTACATTATCTTTGGATGGATCATCCCGGCCCCAAGCCTTCTGGGCCGTGTCATCCACTAACGACTTGGTTTCACTTTCCAAATCAGCCCACTCCTTTTCTGAAACCAGTTTTGGTACAGCATAGGATTTGAGCTTTTTTAACGGGTCGCTTTTCTTCTCTTCTTGAATTTGCTCTTTTTCCTTATAGGACTGGTTATCTTGATATGAATGACCATTCAGACGCGGAACGGTAAGCCTGATTAACGCCGGCCCCTTTCCTTTTCGAACATAAGATACAGACGATTCAATGAGCTCCGCTGCTTCTTCGGGGTCTGTACCATCCCCATCGTATATCATAAGATTTTTAAATGACCGGAGATTATTTGCAATATTAGCTCCGGGCGTCTGAAATTCACTCCCGACAGAAATTCCGTAGCCGTTATCCTCAATAAAAAACAGAATTGGTAAATGCAGCGTGGTTGCCATTGTTATGGCCGACCAGAAACCGTTTGTAGCTACCGATCCGTCCCCACCTAGAATCACTGAAATTGCGTTTTCGTAAACATCATCCTTCAATTCAGATTTGTGATACTCCGTACCCTGGGCCCAGCCTGCCGCGGGTGTGTATTGTGACCCAACATCACCAGCCATCGGTAAGACTGTTGGTCCGTTATTTCCCGGCAAATTACATACAACCCCGATATCCCGTCCATCACTGTAACCGCCGCTTTTTGCCATGGGTGCAGCCATTGCATCTTCCAGAGGCAAACCGAGCGTTAGCATAAGTGGACGTGATCGATAATATGCACTGGCAGAATCTTTAGAGTGTGTAAGATGCTGGCCAAGTATGATTTGTGCCAGTTCGTGCCCTCTTGCAGAAAATTGGTACAAGACCTTTTTATCAGGTACTAACTCATTTTCTTCTTTGTCATCCAGGGCACGAGACAGCAACATAAGACGTACAATCTTTTTCCAATCGAGCTTATCGGCAGGTGAGAGCTGATCATTTTTTGCCATAGGTAATTCGACTTATTCCTATTTATTTTTGGGTCAGTTTGTAACTCTCTCTAAAATGGGTCATTTCCTGAGATGTTCCAATCGTTATTCGCACGCAATGAGGAAGGCCGAACGCTTTAAGGTGTCTCAGTATCACACCTTCTTCAAGCATGCTCTGAGTGAATTTTATCGCGTCTTGTTCAGTATCACAAACCATCATTACAGAATTTGAGATGGAAGGTACGTATTCAACGTTGTGCTCATCAAAAAATAAACTGAGTTTCTCACGTTCCTGATTCACAACTGAAACACTTTTTTCAAGAAAATCTTCATCCTGCACTGCTGCCAGAGCGGCTGCCTGGGCTAACGTGGTTGGCTCAAAGGTGAGCTTACTTTTCATTAGTTGCTCTACCAGTTCTGGGTGAGCTATTGCATAACCGATTCTAAAGCCTGCAAGGCCATAGCCCTTTGAAAAAGTTCGTGTGATAATAACGTTGTCCCGTCTGTAATCGATAGCATGGGGGTAGTCATTAACGTCCCGTGCATACTCAAAGTAGGCTTCATCGGCAATTACCAGCACACGGTCTGGCACATGGCTTATAAACTTTTCATACTCCTCTTTCTTGATATATGTGCCGGTCGGATTATTTGGGTTGGCAATATATACCATTCTCGTGTTTTCATCTATTGCATCGAGTATTCCGGAAATATTGAAGCCGTACCCGGATGTTGCCGGCACTTTTTTGAAATTAGCCCCCATCACACCACCCTGTACAAAAATACCTACAAAAGTAGCTTTGGACGTAACGATGTTATCTTTGCTGCTTAACAATGACCGGCATAGAATTGAAAGAATACTTTCAGACCCGGAAGCAACCAGGATCTCATTCTCACTCACGCTGTTTCGGTGAGCAAGTTCAGCTGTAAGCTTACGAGCCACTGGATCCGGATAGTCCTGAATCTCAGTCATTGCCTTTTCAACGGCAGGCTTCACGTCGGGGCTGCATCCTAGCCTGTTTTCATTGGATGCTAACTTCGATATAGTACCAATATTGTATGTTTCTTTAACTTCAGCAATCGTCTTACCTGCTTTGTACGCAGTAAGGTTCCGAATTCGTTTCGGTATGTCAATCAAAATAGTTCACTTATTTTTTCCAATTCAGTACAGAAAAAGTGTCTGAAACGTCGTTCATTATCCTGTGCAAAAATCGCCAATCACAGGAAAGAAACAAAGAAAGCGCTTTCAAAAGCAATTAATTATTTGAATGATATGGTTACGATATTGTTCTTACCTTAAATTCAATCAAAAATACACAAATAATGGCTAACCACTATTTAGTTACCGGCGCAAGTCGTGGCATTGGATTCGAAACTGTTAAGAATTTAGCTGATAATGATCATCTCGTTACTGCGGTGGCGAGATCCCGAGACAAACTGTCTTCGTTACGCGGCCTTTACCCGGAGCATATCCGTACATTGGCCGCCGATATTACCTCAGATCAGGACAGAGAAGGGATTATTCAGCATATGAGTGAAAATGGTTTGACCTTAGACGGGATTGTTCACAATGCCGGGCTTCTTATAAATAAGCCATTCGAAGATCTGACAAATGAGGATTGGCAGCGTCAGCTTGATGTGAATTTGCTTGCCCCTGTGTTTCTAACCAGGGATCTTTTAAAATTCATGAACCCTGGCAGCCACATTCTGAATATCAGCAGCATGGGGGGATTCCAGGGAAGCAGTAAATTCCCGGGCCTTACCGGATACAGCGTTGCAAAAGGTGCGCTCTCTATCTTAGCTGAGTGCCTCCCCGGGGAGCTTCAGGAAAAAAATATTAAGTGTAACAGCCTGTGTCTGGGAGCTGTTCAAACTGAAATGCTTGAATCGGCATTTCCAGGAATGGAGGCCCCCGTTCAGGCTGGTTCAATGGGTAAGTATATCAGTAATTTTTTAGAAACAGGCCATACGTTTTACAATGGTAAAGTACTTCCAGTTGCCCTGGCTGATCCGGATTAATCGGTCAATACATTACAACTTTAACTTATCAGATAATTTAATAAGAATCATTCTATGAAGACTACTGTGTTAACAATATTATTCAGTGCGATACTTCTCTTATCTTTTCCCTTTCAAAAAAACGTTGAGGCTCAAACCATAGATCTGTTAGGTGGAAACGTTCTCAATGGTGCCGTAACAGGTACCTTTTTAGGAGCAAGCGTCATGGGGCTGCAAAACAGTGATGATTTTGCCCCGCTCCGCATTGGACTGGGTGCCGGTATTTTAGGAGGTGCCGGGATTGCAGTGTATGATATTGCGACGCTCCCTCAGGGACAACAATTTTTTATCTCAGGCCTCTTTAATGATGGAAACAATTCATCAATAATTATACTGCTCGATACTATGTACGGAGCTGCCGGGGGTGCCCTTCTCGGTACTGCAGTAATGCTTATTCAGAATAAACCTATCATTGAAGGGATTCAATATGGAGGAAGTGCCGGAGTCTGGGCAGGTTTTGGGATGGGGCTCGTGGATGCGTTCTTACTCTCAGAGCGAAACAGTGATTTTACAGCAAATGCACTTTTGGATAGATCATCACTCGTTGAATTTCAAACAGCCGGTATGGATATTGGCCTCGGAAAACCTGCACTGTTCAGAACGTTTTCGAAGGATGGTCGCTCACCGGGATATAAATACAATCCCGGGGTAAAATTATTATCAATTGGCGGATCATTCTAACATCCGGACAATTTGATTTTGTGCTGTTTCAGCTTCATAGAATACTTCTCAATCGGGCTGTTTTTTTAATAGTATGGAACCTGTGCCTGCGCGATCTCTATGAAGTATTATAAATGAGTTTTGAAGTTTTTCAATCAGGCTTCTTCAGAAGATCCAGCTCCTTTCATTTGAGCTCCCTCTTTCTCTTCTGACGTAGCCAATGTGTACATCAGAGCTTTTGTGGTGTTAACCTGCCCCGATAATGATGGATTAATCCCATCGCTTAAATAATACCATGCTTCTGGCGGGTTCCCCATCCGTTTGCCGGTTGGATCTACAATGTACCCGGTTTTCCCCGCGATAATTTGACGGACCTGAGCTAGATCTTCATCAGAAATATCGAAGTCGAACAGCTCCATTTTGTCCAGCAGACCTGGAATAACCGGTGGAGGTGTAATCCAGATCACAGGATTGTCAGTAACTTCTTTAATGGCATCTTCAATTGTCGATAAATTTTCCCAGGTCTCCGACAAAGGCAGTAGTGTTCTTTTTGGTGCAATTGACAAACGAATCACATCGAACATTCCCAGAGAAACAATCACCCAGTCTGGTTCATGGCTGAGTACATCTCTGTGGAGACGCCTCAAAGCTTCAGAGCTTGTATTATTCGCATGGCCTGCATTCACAAACGTGAAGTCTGCTTCTGGAACAGTAATACTCAAAATCTCACTGAAAATACGGAACCAGCTCTGTAAATCATCTGTAGATGAATCCCCCAGAGCTACAATTGTATCATCTGGTTCAAACGGCAGCTGATCTATCCAGTCAGTTACATCGTCATCTTTGAGCAGCTCAAGAGCTGCCTCTTTTGCATTTTGTTTAAAAGTATTTCTCAATTTGGTCAGTTCAGACTCTTCAAGCCCAAATATGTTGGCAACCGCCTCTGTGTTAGATATTCCGGGAAGAAGCGGGTATTGTTTCTCTATATTTAAAAACTGAAGTAAATATTTCTCAAGTGCTTCTTTCTCTTCGCTTGTTGCTTTCTTCATTTCAATCAGTATTATCTTTTATAAAATTTGTTATTAATAGGTCTTTCAACTTTGAAACCCCTGTTTCAGCAGGTTCTGATATATGGGTCCACTCATCTCTGAGTTGAGCCTGAGGCTCTGATGGGTCAATCATGAATTTAGGGATCCCTGATCTTGCAAAATCAACCAGGCCCGCAGCCGGATAAACAACCAGGGATGTGCCGATAACAACCAGGATGTCTGACCGCGACACTATAGTAGAGGCAGCTTCAATATTTGGGACTGGTTCGCCAAACCATACAACATTTGGCCTTAACTGACTACCGTCTGTAGCTGTATCACCTATTTGTATTGGTTTATCTTCAATATCAACAATATGGTCATGGGTCTGGCTGCTCTTTGCCTCCCTTAGTTTTCCATGCAGATGGAGTACAGATGTTGAACCTGCCCGTTCATGCAAATCGTCAACATTTTGGGTGATGATATCAACATCGAAATGCTCTTCGAGTTCGGCAAGTGTTTCATGACCTCTATTTGGCTTGGCATGATAGGCTTGCTTTCGTCTTTTATTATAAAAGGCCAAAACAGATTCGGGATCTTTCTCCCATCCTCGAATAGTAGCTACATCTTCTATGTTGTGACCTTCCCATAACCCGCCGGAGTCCCTGAATGTTGCCAACCCACTGTCAGCACTCATTCCGGCCCCTGTCAGAACTACGATTGATTTATTACTTTCAGAAATGATCTGCTAATAACTTATTTAAGAAATTGAGCCCACGAACTTTCCGGCTTATAATCTATAATCACGTCGGGCTGTGGTTCAGTACTGTACCTTGCAACAAGAGTTTCAATTTCGTTTGAAAGACACTTGAGGCTGTTAGATATCATATCGCTATTAAAACCGGTTTCTCCAAGCTTAATAGTCATATTCATTGTAACGAGCCGTCCAATGGCGCGACCAAGCTGAACCATTTTTCGCTGAGCAATTTTCTGATCCACTTTGAAATTCAGCTGCTCTTTAAAATGCTCGGCAGCTTCACTGGTCAGTGAGTAATCCTTCAGATATTGATATAAATTCTGAATTTTTGACTTCTTCATACTTTTCAATACCGATTCGGAAATTTGCTGGTACAGAATGTCATTTGATCCTTCAAATATCTGAAACGGTCGACTGTCAACAAGAGAACGACCCGCTATGTGATCTGTACGATAACCTTTAGCACCAACAAGCTGCATCAATGATTGTGATGCTTCATGCATATAATCTGTCACAACACTCTTAATAGAGTTTGCTGCTACATCCATTTTAGATGTATCCTTATCTAGCGGAACATTCTTGGAAGTGAAGTAACTCATTGCAGAACTTGCAGTAAAATATGACTGAAGATTAGCCAGACGTTCTTTAACCTGGTCATAATTGAACAGGCTCATTCCTCCAACCAATCTGTTTTTGCAGTGGTCGATTGCCTCATCCATCATTCTATTTAAGAATCCGGTACTCATTCCGGGAAATTGAAGCCTGCTTCGATGTAAAATATCAAGCATCATTTTTACACCTGTTGATCGCGGTTGCAGTCGATATTCTTCAGGCACTTGTATTTCAAGTTCATTTTTTCCGTACGGAAGCATTAATAGGCCCAGGTTTTTGTAGTACTCCTTCACTTCAATTCCACCCCTTGAAGTATCATGTACAAAAAATCCAATATCTCTGCTGAGATTACCGTTTTTATCCAGGCCTCTGGCCGTAATTAACCAGAAATCTGCCCAGCCCGTCAGACCGGCCCAATGCTTCAAACCTTTTACTTCATAATTGCCTTCTTCCTCATCATAGGCAAAACCCGTCTGCATCCGCAGGGCATCTGAGCCAAATTCAGGCTCTGTGATCATAAGTCCGCCCATATTGTTATCTTCAATAAACTTTTTAAAGACGGATTTTTGAGCTTCTTCCTGTCCATAGTTGGCAAGTGGCTGCAAAAACAGAGCGCCATTAATGCCCATCATTAAGGATAGTGGAAGGGATTGATATGAGGTTGTTTCCAACATTTGAAGAGCTTCTGCTGTGTAAGCACCTCTGCCTCCGAATTGATCGGGGATGAAAGCAGATAAGGGTTTACAATCGAGAACCTGACGCATCACATATGGGGGAATCCCTCTGCTATCGACAAGCTTGTTTTCTTCATTTCTTTCGGTGAATAGCACAGAAAGTGTTTCTTTATAATCAGAAATAAATTCTGATAAATTCTTTTTTACTGAAGCGGGTTTTACTACGTCTATTTCCACAATAATCTGCTTTTGTTATGCTGTATAGGTATTTCGTGAGGATATAACAGAGTAAAGATAGAAAACGTGTCCTTGAAATGCAGATTTAACAAAAAAAAGGCCCCGAACGCGGAGCGTTGGGGCCTTGGTTAGAAGCGATGAGGCGGCGACCTACTCTACCCCCGAAGGAGTACCATTGGCGCTGCGGAGCTTAACGGCCGTGTTCGGAATGGGAACGGGTGGATCCTCCGCGCTATTACCACCACATCAAACTCGTATAAAAAAAGATGCTGGCGGCCCCGCCGGGTGGCAGGGCGCTGTCGTAAAGGATGTGTGATGAATGGCATGACGGTGCGGGGGCATAAAATCAAACGGCACAACCTGCATGGCCAAGTTCAACACTTGTGCAAACCATGCAAGGGAAGCCTGAAGAGTCATTAGTACGGCTCGGCTAAACACGTTACCGTGCGTACACCTGCCGCCTATCAACCAGGTCGTCTTCCTGGACTCTTGGGGGAATACTTATCTTGGAGTGTGCTTCGCGCTTAGATGCATTCAGCGGCTTATCACCTGCGCACATAGCTACCCTGCACTGCAACGGTCGTCACAACAGGTACACTAGCGGTGCGTCCACTCCGGTCCTCTCGTACTAGGAGCAGCTCTCCTCAGTATTCCAACGCCCACAGTAGATAGAGACCGAACTGTCTCACGACGTTCTGAACCCAGCTCGCGTACCGCTTTAAATGGCGAACAGCCATACCCTTGGGACCTTCTCCAGCCCCAGGATGCGATGAGCCGACATCGAGGTGCCAAACCTCCCCGTCGATATGAACTCTTGGGGGAGATAAGCCTGTTATCCCCGGAGTACCTTTTATCCTTTGAGCGATGGCCCTTCCATACGGTGCCACCGGATCACTAAACCCAACTTTCGTTCCTGCTCGACCTGTATGTCTTGCAGTCAAGCACCCTTATGCTTTTACACGCTACGCACGATTGCCAACCGTGCTGAGGGTACCTTTGGGAGCCTCCGTTACTCTTTAGGAGGCGACCGCCCCAGTCAAACTACCCACCATACACTGTTCCCCGCTATGCAGGGTTAGAATTCACCTGTTACAAGGGCGGTATTTCACTGGGCGACTCCCCCCCTCCTGGCGAAGGGGGTTCAGTGTCTCCCGCCTATGCTACACATGTAACCGGTAAAGCCAATGTAAAGTTGTAGTAAAGGTTCACGGGGTCTTTTCGTCCCGCTGCGGGTAATCGGCGTCATCACCGATACCACAATTTCACCGAGCTCATGGCTGAGACAGTGCCCAAATCGTTACACCATTCGTGCAGGTCGGAACTTACCCGACAAGGAATTTCGCTACCTTAGGACCGTTATAGTTACGGCCGCCGTTTACTGGGGCTTCAGTCAAGGGCTTCGCCGAAGCTAACCCCCTTCTTTAACCTTCCAGCACCGGGCAGGTGTCAGTCCCTATACATCGCCTTGCGGCTTAGCAGAGACATGTGTTTTTGGTAAACAGTCGTTTGGGCCTTTTCACTGCGCCCCCAAACGCCGAAGCGCCCGGGGGGATCCTTCTCCCGAAGTTACGGATCGAATTTGCCTAGTTCCTTAGCCATGAATTACTCGAGCACCTTAGGATACTCTCCTCACCCACCTGTGTCGGTTTGGGGTACGAGCGATTGTAACAAACTACGACGCTTTTCTCGGCAGCGGGATTACCTCCACTATCTGCTTGCCCGCAGGCTCACAGTACTGTCGGGGTTCAGCCTTAATGCCAGGCGGATTTGCCTGCCTGGCGGCCTACGCCCTTTAACGTGCATTCGTCAGCACGCGGGAGTGTCACTTCTGCGTCACGCCTTAGCCTGGCGCTACAATCGGTACCGGAATATTTAACCGGTTTGCCATCGGCTTCGCCTCTCGGCTACACCTTAGGTCTCGACTAACCCTGATCCGATTAGCGTTGATCAGGAACCCTTGGGTTTTTGGTGGACAGGTTTCTCACCCGTCTTATCGTTACTCATGCCTACAGTTTCGCTTCCAGGGGCTCCACCAGATCTCACGATCTGGCTTCTGCGCCCCTGGAATGCTCCCTTACCACTCTATTAGAGTCCACAGCTTCGGCAGTATGTTTAATGCCCGTGTATTATCGACGCCGGGCCGCTTAACTAGTGAGCTATTACGCACTCTTTAAAGGAATGGCTGCTTCTAAGCCAACCTCCTAGTTGTCTGGGCAACCCAACTTTCTTTGTTCAACTTAACATACATTTGGGGGCCTTAGCTGGTGGTCTGGGTTGTTTCCCTCTCGCGACGGGACGTTATCACCCCGCCACTGACTGCCTGGTGGCTCTCTGCCGGTATTCGGAGTTTGTCTAGGGTTGGTAGGCGGTGAAGCCCCCTAGCCTAATCAGTGCTCTACCTCCGGAGAGACAAAACCAGACGCTATACCTAAATATATTTCAGGGAGTACGAGCTATTTCCAAGTTTGATTGGCCTTTCACCCCTATCCACAGTTCATCCGAAGACTTTTCAACGTCTGGCGGTTCGGGCCTCCATGGGGTTTTACCCCCACTTCACCCTGACCATGGATAGCTCACTTGGTTTCGCGTCTGCCCCGCTGTACTGCTCGCCCGTTTCAGACTCGCTTTCGCTACGGCTCCACCCCTTAGGGGCTTAACCTCGCACAACAGGAGCAACTCGTAGGCTCATTATACAAAAGGCACGCCGTCACCCCTCAAAGAGAGGCTCCGACCGCTTGTAAGCACACGGTTTCAGGTACTATTTCACTCGCCTTCTCGGCGTTCTTTTCACCTTTCCCTCACGGTACTGGTTCACTATCGGTCATACAGATGTATTTAGCCTTACCGGATGGTGCCGGCAGATTCACGCAAGGTTTCACCGGCCTCGCGCTACTCAGGATACCCGCCTCTCCGCTCGCCGTACGCCTACAGGCCTTTCACCTTCTATGGGACTGCTTTCCAGGCAGTTTCGACTTAAGCTCGCTTCGATTACGCAGGTCCTACTACCCCGACTCCCCGTAGGAAGCCGGTTTGGGCTGCTTCCCGTTCGCTCGCCGCTACTTGGGAAATCACTTGATTGTTTTCTTGTCCTGGGGGTACTTAGATGTTTCAGTTCCCCCCGTACGCTCTCCCGTAGGAGTATCCCGGTAAACCGGGATGGGTTGCCCCATTCGGAAATCCACGGATCATTGCTCTTATGCAGCTCCCCGCAGCTTATCGCAGCTTTACACGTCCTTCTTCGCCTCTGTATGCCTAGGCATCCACCGTGTGCCCTTAGTATGCTTATATTATATGACTTGCACGGCGTCTCCGCCGTACGGCCTACATAAGTACTTCATGCTATTGGTTTACAATTGTGGTCTGGATGTGGGACGAACCGCATCCAGATACCTTGGCGTAGCACACCCATCCAATCGGACGGATGCCCTACTATCTTCCGCCGCCTGTCAAAAACAGACGACATCAGACCTTTTACTATTGCTATTGCTTTCATCATGTCAAAGAACCCACACTTGCGCGCGTGGCACGTGTCGGGCACCGAAGCACCCTACATTCTTTATCGGTAAAACGCCCGGGATTTGCATCCTCTCATCTATCACGTCTTACATCTCAATATCTCAAAAAACTTCTGTGGAGCTACGGGGATTCGAACCCCGGCCCTGCCTTGCAAAGGCAGTGCTCTAGCCAGCTGAGCTATAGCCCCTTTCACTGTGTTGTGGGCTTGGGAGGACTTGAACCTCCGACCTCACGCTTATCAGGCGTGCGCTCTAACCACCTGAGCTACAAGCCCCGCTTAGCGGGGTATCGGCACAGGCGATGGTCGCCGGCTGCGGCGAGTG
>Ga0209924_1001014_pt1 | contig 11447 bp, 9 predicted proteins | sample SalPonR1_C_D1_MG_FD_185700 | JGI IMG/M metagenome (GOLD analysis project Ga0209924, IMG submission 185700) | Salt pond soil microbial communities from South San Francisco under conditions of wetland restoration - Salt Pond MetaG R1_C_D1_MG... ...
TTATTTTTTACCATAAATTGAAGGAATACAGAAATTATTTAATATCCTTTTCCAAATAAAAAAGGGTATGGCTAAAAGCTCATACCCTTAAATATACATCGAAGTTGTTAGGATAGTTTGAAGATTACTGAATCAGCGCACTTCTGTTATCCGTAATGTCAGCCTCTTCTTTCAAGCGCTCCAGAAATACCTGGTTAAAGTTCTGAAATTTCTGCTGTTCTAGTCTTGTGCGTATCTGGTTTCTTTCTGCTTCAGTCATCGCAGCAGGATCGGCCATTGACTTTTCAACAAGGCGAATTACAAAAACTGCATTGGATCCTTCAACAGGCCCTGAAACTTCACCTTCTTCCATTCCAAATACATATCCAATGACTTTCACCTCACGTCCTGCACCGGAAATCGTATTTCCACCATATCGTACATTCTCTGCCACCTGAACTTCTCTTTCAGATGCTTCGGCGATCTGCTCAAGCCCTGTACTATCATCAGTGTATTGCTTAACACGGTCGAGCATAATTTCGCTGCGTTTTTCATTCTGAACGCTGTTTTCAACCTGGTTTCGCACCTCCGTGAAAGGTCGTGTACCCGCTGGCGTTCGCTCAATTAAACGTACCACCAGAAACTGGTCACTCAATTCAATTGCGTCAGAAATATCACCTCTCGACATATTTTCCAGCTCATTTAAGAGTTGAGGGGCCTGTCCAATTCCGGGAACAAACGGTACATCTTTGGTTGCGGTAGCGGTTTGGACATCCAGCTCGCGCCGTTCAGCTTCTGTATCAAAACCATCGGATGAGGCATAAAACTCAAATTCATTGGCTTGCTCTGCCAGTCGATCAATGGTATTGATAGGATCGGCTACGATTTGATAAGAGAATACAGCGAAACGCACTTCGTCACCGTTTTGCTCAATTTTTTTAAGCATGTGCGGTGCATTATTAATCATCACTACTTCAGAAACTTCACCAACTTCCAGGTCCTGAATTATTTCGCGATAATCTTCCCGCATTTCATCAAGGGAAACAAACGCACCCTGGTAAGGTGTGGCAGACTGGTAGCGCTGCATGAACAGTGAATCGTTATCGGTGGTGGCAAACTGCTCGCGCAATTCTTCAACTTCTTCGATTGTGTTCGCCGTATCAGCAGGAGTAGGCGTTTTATCCCAGCTTACAAACTGGAAACGGTAGGTTTCACTTCGTTCGTAATTCGACTGATTATTCTCGTAATACTCCCGAAGTTCCTCCTCCGATACTGATATATCTTCGTTAGTTACTTCAGAGTAGGGGAATCGGACATACTCAATTTCAGCAAAGGAATTTTGCATGATGTATTCGTTCTCAATATCCAGGGAATTCACCTTCAGGCCGGATGCAATATAGTTGCTCATTTTTTGCTGGCGGCGGTTGTCCCGAAGCTGCTGTTCAATCTGAATCCATGCCTGGCTGTTTTCGGGGGCATCAATAGCGGCCCGAAGTGCAATACGGTCGATATTACCCTGTTCGTCGCCAAACTGCTGTCTGATAAATGGGTCGGGATTATCACCGGTAATCATTTCAATCAGCTCGTTGTCGGTAACCGTAATTCCCATTTCGTTCATTTTTTGGCGAATCAGGCGAGCCGCAACCAGATCTTCCCATGCCTGATTTTCATACAGCGTGCGCATTTCAGGAGTCATTGCCTGGTTCGTCTGCTGATTGAATCGGTCGGTATAAAAACTTACCCGGTTATTGTACTCTTCAAGTGAAATAGACTCTCCGTTAACATCACCCAAAGACTGAGGCCCTAAAGCAATCGCATCAAATACCTGCGTATCAGCCAGAACCCATAAAATGCCGAACGAGAAAATCAGTATCCAGAGAATGGATGACGTGCTATTTCTCATTTTTTCCATTACACCCATAGAAAACCCTCAGAAAATATAATTATACTTTTGTTTTGATTTACAGCCTTGAAATATACAACAAACAGCCGCTAAGAACAATCGGCGGACTGTTTCCTTCTCTTTTCACCAGGCCCTTACTTTTTGGCTAAAAGATCTCTATTACACTCATATTCTTTAAGTATCGTCCGGGATCTTCATTAATACCCCGTATAAGCGCATTAAGTTCTATAGTAAGCGAATCCACGTTTTCGTACATAGAAGAGTCATTCACTAAACGCCCCAAAGTACCTTCGCCATTATTGATTTTTTCGAGTATCTGATCCAAATTCGCTGTAGCCGACTCCATCCGAACCTGTAAACTTTCTAAATCCCGCAGGTTCTTTTCGAGCGCAACCATCAGGCTGTCTACCCTCGGCCGGGTATCCCGTGAAAGAGTGTCGAGCTGCTGGAGCATGGAACTTCCGGCACCAATTGCATCTTCAATATCCGACTGTTTGTTCTCGAGCATCTCAGACAAACTTGTGGCTGTTTTCATCGCTCCCTCAACCGTTCGATCGATATTTTCGCGGGTCGAATCGTCCAGTGTACTGTTCAGCTGCTTTAAAAAAGAATTTAGTTCAGAAAGTGTGCCGGAAACGTCATCCCCGATTTCTGTTCCCTTTTCACCAATTACCTCCATCATCGATTCAGCGTAACGTCCTTCAATGCTATCGCCTGATTCAATATAATTATCCGACGAACCCAGCTCGATAACAATCGATTTCCCCTCTACGATACTGAGTGATGTTAAAACTGCCACCGACTCTTTGGGGATGGGAATCTCTGTATCCAGCGCCATATTTACATTTACTACCAGATCTTCTGTGAGGCTTACACTTCGCACCGACCCTACTCTTACGCCCTTAACATATACAAGACTACCACTGGCTATTCCATCTGCTTTTTCAAATTCTGCAGTTACGACCATAGATCGGCTGAAAACGGGGATATCCCTCATAAACCGGAACCCGATAATGGCCACCACCAGCGCCAGAAATACCGTTAATCCTACTTTTACTTCGTTACTCATGTTAAAATTCATACTGTTATTTTATTTGATATTCGCTGGCGGTTATAAAATCTATTAAATCCTTCTGTTCGCTTCTCCTCATCTCATCAATTGTGCCGAACCAACTGAGCTTTTGATTATTTAAAAAAGCGACTTTATCGGCCACATCCAGAACACTGTGCATATCGTGCGTGATAACAATAGATGTAATATCGAATTTTTCGGCCATCAAAACGATTAGTTCATTAATTTCATTGGCTGTTTCGGGGTCCAGGCCAGACGTTGGCTCATCATACATAATATATTCCGGTTCAAGGATAATGGCGCGGGCCAAACCAACCCTCTTTCTCATTCCGCCAGAAAGTTCGGCTGTCTCTTTCTCGGCTACGTTTTCAAGATTCACGTAGGTGAGTGCCTGCATCACCTTTTCGCGGATCTCATTTTCATCAAAATCAGAAAAATAGCGCAGCGGAAACGCAACGTTTTCAAACGTATTGATAGAGTCGAAAAGTGCAGAGCCCTGAAACAACACACCAAATTTTTGGCGGAGCTTTCTCTGATCCACATAATCCATTTCGTAGATGTTTTCCCCTTTGATGATTACTTCACCGGAATCGGGAGTCAGCAGAGCATTTATATGTTTCAGCAGAACAGATTTTCCACAGCCCGAACGACCAATAACAGCCAGTGTTTCGCCGTCTTCGATGCAGAAATCAACATTCTCCCAAACCAGGAGATCGCCAAAGCTTTTTGTAAGATTTTTAATTTCAATCATAACAAAAGTGCAGCCAGTAAGAAATCTGCAAGTAAAATATAGATACAGCCCATAACCGTGGCATTAGTGGTGCTTTTTCCCACTCCTTCTGCTCCACCTGATGCATAATATCCTTTATAGCAGGCTACAGAGGTAATTATAAACCCAAAAACAAAAGACTTAACCACACCAAAAGCCACGTTCCAGGGATAGAAAAACATCCTGGCGCCTTTCAGAAAATCATCGGGAGGAACCGACCCTGAAAAATAGCCTGCTGCCACACCGCCTGTAAGGCCAAAAACGCTTGCAACCACATATAAAACGGGAAACATCAGGATACCTGCGAGCACACGCGGCACCACCAGAAATGAGATGGAATTAAACCCCATCGACTCCAGGGCATCTATCTGTTCACTTACACGCATCGTTCCCAGTTCTGTTGCTACACGGGCTCCAACTTTTCCCGCCAAAACAAGCCCGGAAATAACGGCGGCAAGTTCCAGCAAAATCGATTCAGACACAATTGCACCTATCGTGGATAGTGGTATAAATGCCGATTCGAGCTGATAAGCCGACTGGATGGTCATTACAGAACCGGTAAAGACCCCCACCAGCATGATAATAGGAATCGATTCGGTGCCAACTTTCACGAGTTCGTGAAACAGGTTTTTTCTATATGTGCTAAATTCGGTAGAGGATCGCAGCGACTGATAAAGAAGCGAACTGTACTTACCTAATTCTTTGAGTGCGTACATGCAATGTTGCGTTCAAAAATCTTGTATTATTAGATGCTTTCTCAAGCTTTTTATATTACGAAACATTTTACCAAAATGCGTACGTTAATCATCGCATGTTAATTGTGTTTTGAAGACATTTTGAAAAAGCAGGTCGCAGGAATAACTGTTATCTTTTCTCCAGACAAGCACAGATAAACTATTTTCAACATTTTTTTTATGATACGATACTTTACAGCAGGTGAATCCCATGGTCCGCAGTTAACCGGTATCATTGAAGGTGTTCCGGCCGGCCTCACCATCAAAGAAGAAGATATTGAACAGCATCTTGTTCGACGCCAAAAAGGATATGGACGGGGTGGCAGAATGGCTTTTGAAAAAGATAAAGCCATTATCAACTCCGGTGTCCGGTTTAGCAAAACAACGGGAGCGCCCGTTTCGCTTGAAATGGTGAATCGTGCTTTTAAAAAAGATGCTGATAACTGGCCTGTTGTAATGGCCAAAGATGGTGATCGCGGGGATGTTGAAAAGATTACCCTTCCCCGACCCGGCCATGCAGACCTGGTAGGCCTTCAAAAATACCGCTTTGATGATATTCGGCCAGTAATTGAGCGCTCCAGCGCAAGAGAAACAGCCATGAGGGTAGCCTGCTGCTCTGTGGCACGCGCTTTTTTGAAGGAGCTTGGGATTGAAATTGGTGGTCACGTTATCCAGATCGGATCCGTGGGTTATGACAGCTGGGAGTCTGTACGAGATGAAGTGGATAAACTCTATTCTGATGGAGTGGGAGCAGAATCTGTTTATAAGACTGCAGATAAATCGGATGTACGCTGTATCAACCCCGAGCTGAGCGAGCAGATGCGCGAAGAGATTAAAGTTCGCCGAAAAGAGGGAACCTCACTCGGTGGCATTTACGAAATTATAGTTACGGGCCTGCCGGCCGGACTTGGCAGCTACGTACACTGGGACCGAAAAATTGATGGGCAGCTTGCACAGGCAATTGTAGCCACACAAGCGATGAAAGGCGTTGAAATCGGGCTAGGTTTTGAAGCCGGCCGCACACACGGCCATGAAGTTCACGACGAGATTGTTTACAATGACACCTTTCAGCGAAGAACAAACCGCGCTGGTGGTATTGAGGGCGGTATGACTACAGGTATGCCCATTATTCTGAGAGGTGTAATGAAACCCATTCCCACGATGATAAAACCGCTGCGCACGGCTGACATCGAATCAAAGAAAGAGCAGGAAACCCGTTACGAACGCTCTGACGTATGTGCCCTGCCGCGTGCAGTGGTTGTTGCTGAAAGCGTAATAGCGCCCGTTCTTGCAAACGCCATTCTTGATAAATTTGGCGGTGATTCCATGAACGAAATTCTTGAACGTTTTAACCGTTAACCCGCTATGCCGGACAACAGGAAAAATATTCGCCGTCTTGCCGGGTTTTTGCAAAACAACCCAACCGATATTTTTACAAAGTTTGCACTCGCACTGGAACTCTTAAAGGCCGGTGAGAGTACAAAGGCAAAAGTGCTGTTCGAATCGGTGCTAAAACAAGACCCCGAATACTCCGGTGTCTATTACCATCTCGGCAAGCTCTATCAAAGCTCAGGCAGAAGTGATGATGCTGCGAGATTGTATCAAAAAGGAGTTGAAATTGCCGAAAAACAAGGAAAGAACCGCACAAAGTCTGAACTGCAGGAAGCACTGGCAACGATAAATGATGAATAAACCGATGATGAAACGCATTGCAGAAATTACCCTTTTTATACTTCTCCTCTCCATCTCAGTTCCGACGTTTGCTCAAACCGGCAGCGAAGAATTGGCCAACGGGCGAACGCACACCGTTCAGGCTGGTGAAACTCTTTTCAGTATATCTAGAGATTATGATTTGACGGTGAGTGAACTTCGCGACTGGAATAACCTCGATAGCGATAACCTGCAGCCGGGCCAGACGCTTCGGGTTTCACCACCGGCCGGACAGAACAGAACCCTGCACGTTGTAGAAGCTGGCGAATCTCTTTTTGGCATATCCAGAATGTATAACGTAACCATTGCCGAAATACAGCAGTGGAACAGCCTGCAAGGCACAGACATTGAGATTGGCAGCCGGCTTGTGATTTACGAGGGCAGTCAAAATGAAGGCAATGAACCCGTTCCCTCTATTTCTGAAGTGGAGCAGATGGACGACAGCGAGCGGTCTTCACTGGTTCAGCGAATACAGGGAGGTGCATCACAAAATGACATCTACGTTGTACGAAGTGGCGATAATTTAACCCAGATTGCACGACGCTTTGATATGAGTATCAACGAAATTAAATCCCTTAACAATCTACAAAGCGATATGCTTCGGGTTGGACAGCGGTTAACCGTTAAAAAGAACCAGGTGCCTCCATCCGTAGCCGAAGGGGCAGAAAATTCCACCCCCCAGGGCCGGTTTGCCACTTACAGGCTTCAGTCCGGAGAAAACCTGCAGTCGGTTTTGAGTAAATACCGTATGAGCACAAGCGAGCTCAAAGCATTAAACCCCGGACTAAATATTGAATCGTTATCGGGCAGGCAACAGCTAACTGTTCTGCTACCTCCAACCCGAAATTTTGAAAATCCTTATCGTAAGGATGCAAACCTTGAGGATTTGGGAACAGTCCCTGCTTTTACATACAGCGAAGACGATCGGGCAAAGCCCACTACGAGCGGCGAGCTGTACAATCCCGAGGAACTTACCGCTGCGCATTCCAATATCGTGCTTGGCAGTATTATTTATGTTGAAAATCCGGGCAATAAAAACGGAGTGTTTGTAAAAATTAATGATCGCCTGACAGGTGACGGGCTTAAACTTTCTCACAAAGCATACGAGATGCTGAACTTTTCTGCCATCGACCAGCCACAACTTACGATTTACCTTGAAAATTAGGATTTGAACAACTCTTCAACATCTTATTTTACGGTTACGAAAGGTGTTCTGTATAGCTATATCGCCAGCTTGCCTCTGCTTCTGCTGTACGAACTCCTGATATGGATCTCAAATCCCGGCGCTTCCGGCACGGTTCGTATTTCCGTTGATGTATGGTTCAGACAAATTGTTCAACTCACAGGTCTCCACTCTACCTCGATAATTTTGGGAAGCGTGGCACTTCTAGGGGGTGTACTCCTTTATATGAAGAGAGCTGACCTCCACCACATTAAAAAGGGATACTTTCTCTTGATGTTGGCTGAAGCTGTTCTCTATTCAGTCATCATAACCATCACGATACATACCTTTCTGGACGCAATTTTAATGGCAGATAGTTCCTCTCAGATAAAGTCGCTCAACACGTTACAGCTTTACGCGCTATCGCTCGGTGCAGGACTTTATGAAGAACTCTTTTTCAGGGTAATCTTAGTATCGATACTCATTTTTTTCTTCAAACGATTCACAAGCAGGCATTCAGTTTCAACTACACTATCCATTGTGGCAGCTGCACTTATCTTTAGTGGAGTGCACTATATTGGTTTTTATGGTGATATTTTTACACTACACTCTTTTCTATTCAGGTTTTTGTTTGGGTTGGGACTAAATCTTATTTATGTTAAAAGAGGATTTGGGATAGCAGCATGGACTCATGCAGTTTACGATTTAATTGTGGTTTCGAGCTTTTAGCAGTTGGCTTGATTGTGATCTGAACTTCATGATAATTTTAAAGGTTGATAAGATTAATCAATTGGAATCGTTATAGTTTCCTATATATCTTACTTGAACGCAGAAAAGCTGTTTAATTACAATCAGAATCGTTGTTCTGACGCTACAAAATAAAGGGATGGCAGAACTTACCAGACAAGAATTAAAAAAACAGGAAGATTTTAACGACGAGATTATCCCTCATCTGGATGCTCTTTACAATTTTGGTTTACGTTTAACAGCCGACCCAAATGATACAGAAGACTTAGTACAGGATACGATTGTCAAAGCCTACCGTTTTTTCAGCAGTTATGAAAAAGGGACCAATGCGAAGGCGTGGCTATTTCGTATTTTGAAGAATTCCTATATCAACAACTATCGGAAAAAATCCAAAAAACCATCTGAGGTTGACTATGATGAGGTCGCATCCTTCTACGAATCTATTCGTGCGGAGCGGACTGAAACATCGGATCTTGAAGACAAAATGTTCAGGGATCTGATTGATGATGATCTCTCCGAAGCCCTAAACAGTATTCCTGAAGATTTCAGAACAGTTGTTCTCCTATGTGATGTCGAGGATTTTACTTATGAAGAGATTGCCAACATGCTTGATGTTCCGATCGGCACCATTCGGTCGAGACTGCATCGTGGCAGAAATCTCTTAAAAGCTCAGCTTATGGAATATGCCGAAAAGAGAGGCTACACCGACGACTAACGCACATCTTTATCTGTAGTTTTTAAAGACAGGTTTTTTTACCGTGCTTTTTACCATTACACATAAACCGGCAGCTCTATCCGTATGGCTGTTCCCTTTCCAACTTCTGTGTGTTGTACATAAAGCTTTCCTTTATGATAGTCTTCAATAATTCTTCTGGTAAGGCTAAGCCCCAAACCCCATCCACGTTTTTTGGTACTGAATCCGGGTTTAAAGATCTCTCTTACGTTTTTTTTCTCAATTCCAGTACCTGAGTCCTCAATTTCCACTGTAACGTAATCGGCTTCCTGCCATAGCCTGATCGCCAGAAACTGATCGTCTTCCTTCTCTCGTATAGCATCCATTGCATTTTTAATCAGATTCTCTATAGCCCACTTGAACAACTCCGAATTGATTTCCACTTTCGAGGTTTCCTGTACATCTTTGCGAACCTCAATATGTTTACCCAGCTGCGGCAACCGTCTTTCCATGTAGGTAACCACATCGTCCACGATAGGCTCCAGGCTCAGTGGCTTTAATTCCGGTTGAGAACCAATTTTATTAAATCTCTCTGCAATTCCCTTGAGCCGGCTTACATCATTTTCGATTTCGTATGTGATGGAGAGCGTTTCATCATCGTTTTGATTTCTATCTTTTAACAGCTGTAACCATCCATAAATACTTGAAAGCGGAGTTCCTAACTGATGTGCAGCCTCTTTTGTCATTCCTACCCACAGATTCGATTGCTCCGATTTCTTAATGCTCTTATACGTGGTATATCCTATACCAAGCAATAGCGCCAGGATACCAAACTGTACATATGGGAAAAAGCGTAAATAGCGAATGGTCGGGCTTTCTCCATAGTAAACGTAATTTCGCAGCGGGTTACCCTCCTCTCCAAATTCGATAACAATGGGTTCATGCAGTTGGGCAAACTCATCGAGCAATTCCTCAGGCTCTTTTCCGTAGTCTCCGATAAACCTTGCATTTAATACAAAGCCCGATTCATCTGCAAGTATTACGGGAATGTTAAACAGGTTCTCCGGACGAATGATCTCTTTTTGAACGAAATCATTTGTAATCGCAAGATTTTCAGATTCCAAAATAATCCGCCGAAGGCTATCAGGCACGGCTGGAGCATTCTGCAGTTCCCGGGCAACCATGTTCAAATTATTGCTGACACGAGTCTGGATTGGCGAATAGGTATGTTCAAATGCTTTTGCCCAAAGCTGTACATTTTTTCGTTCCTGTTCCATAATCCGGTTAATGAGAACCTGGTTATAGATAAATGAAGCTCCGGCAAGTAAAATGAGAAGCGTTACCAGAATAATTTTTATACGGCTCGACGGAAGCAAAGATTTCATAAAAATAGCCGGTTTAGCGAACCAAAGAGAGTATTTTTCAACCATTACATTGCTCAAAACGAGAGGTTGACCCGATTATAATACGGATTTACTTGCTGAAAAAGTACACCTCGCTACGCGAGGATTAGGCAGACGCTTTTCTTTTCTCGTAAATGGGCGGAGCTTTTTTCTCAATGGTATCTCTGGTAATGGTACAGCGGGAAACGTTTTTCATCGAAGGTATGACAAACATAATTTCCAGCATGGCATCTTCGAGAATAGAGCGCAATCCCCTTGCACCTGTCTTTCTTTGCCGTGCTCTTTCCACAATCGCTTCGAGTGCATCTTCTTCAAAATCAAGCTCAACACCCTCCATATCAAAAAGCTTCTTATACTGCTTTGTAATGGCATTTTTTGGCTTAAGAAGAATTTCTATCATTGCCTCTTTGGTTAATTCTTCGAGGCCGCAAATGATTGGAAGCCGTCCAATAAGCTCGGGGATTAAACCAAATGCCTGAAGGTCTTCAGGCTCAACATGAGTAAATATTTTTGGGTCTTTTTTATCGAATTTTACCTGATCAGAAGAGTGGAAACCCATAGAACTTACAGATAGACGCTTTGCAATAATCTCTTCAAGACCGCTAAAAGCCCCGCCGCAAACAAACAGAATATCGGATGTATCAAGCTGAATAAAACTCTGCTCAGGATGCTTCCGCCCTCCTTTTGGTGGTATATTTGCCGTTGTTCCTTCCAGTATTTTTAAAAGTGCCTGTTGTACTCCTTCACCCGAAACGTCTCTTGTAATAGAAGGATTATCACTCTTGCGGGATACTTTATCTATTTCATCGATATAAACAATGCCGCGTTTTGCCCGTTCTACATCGTAATCCGCAGCCTGCAAAAGATTGCTTAGGATACTTTCAACATCTTCCCCTACGTACCCTGCCTCTGTCAAAACAGTGGCATCAGCAATTGTTATGGGGACATCTATAATATCTGCGAGAGTACGGGCCAATAGCGTTTTACCTGAACCTGTTGGCCCAAGCAGGGCAATATTACTTTTTTCGATTCGGGTGCCATCACCGCCTATCTCGGACGAGCTCGAAATTCTTTTGTAGTGATTGTAAACAGCAACCGATAGAGCTTTTTTGGCATCATCCTGGCCAATCACATACTCATCAAGCCGGTTTTTAATCTCAACCGGTTTTAGCATAGGTTTATACTGCTTTTCACGGCGTTTTGCCAAAGAAGACAAATCACTCTGTATAATACTGGATGCGTCTTCAACACAGTGATTGCAAATGTATACATCGGGGCCTGCTACCATAGAACTT
>Ga0209924_1001026_pt1 | contig 11411 bp, 5 predicted proteins | sample SalPonR1_C_D1_MG_FD_185700 | JGI IMG/M metagenome (GOLD analysis project Ga0209924, IMG submission 185700) | Salt pond soil microbial communities from South San Francisco under conditions of wetland restoration - Salt Pond MetaG R1_C_D1_MG... ...
CGGTCGAAGCTGCCGGAAGTGTCGCTCAAAGACCTGGCGACCCATCTGATCATAAATCACTACAGAGTGCATATCCTTCATGTCCGCCGTATGCGCCAGCGAGACCTGATCTCTGGCCGGATTGGGCCAGAGCAGCCAGCGGCCCTGAGATGATGGCACAAGAGGCCCGTCTGCCGATGTCGTCAAGGAATCGCACCAGTTCTCATAGGGCGTGCCCAGCCGATAATTCGGAAAGGTCGGTATGGTAATGGCATTTAATGTAGGTAAGCGGATCCCTCGGATATCCGGCATACTCGCCTCCCCTTTCTCATCCGGCCGATGAATGATGTGAAAAAAGTCTGTGTTGCTTTGGGTCATAATGTAAATCTTGCAGTCGCGACCCATTTGCATAAGCGATATATCATCTTTTCGCCCGCTCGAATTGACCCGATCCGTAATAGCAATCTTTTCAGCATTGTTAGGAAAATCTTCACCTTCCGTGTCCATTTGATAGAGCAGTGAATCCACCGAAACATACACAAATCGACCATTCGGGGAAAACTGGGCACCTCTAAAAACAATGTAAGGCGGATCCCAAATTGCTAAACTATCACGAACAATAGCCTCAATTTCACCCGTTTCTCGATCAAAATCCATATACAAAAATTCATTTCCAACTCCTATACTTGCCAATTTGCTGCCACTTAAATCAGACACTAGCTGACCGCTAGCACGTCCCCTAGGATTCAATGCTAACTCACTTCCATTTGACTCTACAACCTCTTCCCCTCCTCTACTTCCATGGTCATTAATAAGGATGGATTCGAATGATGCTTTTGCATTGAATAAGGTATCATCATATAAGGGGTGTATCACCCACCAATCCCGATTATTAGCATGACGAACTGCCGTAAAAAAACCTGTATAGGTTATATTACTTGTTATTGCTGAATCGGTGTATAACACTTCAAGACCTGAATCAGTATGTAGAACGGCATGCTCTCTAATGTAAGCAATAGCATTAAAATACGGTTCATTTACAAAACTGTCCCGAACGTGATATATATAATACAGCGTCGAATCTTCACTTAACTCAAAAGGCAGCCCCATCATCGTACGCACGCGTGGCATGCCCTTCCAAGAGCCACCTACGCACCACTCTTCATGAAATTCCCCCGGCAGTAAGGGGTCGGAGCCCGGTATCACCTCGTGATTGGCATCCCACAACTTACAGCCGTTGCTGTAAAATAATAAGTTCCCCTCCCGGTCTGACATCACTAAGTTTTGACCACGAAACCTTGCTCCTATTGTATCTGCTGATAAATTAAGTACTCTATCGCTAAAATTGAATCTTGCTACCTTGATTGTATCAATTCCACTAAATGCCCCATACCCTATCAACCAGTTATTATCGTATGCAATTTGACCGTTGCCCATTTGCACACTTACACAAAAAAACAATACCCAAAGGCCAACAGCCTTTAGGTATGTTTCCATTCTATTTAATACTATCATCGGACCACACTTATTTTTTGTACGGCTTCACCAACTATTATGTAGTACATTCCGGCTTGAATCTCTGCATTCAAACGAATGGGCTCTCCATCGGTAAAAGTGCCTTCCTGCATCAATTGTATTTTCATGTTTTCTCCTCTTTTATGGCTTACGTCTCGCGACCTCCTTCTGTCTACTCCATCTTCACCAGCTTTACGGTTTGGGTCTTTCCCTCGGACGTGGTTATCCGGACATAGTACAATCCGGCCGATAAAGCCGAAATATCCAGCTGATAGGTCGGTCGGAGCTGCGAAAAACGCCGCTCAAAGACCTGGCGACCCATCTGATCATAAACCACTACGGAGTGCATATCCTCCATATCAGTAGTATGCGCCAGCGAGACCTGATCTCTGGCCGGATTGGGCCAGAGCAGCCAGCGACCCCAAGATGTTGGCACAAGAGGCCCGTCTGCCGATGTCGTCAAAGAATCGCACCAATTCTCATACGGCGTCCCCAACCGGTAATTCGGAAAGGTCGGTATGGTAATGGCATTTAATGTAGGTAAGCGGATCCCTCGGATATCCGGCATACTCGCCTCCCCTTTCTCATCCGGCCGATGAATGATGTGAAAAAAATCGGTATTACTCTTTGTCATGATATAAATCTTACAATCACGTCCCATTTGCATAAGCGAAATATCATCTTTTCTGCCACTCGGATGCGCTCGATCCGTGAAGGCAACCTCTTCAGCATTGTTTGGAAAATTCTCTTCTTCTGTGTCTAACTGATAGAGGAGTGAATCTACCGAAACATAAATAAAGCGACCGTCGGGTGAAATTTGCGCCCCTCGCAAGATGATATATGGCGGATCCCAAAGTTCTAAACTATCTCTCACGAGCACATCTATCTCTCCTGTTTTTCTATTAAATTCAGAGTAAAAAAAAATATTGTCGGCTTTAAAAATGACTAGTTTATTCCCTCTTTGGTTGGCTACCAGCTGACCAGATGTTGCATCTCTCAAATCCATCAATGGCGGTGGGTAAGCTGACGTTACAACCTCCTCTCCTCCACGACCTCCATTTTCATCAATCAAAATAGCTTCAAAAGCTACGCTATCCTCAATAGGATGAATCAACCACCAATCCTGATTATTCTCATGCCGGATAGCTGTAAAAAATCCAGTATACGTCCTACTAGTGGTTACCGCTGAATCTTTGTACAATACCTCAAGTCCCGAATCGGTATGTAGAACAGCATGCTCTCTGAAAAATGAAATAACAGTGAAAAATGGTTCATCTATAAAACTATCTCGTACATGATAAATATAATACAGCGTCGAATCTTCACTTAACTCAAAAGGCAGCCCCATCATCGTACTCACCCGAGGCATACCCTTCCATGAACCACCCACACACCACTCTTCGTGAAACTCCCCCGGCAGTAAGGGGTCTGAGCCCGGTATCACCTCGTGATTGGCATCCCATAATTTACAGCCGTTGCTGTAAAATAATAAGTTCCCCTCCCGGTCAGACATGGTCAAATTTTGACCTCTGAACTCTGCTTCTAATCCTCTATCTAATTTTATTTCTAACCCATTCGAGAAATCCCACCTGCCGATCTCATAAGGGTCACCCCAAGATTTATAGCCAATGTACCAGTTATTATCGTATGCAATTTGACCGTTGCCCATTTGCACACTTACACAAAAAAACAATACCCAAAGGCCAACAGCCTTTAGGTATGTTTCGATTTTATTTAATACTATCATCGGACTACACTTATTTTCTGCACGGCTTCACCAACTATTATATAGTACATCCCGGCTTGAACCTCTGCATTCAAACGAATGGACTCTCCATCGGTAAAAGTGCCTTCCTGCATCAATTGGCCGTTGCTATTAAACATTCGATACTGATTGGTATTCAGTTTCGAGGTGCCTTCTATGCTTAACTGCCCACTACTTGGGTTGGGATACACACTAAAAGTAGAAACCTGCTCCTCAACTTCAGAAAAACGATAGTCCGCGCAATTTAAGTCAAAGCCCAGATTGCGATCCTCAGGAAGCAATAAGCTATTGACTAGGTACCAACCCTGTCCGCCGTAGGGAATACACTCATCCAAAACCGCGCTATCAGCATAGGGGGCTTTCCCTTCCCATATACTTTGCAGGGTAGAAAACCCATTAGAAAGCGTATTCATGAATATATTTTCAGATCCTGCAGTGCTCCATTGATCCAAATCCGTCTGCATTATTTCATACCAATCCAGTAACTCTTGGTCTACCGCCCATAGATAATCCTGCCCGACGGTATCAAGATCCACCTGGCCAAAGGACACCGACTCCAGCGTATCCAGTAAGATTATATCCAACAAATTTTGGCGATCCTGATATAAGGCAGTGAGACCTAAATTGGAAGCGGTGCTTGCAAAACTACTGTTGTTGTTTAAGTTGCCTTCCTGCATTCGGCGATACACCTGCCATTGCAAGTCGCGAAACTGTTCCAGCAGTAAATCATCTGATCCTATAGAATCGTGCTTCATAGCCAACGAGTCCAGGGCTTCCCAGCCCGTTGCTACTAAACCCGATGAACTGCCGCAAGAAGAGAAACTAGCGCATGTGTAATTGCTTTCCGCATCAAACTCTTCGACAAAATCCGAGGGCGAGCTGACGGTGGTAAATACTGCCCCTTCGGTATCATTGACGATGAAGCGCGAAAGTTCATATTGATTTCCATCATTATGCTTCGCTCCAAATTCGCCCTGGACGGGATCGTAGCTACTGAGCCAGCGGTTGCCGTTGTATTCCTGGCGACCCGTATTCGCATAATTGGCCAGTGGTGTATTATAGCCGTATTCCACACCCATGAGGTGCTCATCCAAGGTATTACCTCGGATCTGCGTACCGCTGCAATTCCCAAATACCCGAATGCCTCGCTCTGCATCCGAGATCACATTACAGTTGATTACTGATTGAACTACATTTCCGATTCGTAAACCATGTGTATCCCCCGACTGACCCGATGTTCCAGTATATTGAGAACTTAATTGGTTACAACTGATGAATAAATTCATACCTCCGGCAGCATGCAATGCGGTAAAAGTATTTACATTCCCATCATCGGAAATCGTGTTTTCCTTTACCTGCATATTTTCCACAGATAAGAGAGTTAAGCCATTTTCACCATAATCGACCTGAATCGAATTATCATTCACGCGGCTGCCCTTGGCGCCAATTACATTGCTCAAAATAATACCCCCAATACCTACGGGAGAACCATTGTCATTTTCCTCTGTCATGGACACCACATTATCCGAAATGGAAAAATCAGTTGTTATAAGGAACGGAAATCCGCGGTTCAAATTTGTATTTGCCACATTGATGGCTGTCTCTGTTGAAGAAATTTCATTATCATCGATTTTTAATCCTAGCACAGTTCTAGAAGATTGAATACCCAGGCGAACTGTATCCATCACTTGGCCTTCAATACTCAATATACTACTAATACTCGAAAAGACTCCAATGTCTACATTTTCAAACGTATTGGGACTACTGGGATTAGGCCAGTTGGGCGTTTTCTGAATCTGTAAGGAAGATATAAACGCATCGTGGCGAATACCATACCCTGCTTCAGCATAGCCCGCTGCAAAATTCGAATTGATCTTGCTGAATTTACAACCCTGTAAAATTAAGCTCGAGCCATCATTTCGATTTAGTATACCATTTGCTAATCGATCAAACACATTGCCACCTCTGAATCTACCATTGGAATCAAATTGAAATAAAAGAGATATTGGACCGCAATTTCCAGTTAATAAATTATTATCTCCGAGAACCATACCTGCAAAAGGTCCAGCTTCTATGCTAGTGGTTTGACCTGAATAAGGTGCCGGAAGAACCCCCGAACCGTCATACCGTCCATTATCCTCACTGGTAAATAGATTGTTTGAAAAGGTATGGAATATTGTATTGGTAGGATTTATTGATACACTGTTATCAGGGATGCCTTTTAAGTGCACAAAATTATTGCGGAAGTTATTACTTTCCAATGTCAATTCAGCACCACGCTCAAATTCTATTCCGTATTCCGCTCCCGTAAGTGTTGAGTTTTCCATTATTACATGACCACCTTCTTCTACATGTAGCCCTTTCCACATTTTATTGCAGGCCACAAAGTCGGTACCTAATATTTCGAGTGTTACACCATCCTTCACAATAATTTCACAGCCTTCGCCTAAGGACACCTCGATATCATCAATCGATGTTCCAAGCGTAACATCTTGTTCAACGGTAAATGTTCCAAAATTACTGATTCCTAAATTACTTAATTGAGGATCATTGGGATCTAAAATAACGCCTTCATCTATCAAGTCTTGAACATCAAAGTCTTCTTCGCAGATCGAAGGGCCTTGAGTATTAATTGATAGTTGATCCATAGGACTCAGGCCATCCAGTTGCCCATTATCGTCTACACCATGTAAAACTGAGAAATCCAGAAAACCAAGAAAACTACCGTAGGCTGTGCGACGCTCCGTTACTTTTGCCGTAAATACACCATTTTCTAGTTCACTAGATACATAAGCTTTATCTACAATAACCTTATACCCTTGTACACTGGCATCAAATACTAAAGAACAATCCTCTAGCTCTAAATCATTCGGATCACCATAAAAGTACCGTAACTCGGCATAGGGATCTACAGGACCTGATAAAGGTAATTCAGGCTTAAATGTAAATTCAATCACTAAATCATCGCAGCAACTTTGAAGGGTGCCTCCTGACACTACCTCAGCAGACCAATTCATACCAAATACATCCGTTTCACCAAAGTTATCTGAAACGGTGGTCTGTGAATAAGAATATGACGAACAAAGAAAAAAGGAAATACAAACAATCATAATTTTTTTTAAAAAGACGTACTTTATAGCTTTTTCATCTGTAAATAATATTTCCCTAAAGTCACTTAAAGCACTATTAATTTTTAAATTTTCGAAGGGGGGTGGGGTAAAATTTTCATGTTTATTATTTATTACAATTTATAATATCATCAATGTAAATAATTATCCGCCAATACCTTAGGATCATGCTCCTTACCCCTGTGTTTAGCATCAATTTTACGAAATATCGTTAAACCAGATATTTTCGGAACTTTTTTAACGCGATCATTATAACGAAAAATGGGTGTCTTAAAATGTAATAAGGATTTATAGATCTCAGGTCGTAACAATTGAGGTAAAAAGAACACGAACTAATAAAAATATCCTCATTACGACTGCCCTCTCCCAGTTTATTGGGGATTTAGGGGGTTATGCCCCGGAATCCCTTAGTAAAAAACGTTTTGCGAGAAGGGGATCTTGGATCAAGTCCAGGATGAGGAATTCTTTATTTTATTTTGCGGTGCATTGTAATGAATCGATAAACGGTATACAAACAGGAAATCACCGTCAAAATGCGGGCTAGACTTTGCACTACCTGCTTCGGCGGCCAAGGGATGAGGATGTATTTATAAATAAACATTCCTCATTCTATCTACCCATTAGCTATCTATTGGGGATTCAGGGCATTTTATGCAGAATCTGCTCGTCGACTTACCATAGTTTTAAAAAGGGTACGGTTTTTCATTATTCGGGTTAAGAGTACGAGTATTCTATCCATGTCTGAATCGCTGACACTACCCCGCCGCATATCTCCGAAGCCTCGGCGCAGGAGGGCCGAAGACTGGGCATAGGAGGTGCTGTTTTTATTGAATGATATTTCTGATTAATTTCCGGGAACTTTGAAAAAAACAGGGATATAAACCCGTATTTTTATAGCTCCTTTCTGCCTATATTCTGATGGTAATTCATAACTAGAATTAACTACCAATAACAACATCCGACCCCCACAAGTCCATAGGGCTATGATATGAGTAGCCCGGAAAGCAAGCTCGGGGTATTATGCCAACGAAAATTCCAACCCTGAAAGGGGTTGAGTATGGATCTGCATTCCACTCCTCCATTCATCTTTTTTCGGCAAATATATAGATTGGATCATAGGTCACAGGCTCCGATACTCCAATATATAAAACAGGGATTTCCTTTAGGGATCTCCTATTCCGTGCTAAAGCATATCCTTCTCAAGGGAACAAGAATATTCAAACTTTGGGTTAGGGATAGTAGGTGGCGCGCCATTGAGGCGCGCGCCCGCAGCCGACACGAAGTCGGCGTAGGGCCGAGCCCGCGAAGCACCGCATAGCCCGACCCCGAAGCGCTGCAGGCGCCTCGGGGTAACCCCCTAAAAACATATATAAATAAATTAATTATTGCTGGCACATTGACTTCCCATTGCATCAAATCCTTTTATCTTTGCGGTATCAATACAACGAACTAACACCAATACATGAAAGCTTCCCTGGCAACTACGACTTTGTCTACAGCTGAAACGCTCGGCCTCAATGCTGAGGAATACCAAATGATCAAGGACTACCTGGGACGGACGCCCAACTTTACAGAGTTGTCTATCTACTCGGTTATGTGGTCAGAACACTGCAGTTATAAAAATTCTATAAAATATCTAAAAACCCTGCCGAACACGGGTGAGCATTTGCTTGTCGGTGCGGGAGAAGAAAATGCGGGGCTTGTTGATATTGGAAATGGGCTGGGCTGTGCGTTCAAAATTGAATCGCATAATCATCCCTCAGCTATTGAGCCGTATCAAGGAGCTGCTACGGGAGTGGGCGGTATTCATCGCGACATTTTCACCATGGGAGCTAGACCTATCGCTGCTTTAAACTCGCTGCGGTTTGGCGACCCGCACAACAATCATATGAAACACCTCATTCGCGGTGTCGTAAAAGGGATTGGTGACTATGGGAACTGCCTGGGCGTGCCTACCGTCGGTGGTGAAGTGTACTTTGAGGACTGCTACCGTCAAAACATTCTGGTCAATGCCATGTCAGCGGGAATTGTGCGCGAAGGAGAGACAATTTCTGCGCGCGCAGACGGGCCCGGAAACCCAGTATTTATAGTGGGTTCAGCTACGGGTAAGGATGGAATTCATGGGGCTACTTTCGCATCGGCGGAGTTGACGGAAGATAGTGCAGAAGACTTACCTTCCGTACAGGTGGGTGACCCCTTTCAGGAAAAATTGCTTTTGGAAGCTAGTCTAGAAGCAATCCGCAGCGGTGCTTTAGTGGGTATGCAAGATATGGGAGCGGCAGGAATTTCGTGTTCCACCTCAGAAATGAGTGCTAAGAGTGAAACCGGAATGAAAATCAACCTGGACAAAGTGCCTACTCGCCAGTCGGACATGGAACCTTTCGAAATGTTGTTATCTGAAAGTCAGGAACGCATGCTCGTCGTAGTCAAAAAAGGCCGAGAGCAAGAGATTCTGGATATTTTCGACAAGTGGGATTTGGAATGCAGTGAAATTGGAGAGGTAACTGATGACGGATGGCTTGACTTTTCTTTTCAGGGAGAACGCGTGGCGCATATTCCCGCTGATAGTTTAGTGCTGGGCGGGGGTGCTCCCGTATATGACAGATCGTATCGTCGGCCATCATACCTGGACGAGGTAGAGTCCTATGATCCTTCAACTATTGAAGAGCCTTCAGATCTGCAATCTATAGCAAAGTTTTTAATTCAGCTTCCGAGTATTGCTTCTAAAAAATGGATCTACGAACAATACGATCACACGGTGCGCACCAATACCATAAATACACTTCATCCCTCTGACGCGTCTTTAGTGCGCGTAAAAGGAACAAAAAAAGCATTGGCGATGAGTGTGGATTGCAATAGTGCATATATAGAGGCTGATCCCGAAATAGGTACTATGATTGCTGTTAGTGAGGCTGCACGGAACGTGAGTTGCAGCGGCGCGCGACCTATGGCCATAACGAATTGCTTGAATTTTGGCAATCCCTATAACGAGGAAGTATACTACCAATTTGTTCATGCTATCTCAGGCATGAAAAAAGCGTGTACTGCTTTTGACACACCTGTAACCGGTGGAAATGTCAGCTTCTACAATGAATCCCAGGGATCTAGCGGAGCTGAACCCGTATTCCCTACCCCAGTAATCGGAATGCTCGGCTTATTGGAAGATACAGAAAATGTATGCACATCTCATTTTTCTCAGGCCGGAGACTTAATCTATCTGCTCGGCCCAGTAAACGATGACATGGCGTGCAGCTCATATTTGAGAAAATATCACAAAAAAAGATATTCACCGGCTCCTTTTTTCAATATTGATAAGGAAGTTGCCGTTCAAGAAATAGTTCGTAAGCTAATATTGGAAGATTTTATTGAATCTGCCCATGATGTCTCTGATGGAGGGTTATTTATCAACTTAATGGAAAGTGCTATGGCTAATGACCTCGGCTTTGAGGCACGAAGACATAAAGGCTTACGAAAGGATGCCTTTTGGTTTGGTGAATCCCAAAGTCGCATTGTTGTGAGTATTCGTCCGGAGCGGCAAGGCTCATTTCAGGAGTTCCTCAATGAACGGGACTACCAGCACGTCTGCAAATTGGGGCGTGTAACACATGGAACAGTCAGCATCGATGACGAATCCTGGGGCGAGACTAAGACATGGAAAAAACTATATACTCAAGTATTAACAAACATTCTCGAATCTTAAACTATACATGAAAATGACAAACTTTGTGAGAAATATTTACTTTCTGCCTTTCCTCATGCTAATAATCCTCACGCAGTGCAGTTCATCTGAACAAGAGGCTGTGGATGGATTAACCGTTAAGGGGCAAATCTCAGACGCGGGAAATCTAACTGCCAATTTTGTTCGAAATAAGCCTAATAATCAGCAAGACGTACTGGCTAATTTCGAATTTGACGCAGAGGGGAATTTCCAATTTGAATTAGATGAACAGCCGGAAGCCGGGATTTATATTTTATCTATAGGCACCACTGGAATGATTTTGGCCTTAGACGGAAATGAAGACCTCATTGAAATCAATGGCAGTCTGCAGGAAATCGGTCGGTTCGAGCACAAGATTACAGGCAGCGGAGGAACCCAAGAAATCATGGATTTAATGAAGATGGCTCAAACCGAAAGGCCCAGTCCAGAAGAAATGTTCAAAGCTGCTAAAGAAGCTGAAAATGTATTTACAGGCTTTTACACCTATTTTGCAGTCACGCGAAACCAGGCTACCTATGCCGATCAATATGAAGAATTATTAAACCGAATCAAGGAAAAGCATGGTGCAGATAATACTGATTACCAGCTTTTTAAGGGCTATGTGGATAAAATCAAACAGCGTAAAATGGCCAATCAGAATATTCAAGTCGGTGAAATGGCACCAGACATAGCCATGGAAGGACCTGACGGAACAGAATATAGATTGTCTGACCTACGCGGAAAAATCGTATTGCTGGACTTTTGGGCAGCTTGGTGCAGACCGTGTAGAATTGCTAATCCCAAAGTAGTGGCTACATACGATAAATACAATGATGATGGATTTACAGTATTTAGTGTTTCCCTTGATGGTGTAGACTCCAGATTGAAGGCCCGGGTAAATAATGATGAGGAGCGAATTGAAGAGATGAAGGAACAACAGCGCCAACGATGGATTCAAGCTATTGAGCAAGATAACCTAAAATGGGACTATCACGTCTCTGACCTTAAAAAATGGGAAAGTGATGCCGCAAAATTATATGGGGTACGAAGTATTCCTCGAACATTTTTAATTGATCGGGATGGTAAAATTGCCGTAATCAATCCCGGAAATGATTTAGAGCAGCAGGTAAAAAAATTATTGAATAAGTCTTAATTTATACTGCTGCCAGAAGAAAAATAGCTCGCTATTGAGATAGCGGGTTATTTTTATGTCTACTCCAGGCGTACATAATTATGGAAGCACTTAAGGCAGCATTTAATGATTCGGCCTGTCCACTGGGGTGTTGAGGAATGGAAACACGGGCTTGGATTTTGTTCTCTATGGGCT
>Ga0209924_1001030_pt1 | contig 11372 bp, 10 predicted proteins | sample SalPonR1_C_D1_MG_FD_185700 | JGI IMG/M metagenome (GOLD analysis project Ga0209924, IMG submission 185700) | Salt pond soil microbial communities from South San Francisco under conditions of wetland restoration - Salt Pond MetaG R1_C_D1_MG... ...
GGCCATGATCCATCCCAGCGCGATCGTGGGTGCCGGCGCAACGATCGCCGAAGATGTCGAGATCGGCCCGTATGCGATCGTCGGCGACGATGTGGAACTGGGCAAGGGCTGCCGGGTCGGCCCGCACTCGGTCATCACGGGCAGGACGCGAATCGGAGCGGGCACCCGCATCTTTCAGTTCGCGTCCATCGGCGAGGAGCCGCAGGACAAGAAATTCGCCGGCGAAGACAGCGAGCTGGAGATCGGTTGCGACAACACGATTCGCGAATTCGTCACGATCAACCGCGGTACGGCCGACGGCGGCGGCGTGACCCGGTTGGGCGACGGCAACTGGCTGATGGCCTATGTCCACATCGCGCATGATTGCCAGGTGGGCTCGCACTGCGTGTTTGCCAACGGCACCACGCTGGCCGGTCACGTGGTCGTCGGCGACCACGTCACGTTTGCCGGTTTCTCCGGTGCCCACCAGTTCTGCCGCATCGGCGATCATGCCTTTCTCGGCATGTACGGTGGAGTCGGCCAGGACGTGCCGGCCTACGTGATGATTTCCGGGCGCCCGCCGCGTCCGCGCGGCATCAACAGCGAGGGCCTCAAGCGGCGAGGTTTCGATTCGGACCAGATCCGCAACATCCGCGAGGCCTACAAGCTGGTCTATGTCCGCGGCCTGGCGCGCGAAGAGGCGCTGGCCCGGTTGCGCGAACTGATGGGCGAGCAACCGGAGCTCGAGGCATTCGTCACGAGTATCGAAGCCGGCCAGCGCGGCCTGTTGAGATGACGGCCCGGCTGGCCGTCGCGGCCGGCGAGCGCTCCGGAGACGACCTGGGCGCCGCGGTGGCGGCCGAAATCCTCCGCCTGGCGCCGGACAGCGACCTGTTCGGCATCACGGGTCCGGGGATGGATGCGGTCGGCGTCGAGCGGGTCGCGGGCATCGACGAGCTCGACGTGATGGGCCTGTTCGAGGTGCTGAAGCACGTTCCCCGGTTATATCGATTCCGGCGCGCGCTGGCGCGCTCGTTCGTCGAGCGGCGCGCAGGCGCCTTCGTCGGATTGGACGCGCCCGACTTCAATATCGGCCTGGCGCGTGCCCTGAAAAAGCGCGGCGTTCGCGCCATCCAGGTGGTTGCGCCGTCGGTCTGGGCCTGGCGAGCCTATCGCGTGGCCCGCATCGCCCGGTCGCTGGACCTGCTGCTGACGCTGTTCCCGTTCGAACCCGAGATTTTCCGCCGCGCTGGCCTGAACGCGCAGTTCATCGGACACCCGCTGGCCGACGCGCTGCCGCTGTCTCCGGATCGTGCGAAGGCCCGGCATCAACTGGGCCTGGATTCGAGCAAGCCGGTGATCGCGCTGCTGCCCGGCAGCCGCCCGGGGGAGATTCGACGCCACGCCGCCCTCGTCGCCGATACCGCAGAGCGCCTTGCCTCCGCGCAGGGCGCGGACACACTGCTGCTGCTGGCCGAGGAGGCACACAGGGCGCTTTTCGCCGAGGCTGCCGGTCGCGATCCCGCCGAATCAGGCATGCGCGTGGCCTGTGGTCAGACGCGAACAGGGCTGACCGCCTCGGACCTGGCGCTTGCTGCGTCCGGAACGGTGACACTGGAGGCCTTGTTGGCCAAGACGCCGCTGGTGGTGTTCTACCGGCTCGCCGGCTCCACCTACCAGCTCGCGCGCGCGCTGCGTCTGGTCAAGTCGAAATGGATCTCGCTGCCCAACGTGCTGGCGGGTTCGGAAATCGTGCCTGAGCGCATCCAGCACGAGGCCAGCGCCGACAATCTGGCAGCCGACGCGCTGGCCTGGCTGGGCGACCCGCGGCGCTGCGAGCGCTACGGCGAAATCGCCCGGGAGATCCATCTTCAGCTGGCCCGCGGCGCCGCGACCAACGCGGCCGAAGCCATTCTGCGCGAGCTTTCGCGCGACGCTGCTTGAAGCCGAAGGCGGTTCGGTGACTTTGCGTCGCTTGTTTGACATCCGGTTCTGTCAAGCGTAATCTGAATTTCGGCCGGGGGGCTGGTATTTTCTTTTGATAAATTTGCCGCGCCCGGTCGTATTCAGAGTACGGGGATTTGTGGGCATTTTTATTCGGAGGTGTTGGCGATGAATATCAAATATTTCTTCTCTTCTCTTCTCTTCGATGGCATTGCTTGTTGCAAGTGCGCCGATGGCATATGCTGAAACTGCGAAACAGTACCAGCAGGAGACGCATTCCATAATCCAGGCTCGAGCCCGGCTTGCCAATTCTGGTCAACTGAGGCATCCGGATGACAAGCGCACCGCGACGGACTCGCTGTCGCTGGACCCGGAATCGGTGCCGGTATTCGGTGCGAGGGTGATCGATGCGACCTTCAGCGGACATTCGGCGATGCTGGGCTCGCTCGACCCGACTAAATCGCTGCGCTCGCCGCTTGGCCATCCGCTGTTTGCAATGAGCACTGGTGAGGCGTCAGGTTCGAGCCCTGCCCCCGGAACGGCGTTCGAGAGCCACGGCGACACCCCCGACACGGCAAGGCTGTTACTGACCCTGGAACCCGAACAAGGTCAATCACTATTGTTCGTCACCTGGAATCTGTTCACCACAGAAATTCCGAGTTTTTCGGCGCTTGGCTTCGACGACGTATTCAGTATCTACGTTGTGGATTTGGCAGGAAGACGGAAGCTGGTCGAAGTCGCCTCCAGCGATGACCGGATGTTTCCAGTCTCAAACAGCCGCGCGGCTGGAACCGGGTTCGATTTGTATGCGCACAATCCGGCAATACTCCCGGCCGATTATGGTTCTGGCGACCCGGCGGCCTGGATGAGCGGCTGGCGCACGACCGGATTTTCTATCGACTCAAATGGGCCGGTCGCACTGGAAATCGAAGTTCGCGACGGTCTTGACGGGTTGATGGATACGCAGCTGCTGATCGAGCAGATCACGCTCTCGGCCATGATTCCCGCACCGCTGGCCCAAGGCGGAACTTCTGGCAGGGGTGGCGAAGAGTGTGTCAGCTTCGCCAACTACTGCGAAGCGCTGTTTCCGTTGCCCGGGACGTTTACGGGAACGGGAAATCCGCAGGACCCGCCGCGGGTGTGCGAGTTTGACGTGGAGGGGCGCGAAAACATTCCGGACTTAAACCAGCCAAACGAATTCCGGGGAACGGTCTTTCAGAGCGTCGTGGCCGATGGCGTGACGCGAATGTGGCTTGCGCCGATATTCGACGCACCTCGCGACGAGGTGGAGATTACGCTGGTCGACGCCGAAGTGCCGGTTGACGGCGGATTGGGCGAGCTCGGAAGCTTTGACCGGCTCGAGAGCATTACCGTTCCCGTGGTCCAGCTCAATCAGAACCAGTGGTTCGGGCAGGCACAATTTTTCGCTCCGCAAAATTACTTCAAGGAGAGCCTGACGCTGCCCGACGACTATGGCCCCGCGCGTCGACTTCAGGTCCAGTTTTGCTTCCAGAATGCCGGCGGTGCCGATCGATTGTGTCGAAGTGCAGCTCTTCAGATCGTGCGACCGGATGTTGTTTTGATGCATGGGTTGTGGTCGGGATCGGAAGAGTGGGACCTGCCCCTGGAGGATGAGACATCAATTGATGAGGTCAAAACGGCAGATTACAGAGCAACCAACGCGAGTTCGTTCGCCGAGAATCGCTTTGAGCCGCAAAAAGCGATGTTCGACCTGTGTGTTTCGAATTTCTCCCGCAACATCGTCGGCGCGCAGGTTGATTATGCCGGTCACAGTATGGGCGGAAATCTTGCTCGGGTTTATCTGGCTCAGGCGGCGCCGTACAAGACGATTCATCGACTGTATACGCTTAATACGCCACACCTGGGCTCGCCGCTTGCCAATCTGCTGGTGGATTTTCGGGACAATCTGTCGCCTCTCAAACGGTTTTTATTGATCCTCGCAGCGGATCGGATCGGGAAATCCATTAACCGCGGGGCCATCGACGATCTCGCCGTTGGGAGCGATGCCCTTGCGGCCATTCCCGATACGGGGGTGCTCTCGCATGCACTGGTGGGAATCGGCGGCTCCCAATGGGCGGCGGAGACATTGGCTGACGCGCCGGGCCCGATCGGCGATGTATACCGGATTCTGGATTTCCTTACCGGCCCCGGCGATCTTTTTGAAGGCTTGCAGCACGATCTTGTGGTTGGTCGAGACAGTCAGATTGGCGGGTTGCCACTCGGCACATTCACGATTTTCGATGGACCGGACAGCCGGCATACAAATGTCATAAAGAGTCCTGAGCATTCCGAGCGCCTTTTTTGCCCTGTAGATAGTAACGGGAATTTCCTCTGCACGAATGGGGCGGGCAGCGATCTTATCAATGCCGAGGGAACCGGCCAGTTTGCCTTCTTCCCGTCGCCAAGCTCCGTCCGGTCTGCAGCCATCGTGCCGCCTCGGATCAGTACAGCCGATACCCGTGGCGGTGAATTGATCGAGGGCGGAATGGTGATTTCTTCGCCCGCCAATGGACAAATCGTCGCCGGCGGGAGCAGCATCACCGTCACCGTCGAGCCGGTCGCTCCATTCGAGGCCCAGCGCGTCATGCTGCTGTCCGAGTTCGATGTCAGCGTGCTGGAACAAGGCCCGTTCGAGTTCGAGTTCGCCGTCCCGGAAGACCATGTTGGCGCACTGTCGCTGTCGGCAATGGGCGAGGATGCCCTTGGGAACTTCGCTACGACCGAGTCGGTGGGCGCGATGGTCGAGACGCCGGCCAGTCTCGTCAGTATCGATCTGTCTCCGGACGAGGTGTTTCTGAACGGCTTTGACGACCGGCGCAACCTCCGGGTGACCGGCCAGTACGACGACGGAATCTCCAGACCCCTGACCGACCCTTCGACCGGGACGGTCTACACCAGTGTCGACCCGTCGATCGTGACGGTTTCCGAGGCTGGCGTTCTGCGCCCCCGCAGCGATGGTGTAACCACCGTCATCGCAGGCAACGGCGATCTGCAGGACAGCATGACTGTCGAAGTGCTCAATATTGGCGACCTCCTGTTTCGTGATGGCTTCGAGCCATGACCACGTCGGAACCCCTACGGGAACAACACCATGCGCATCCGGCCTGAAATTTTATTGCTGGTAATTGCACTGCCGCTAGCTGCATGCAAGGACTATGGCGATTTCACCGTTGCCGAGCGCGAATGGGTGGACAACGACGAGCTGCCCGCACTATCGGAGATGGACCTGACCGGGGTCAACCTCGAATTCGCAGTCGGCAGCAAGGCGCACGCCCGCGTGTTGCCGGAGGTCAAATGGCCGGACCCGATCGGCATGCTGATGGACCGCATGAAGTTCGAAAACGGCGGCGAGTTGCCACGGGATTTTGAGCTTCCACTTGAAGACGGCTGCATCTATGTCGGGTTGGAGCCGCGTTATTCAAGATTCCGGCGGGTCGAATTTCAGGGTCGAACGTTATTGTTTGCTACGTACCGGGTCGGGTCCAGGATATCAGGCCTGCGCGAGGAGGACCAACCCGAAGTCGAGCTGCGTCTGGCCATTATTGATGAATCGCGAGGTATGGCGCGCCATGATCTGAGGATCGACACCGTCAACTTTGATCTAGTCCGAAACGATGCCGCGCTTGGCATCGTTTCGAACACTGGCAAGTCGATTTACTATCGGCGACTGGATTTAAGCGGAGATGCATTGATGGCCGGAAAGCCGGTATTGCTGGTCTCGTCGGATCACGGAATCGATCGGATGGCCGTCACTACAGAGCCGGATGGGACGTTTCATTTGGCATGGTTGACCTATGATGGTACAACTACAACTGAGAATACAGTCTATTACTCGAAATATGGAATAGACGGCAATAAAGTCGCAGATCGCGAACTTTTGAGTGAAGACGCACGTTACAGATTCCTCGCTATGCATTGGTCGACGTCGGGGATAGCAATTGCCTGGGCGGATTCCCGCTTCGCAAGATACGGTTTCTCATACAGCAATATCAGCAAGATATTCGTCCACACCGAAAACCCTGAAGTTGGGCGGCCAAGAGGTCCGTATGCTTTGAACATACCGTTACAGGATTCTGATGACGCGTTCCGTCCGATTTTCGCAATTCCGCATAACGATGCCATTGCATTTCTGTGGGGAAAAAGCTCCAGTGACAGCCTGGACAAAGCCGATAAGCAGCTTGGGCTCTTTGACGTCAACAACAAATCGCTGACGCTTGCCAAAAGTCCGATTCCGCACGATGACATCATTTCGACCGCGGTGAGGCAGCAGACCGAGCACCAGCGTGGCATGCCGGTTGCTGGATTCCCGGCACTGGAAGCAACCGACTGCGATCAATGGGAGGAGCGGTTGAATCTCAAGCCCACCGGGTTTGGCGTCATCACGCCGCAAGGCTATCGACCTATCACGACGCTCGATTTGGAAAAGAATGATGACGACGGCGGTGGCGATCGTAATGACACTCGCAATGACGCGCGTAATGACGGTCTTGATAACGATCGTAACGACAATGGCGGTGCCAGTCGTCGGGACCGAGGTCGGAATTGAATCTGGCCGGTCACGGTCCGCATGCTTGCCCCGGCTACGTATACAGGCCTGAAGTTGAAGGTCAATAAAATGGAGGTACAGGTGATGAAGATCAAGAACTTCTGGTGGTTGTTATTTGGTTTCATGAGTCTTTCGATAGCGTCATCGGCGGGAGGCCAGACTCCGGATAGCGACGAATTGATCGAAGGGGGGTTGACAATTTCCTCGCCCAAGGCCGGGCAACCTGTGTCGGCGGGGGGCAGTATCCCCGTAACCGTAGAGGCGGAAGGATCATTCGACGCCAGGCGGGTGATGCTGCTTTCCAAAGTGGGTGTACACACGCTCGAACAGGGCCCTTTCGAGTTCGAACTTCAGGTGCCCGATGATCATCTCGGCCCGCTGGAGATCTCGGCAACCGGCGAGGACGTGTCCGGGAATTTCGCCACCGCCGATCCAGTCATTGTGATGGTCGAGGCCTCTTCCGATCTGGTCTCACTGGAGCTGGCGCCAAGCGAGGTCTACCTGAACGGCATCAATGATCGGCGTCAACTGCGAGTCACCGGAGAATACGGTGACGGCGTATCCAGAGACCTGACGGATCCCGCAAAAGGCACCACATTTTCCAGCACCGATCCCTCGATTGCCACGGTCTCCGACAAGGGGATTCTGCGCCCCACAGCAATGGTGTGACCACCGTTACCGCGAGAAACGGCGGCCTGCAAGCCAGCATGAGAGCTGAAGTGCTTCGTGTTGGCGAAGGCTTATAGAGAAAGAGGTAGTGTCGCTTCGGGCTGCATGAAAAGCCGGAAACTCAATTGCACAAAGCCTGCGTCAGAGTTTCAGGTGCTGCTTATCTCTCTGCAGCGTGGCGAATCCCGATATCCCGGGCGCTCAGCCGGTGCTGAAGCCGCCAGGTGGAGAAGCCACTTCTGTGTCCTTTCGCTCCACGCGGTCCACGTCGGCACTGCTGGGGCCTTCGTTCAGCCAGGTTTCGAGTTCGGCCAGCGCCTGCTCTTCGCCGCAGGCCAGTACTTCGACCCTGCCGTCGTCGAGGTTGATGGCGTGCCCGGTGATATTCAGTGCTTCGGCCTTCTGCCGGGTGGAATCGCGAAAGAATACGCCCTGAACTTTTCCGGACACGTAGAATTTTTGGCAAGTTGTCATGCTCAAGAATCTCCGTCGACGCGGGTTTGTATGGTCTCACTTGTAATCGGACCGAGCCAGGTCTCTACCAGTTCCCCGGCCGGGTTGACGAGATAGGACGTCGGCAGTGCGCGCGGCGCGCCCAGCGCTTGCGGCGGAGCGTAGACGTCGACCAGCAGGATCGGATAGCTGGCCGGATAGTCGACCAGAAACGCTTCGAACGCCTCGACATCGGTGTCCTCGAACGCCAGACCCAGCACGGTGATGTCGTCGCGCGCTTCGTGCATGGCCGAAAAGTCCGGAATTTCCTTGCGGCACGGGGCGCACCAGGTGGCCCAGTAATTGACCAGCACCCACTGCCCGCGCCAGTCGCTCAGTCGGACGGTCTCGCCGCCCAGCATCGGCAGTTCAAAATCTATGGTTTCGCTGGTCGAAGCCGATCGATCGCTGTCGGCTTCCTCGGCTTTGAGCGCGGAATGCCGGTCGCAGGCCGAGTTCAGCATCGCGAGCACGAAGGCGAATACGAAAAGTCGTTTGGATGAAGTCAACACATGGCTCCTGGGCGAGGGCTCAAGCGGCTGGGTGCCGGGTTGAGCCGGATTTCGGATTCAGAAAGGATTTTAACGGACGTTCCATCAACGGACCGGCACTGTCTTCGATTTCGTGCAGTGCGCGCATGAGGCCGGCGTCGATTTCGGACTGCTCGGGAAAATCATCCAGTTCGCCTATCGGCATGACCAGCGGCATCGAACGATAGAGGTCGGCCAGCGTGACCTCGTCCAGGTCCGCGCTGAGGTACCAGGCGCCCTGATCGTCCTGGTGCACCATATCGGCGTGGTCGAGACGGCCGAGCAGCAACTGCAGATCGCCATCAGTGGCCGCAGCCTCCTTTTCCAGCAATTGTGACGAACTCATCCCGCGTCCTTCGACCTGCGCCCGCCACAGATGGCTGATCAGACGCATCGCCAGCAGCAGGTAATGGCGGGAATTCCAGCGCCAGTCCGCGCGCCGGTAGTTGAATGTCGTCAGCGCCGCGGCAACGCTTGCGCCAAGCAGGATGACGACCCAGCTGACATAGATCCAGACCAGGAAGATGGGCACCGCGGCGAGCGCCCCATAGAGCTTTTCGTAGGTTGGGAAATTGCTGACATATAGCACGAAACCGCGCTTTGAAAGCTCGAAAGCCAGTGCCGAGAACGCCGCGCCGGCCAGTGCATGATGGAAGCGGACATTGCGATTGGGCACGACCATGAAGATCAGTGTGAATGCCAGCAGCGCGACGACGAAAGGTGTGCCGACCAGAAGCAGCCATTGCAGCGTGCCGCGCACGAACTCCGGCGCCAGCAGCGGCAACGCGGCCAGGTACGAGGTCAGGCCGATGCTCGCGCCCAGCAGCATCGGACCCAGTGTGAGTACGGCCCAATAGACGATCAGGCGGCTGGTCGGACGGCGGAGTCGCTCCACGCGCCAGATCCGGTTGAGCGTCTTTTCGATGGTCGACATCAGAATCAGCGCGGCGACGACGAGAAACAGCGTGCCGGTGCCGGTCAGTTGTCCGGCGCGTGCGATGAACTGGTCCAGGTATTCCCGCACGACATCGCCGGCGGCCGGCACGAAGTTGGCGAAGATGAAGTCCTGAAGCTGTTCGACGGCAGAGTCGAATACCGGGAACGCGGAGACCACCCCCAAAATGACCGCCATCAGCGGTACCAGGGCCAGCAAACTGGTGTAGCTTAGGGCGCCGGCCGCCTCCAGGCAGCGGTCCTGGCGAAAATGCTGCCACAGGTGCGAGCCGAACGCACGTAGCCAGCGCGGGTCGCGCAGGGCGCCGAACGTGGATGGTTGAGAATGCATTGACGTTGTTGCTTCAGAATTGCCTTTGGCGATGTAGTTTAGTCGAGGAGCGTCCATGAAAGTCACTGTCTACCACAATCCGCGCTGTTCCAAAAGCCGCGCTACGCTGGAACTTCTGCAACAACGCGGGCTGGAGCCCGACGTCGTCAAATACCTGGAAACGCCGCCCGACGCCAGCGAACTTCGGCAACTGGCGCGCAAGCTCGAATTGCAGCCGAAGGCATTTCTGCGCACCGGCGAGTCGGCGTGGAAGGCATTTGGCCTGGACCCGGAGGCCGTCAACGCCGCCGAGTTGCTGCAGCTGATGAGCGAGTACCCGATACTGATCGAGCGACCCATAGTGGTCTGCGGCGAACGGGCCCGTATCGGGCGGCCGCCGGAGGCGGTTCTGGAAATCGTGGCGGGATCCTGACCCATGCGCGAAATACTGGTCTTGACCCACTCGATTCACGGTAACACGCTGGCGCTGGCGCGGGAAATTTCGCGCGGCGTCGAGCGCGTGGGCGGTTTTGCCGCAAGGCTCAGGCGCGTGGCGCCGCTGACCTCGGCCATCGATCCCGACCCCGCCGAATTGCCCAAAGACGGGCCTGCCCTGGTCGAGCGCGCCGACCTGGCCGAATGTGCGGGTCTGATCCTGGGCAGCCCGACCCGATTCGGCAACATGGCCGCAGCGGTCAAGTATTTTCTCGAATCGACCGTCACCGAATGGTTTTCCGGCACGCTGGCCGGCAAGCCGGCCGGTGTATTCACGTCCACTTCAAGCCTGCACGGCGGCCAGGAAGCCACGCTGCTGTCGATGATGATTCCGCTGCTGCACCACGGCATGCTGATTGTCGGCCTTCCCTACACCGAGCGCGCGCTGCTGCATACCACGGCCGGCGGTACGCCCTATGGCGCCAGCCACTGGTCCGGGCCTGGCAGCGATCGTGCCCTTGACGAAAACGAAATATGGCTGGCGCGGGCTTTGGGCGGGCGCGTGGCCGAAACCTCGGTGAAGCTGTGATGCCCGGGCTGGGCGTTACCCGCATTGCCTGGCTGGCCTTGATCGGCCTGCAGATAGCGTGGTTCGGCTGGCTGGCGCCTTCGGAATCGCTCGGCCCCCTGGGGGGAACGCTGTTCGCGCTGGTGCCGTTGTTGCTGCCGTTATTCTGGATCATGCGCCTCGGCCGGGACGGGCTGGTGGTCGGCGGCATGATTCTGCTCGGCTACTTCTGCTTTGCGGTGGTCGAGGCCTGGGTCGACCCGGCGGTTCGCTGGCTGGCGCTGGCGCAGATCGTACTCATCGTCGTGTATTTCGTCGCGCTGCTGGCGATACGCCGGCCGCAGCCCGGCAGCGACAACAGCCGGTCGAGCTGACCCGCGCTTTCTGGTATTGCAGATGCCGGATTCGACGGGGATCGATCGCATTGGCAGTTCGACGCGTGGCGACGCCTCCAACGATCGATCCCGTCGAATCCGGCGGTTCGGTTTTCCCGACTGGCCGAGGCACGCATGCAATGAGGAAAGGCTGCTTTGTGTCCCTCGTGTCGGGCTTTTGGATTTGCCGACTGTCTGACGAGCAGCACGACGGCCACGACCGATATACTGCGCGCATACACGCTTCAAATGTCCCGACATGGCCGACCGAGAACCGCTTTCATTCATCCAGTCTCCACCCGAACTCGGCAACGAGTTCCGGGAAGACTGGCTGCTGTGTGCCTGGCTGGAATCCGCGTTGCCTGGCAGGATGCTAGACGAGCAGCGCGATGTATTCGATGAACTGGGTCGCCGTTCCGGTGGAGAATGGTATCGGCTGCAGCTCGCCGACCGTCTCAACGAGCCGCGCCTGAAACAATGGAGCCCCTGGGGCGAGCGGGTCGACCGGATCGAGCTGACGCCGTTGTGGGTCGAGGCCAAAGCCTGGGCC
>Ga0209924_1001052_pt1 | contig 11185 bp, 6 predicted proteins | sample SalPonR1_C_D1_MG_FD_185700 | JGI IMG/M metagenome (GOLD analysis project Ga0209924, IMG submission 185700) | Salt pond soil microbial communities from South San Francisco under conditions of wetland restoration - Salt Pond MetaG R1_C_D1_MG... ...
GGCAACGTCAATAGCATCGTGCAGCGCGCTATGCCAGATAATCCGACTACAAAGGAAAGCCCTGTAAGGGCGTCATCCATTTTGCTTCTATGTCTTTGGTGGCAGATCAAAAATCTATAGCTACTGCCCATTTTTATAATATAAAACAAGTTAAATCCGGGAGTTCATACCCATGCAAATCAAAATAGAGCCAACTTTATTATCCAAACACTCCATAGCCTTAATCACCACTCATAGGTCCACTTCACCCGGGCCTTCAGGGCTATGTTATTTTCGTGGCCGGTTATTCGGAGTTCTGTTTCATGATTATCAACGCTTTTACCCGAAATAGTGACTTGTTCCCCAAGATAGACGGGTCCTCTTAGTTCGTACGTTATATCTTCAATTCGTTTACCGTCAAACTGACTTTTGAACGATTCGAGAGCCAGCAGGAGCAGCAGCGGGCCGTGAACAATTACGTTCGGATATCCCTCAACCTCACGGGCATACTCCTGGTCATAGTGTATTCGGTGCGCATTATAGGTGAGTGCCGAAAATCTGAACAGCAGGATGGAGTCCGGCTTTGTACTCTTCTCCCAGTCTGGGTCAATATCCATCGGTTCTGTCCGGGTGGGGTGGGCGCCTTTCTCGATGGGATCCCGGTACACAAAGTACTGATCTTCCACTACGGCTACTGCTCCTTTTGTGCTGATTTGATGCTGCAACGAGAGATATGTTTTCTCCTGGTTCTCCCCCTCTTTTTTAAACTCGGTTACCGTTGAATATTGTGTGGCCGGAGTTCCTGTAGTCAGCGGATGTTTGAATTGAAGCCTGCCGCCCAGCCATAACCGGCTCGACTGCTCAACAGGCGGAAGCAGGTCGCTATCGCGCGGGTACCCCTGAACAGTCAGATCTGACTGAGGATGGAGCGGCGTAAAGTAGGCCCAGTGGGAACAGACTGACAGTTTATGCCCTTCACCAATTGCTTCCGGCCGGCGATTAACCATGGCCTCAAAACGGCGCAACTGTTCAGGTGCAAGTGAATCGCGGCGGCTTGTTGATTTACCTATCCATTCTTTTGGGTCCATGTCAGCTAAACTCCTTTTTAATTTTGTGATCGTGTTCACGCAGTTTCGGAACCGACTTATATTCAGACTCATAACCTTTAATACGAGCTTGGCGATCCGTTATCCCAAGCTGCAGATGCTTCGAAAAATCATGACCGGTCGGCAGTCTTGAAAATGCAGTTTTTACATCCCTTAGCAGTTCATCCCGGATGTAGTAGATACATCTGTTTTTCATAATACTGTTTAACCGTCCCCGTACTTAACCCAAAAGAAATTTCGGTACAATCTCTCATCCGCGCCATTGATCACGTCATCTTAACGGGAGCACGATTCTGAATAAAAACATCCTTGCTATCGTCTCATTTTTAGAAAAAGCGATCTTCATTGATTTGATTTCAAATTAATTCATACAAACACTTTTCTTGGCTCAGCTAAACAACGTGCCCTGCCCAATCAGACCCTCATCATATTAATGGAAATACCTTCGGTTTCACGCTCAATTTTAATGACGCGCGCTCTGGCATCAGCCAGGATATAGGAGCTGATGTAGCCAGATTTAGGCTAACAACAATACAATCTGTTAGCGGCTGGCAACTCATAGAAAATGGAATGATCCGAATCGTATCTGTTTAAATTAGCATCAACAGGTAACATTTTTTTGATTTTCTTCCTGCGTCTGCTCTGCGACACCTTGGCGCAGTAACGTCTTACTCCAAAAAAATGACGTCGGGAATACTGCGGATCTGGAATCTGAATTCAAAAAAGGCAAATAAAACTATTCCTCCGGATATGCCAGAGCCAAAACAGCTTCTTACCACGGGAGATCCCGCGTTATCTCGTGTGAGATGCTTTTAGTGAAAACGAGGTGATTTCCTCGAATTTGAATTTTTGAATCGGACTGAGAGTATATTTTCGCAGCGAGCGAAAGGCAGACTCCGTGGCAAACCGGAAACGATATATCAGGATTCTTCTTTTTCCCGTTCAACAGGAATCAGTAACACTGGTGTATCACTTAGCCGGGTCACTTTATTGCTAACGCTTCCCAGGAATAACTCTTGAACAAATCCTTTACCCTGACTTCCCATCATGATCATCGTGCTGTTTCTCTCTTTAGCTGCTTCAACAATCTCTTTCGCCGGGCTGCCAAACGTTATGATCAGTTCAGTGTCTTCTCTCGTCCGGTCCGATAATTTGTTTCGAATACGATCGAGCTGTTCACGATTCTGTTCCGTTAACCTGTTGCGGCTTACCGGGTCTTTAATCGCAATTGCATGATGCCCCTGAACGTGAATCATCGAAATTCTATCCACAATACCGGCACCTTCCATATCTCTGAGAACTTTATAAGCTCTGTACGCGCTATCGGAAAAATCAGTAGCATACAAAACATGCTTCGGAGCTTCACTGCAGGGCTGCGGAAGTAGAAGCGATCGTTCGCCCGATTCCCCGGAATCCTCTTGCAGGCCAAGATTAATCAGGTAAACCGGCAGCTTTGATCGCTGTAATAGCTCTGAAGCGGTACTGCCTGACAGTAGCTCCTTAACTTTGCTCTCCCCCCGGTTGCTGATCACTACAAAATCAGCATCTGCTTCATTTGCTGCCGTCAGTATCTCAGTAGGCGGGTAGTAGTGCAGCCCGGTTCTGATCTCAGTGTCGACCTCGAAACCTTTTTCTTCCAGCATCTTTTTATAATCATCGAGCTGTTTCTGCTCTCTGGTCGTATCTAGTTCGGAGTCCTTCTGTTCAAAAGGCACCGACAATACGGTAATGAGCGTTATTTTTTTTGTGCCCATATTTTGGAAAGATGAAACGCAATCTACAATCAGATCGCTCGCTTCGGAGAGATCAAGAGCAACAGCAGCATGTCGAAAGAAAGAGATCATTACAGTATCCGGTTTTTAATAGTTTAGATTTACGGCAAATTATCTTAACAGTGAAATGTAATAATTGTTCAGGTAACATTGCGGAGAATCAAAACAATGTATAAGCCACCGTTGGTTTCAGGATCCCTCATGCGCTGAACTCCCGATGCAGCCATCCGATTTATCGGATATGCCGTATATCGGGGATGTGCAGCTCTAATTAGAAAAACTGCGGGATCCTGGTATATCCCAAAAAAATACTTACTTAACCGATTGTCGTCATTTATTGATCTGACGGATTTTTGGGCGGCTGTCCCGGCTGCTGATTCTGTGGTGCATTCTCCGGATTGTCTACAATTTGAAGCTGGTTACTCAGTGAGGTCTGCAGCTCTTCCACGTCATCCTCGCTTACCAGCTCGCTGATATCTTCAACCCCGGCTTTAATCGCAAGATTGTACACCATCCGATTGAACAACATTTGATGGGCAGCAGAAGACAGCTGCATGAGTTGCTGTTGTGGCACCTGTCCGCCAGCAAGCTTAATCTTATTCATGATTGGCTCGAGAAGCGTCTCAATTTTTTTGTTTAACTGCTTTTCAAGCTGCCCCGCTTCTTTATTCTCTTTACTGGTCACTTCATTTCCGTTTGGATCTACTAACTTCATAATATGTCTTTAAGTTGTGTTTATCTGTTTCTACTACAATAACTTATAAAATAGGTGATACCATTCCTCTTTAAAAAAGATAACCTTGAATCATCCTCTCCGGACGTGAAAACTTGTAATCTAATGAGTATTCCTGACTTAGATTTTAGATATTAAGCCAACATTTAATCCATTATATATCTGTTTTCATGAGTTTATTACGCACTACTCTCTCGCTTCTATTAACAGCCATAATTTTAACAGCTCCTTCCGGTCTTATGGGCCAGGATGCCAATTTTGAACTTGCGGAACAATTTACATCAGACCGCATGCAAAACCTTACAGGCGACACTTTTTTGCGGGCAAACTGGATTGAAGACGAAGACCGGTTCTGGTACGAATGGGAGACAAATGAGGGGAAACGCTGGGAGTTTGTTGATGCCGAAAATAAATCGCGGCGGTCTCTGTTTGACCGCGAGCAAATGGCTGCCCAGCTCTCTGAAGAGTTCAACCGCGGGTTTAATGCTAAAGACCTGGATCTGAATGGGTTTGATTACGACACCGACCGCGACCGTTTCACGTTTCATGTCGACAGTATCGAATTCACCTACAACCTTGATGGCAATGTGCTGATGCGCGGAGATTCTCTGGAAGCTGATGAGAGTGAACCATGGGAAACCTACTCGCCCGACAGCACCTGGATTGCTTTTGCACGTGAACACAACTTATATGTTATGCAGGCGGGTGACGCTGACAGTACTGAAATACAGTTAACCGAAGATGGCGAACGGTGGTACAGTTACCAGGCGGATCAAGGCGATACTACCTCCACCAAACGGTTACGCGCTGATGTCGACTGGTTTGAAGATTCAGAAAAACTCTATGTAAAACGACAGGACTGGCGGGATGTGGACGAACTATGGGTGATTGACACCCTGGAGGAGCGTCCCGAGCTGGAGACATATAAATATGCCATGCCCGGCGAAGACGATATTTTCAAGGATGAAATTATGGTTTTCGATATGGAATCGCACGAAGGTGTTCGGCTCGATACTGATAAATGGCCTGACCAGTCGCTTGGCGGAGCTTTTTTCTCAAATGGCGGCATTTACATTTCTGACGAATCGGACTACCTCTGGATTCTGAGACGCACGCGAACCTGGGATGAAGTGGAGGTGGTAAAGGCAAATACCGAAACAGGTGAAACAGAAGTTCTCTGGTCAGAAAAAAGCGAGCCGTATTTTAACGTGATGAATTCGTATCTCGGCATCATCAACAATGGTGAAGAGTATATCTGGCAGAGCGAGCGAACCGGCTGGGGACAGCTCTACCGCTACAACAGCGAAGGAAACCTGGTGAACCGCATTACAAACGGATACTTTATGGTCAGTGATGTGGCCGCTATCGACACGTCGGCCTCAACGATCTACTTTGAAGGATTTGGAAAAGAGGAAGGCCGAAACCCATTTCACGCACACTATTACAAGGTTGAATTTGACGGGGACAATCAGCAGCTGATTACCCCGGAGAATGCAAACCATTCTGTAAGCATGAGCGATTCGCGTGACTACATTGTGGATAACTTCTCCCGGCCCGATCAGCCTACGCGAACGGTGCTGAGAGACAATCGCGGCCGAGAGCTGATGGTACTCGAAGAGGTTGACATCAGCATGCTGGAAGAGACAGGCTACACGCTGCCCGAACAATTTAGTGTTAAAGCTGCCGACGGGGTTACAGATCTCTATGGCGTGATGTGGAAACCGTCCAACTTCGACCCCGAAAATGAATATCCGATCATTTCGTATGTATATCCCGGCCCGCAGGTAGAGCCGTATCCCCGCAGCTTTTCGGTAGGCGGAACAGCAGCCCGTGCGCAGGCACTCTCGCAGGTAGGATTTGTGGTTGTGGCGATGGGAAATCGCGGCGGAAGCCCACTCAGAGAGAAATGGTATCACCAGTATGGGCACGACAACCTGCGCGATTATGCTCTGCCTGACAACCGGTATGGAATTGAACAACTTGCGGCAACACACTCATACATCGACATTGACCGTGTCGGTATCTACGGTCATTCGGGCGGTGGGTTTATGAGTACAGCGGCGCTTCTTACATATCCCGACTTCTATAAAGTAGCCGTGTCGTCTGCCGGCAATCACGATAACAACGTCTACAACATCTGGTGGAGCGAGCTTCATCACGGAGTAACGGCAACAACTGATTCCGTAACGGTCGAAAATGAAGACGGTGAGGAAGTGAAGGAGGAGAAAACTACGTTTAGTTCACAAATACCATCAAATACTGACCTGGCCGGCAACCTGCAGGGGCGCCTCCTTTTGGTACATGGAGGGATCGACAACAACGTTCACCCCGCTAATACCTACAGAATGGCCGATGCACTCGTCAGGGCCGGCAAACGGTTCGACATGATGATCTTCCCCGGAGCCCGGCACGGCTTTGGCCGCTATGGCGACTATTTTGAGCGCATGCTCTGGGATTATTTTGCCGAGCACCTTCTTGATTATGAGATTGAGGGTGTGGACTATAACATACCCGACCACGTGGATTAGGTGCCGGATAGATTAAGATCTAAACATGGCATGTCTCGATGTGGAGCCAAAGCCTATATCCTACTCATAATTAATCAGAAGAAACTTACTAACTACATGTTCCAGACATGCCATGTTTTCTTGTCACTCCCACTCGTCAGCCCGCAACTGCAGCGTACAGACGAGATCTATGTAGCTCGGGTCGCCTGATCCGAGAGTGACGGATACAGTAGTGCCACTTGAGCCAGCGCATATATCATGATGTCTTACTTTATTGCATCCAAAGCCGGGATTTCAAAGGAAAATCTAAAAACACGCTTTTTGGGCTGGGGGGTAAAGAATTAGTTCATTTCCTTTTTTTAATCTGTACTATAAACAAAACCTTCCCGCGACTCTGCGCCTCCGCGGTATAATTTCACTTGAACACTTCTTGGCGGGAAGCAAAGAGTTTGTTCACTTCCCTTCACATCTGGTGGTAGATTCAGGTTACGCCCGCGGGTCAGCGACGCCGCGGTACATTTTTACGCAGCGACCCATATTTGGTCAGCTGGTTCTCACGAAAGCCTGAGTGCTTCCCTTCCGGTAGTTAACTTTTTTCATTCATTTCCGGAGTCTTCTCTGCCTTTACTTCAACAGTTGACTGGTTCCTGGCCCCTTGCAAATAAACATGAAATGATGTGCCTGCACCAGGCTCACTTTCGACCTCCACTCTTCCGCCCATCGACTCAATCTGATTCTTCGTAATGTAAAGGCCTACCCCTCGCGCATCGTCTCTTTCGTGAAATGTCTTATACATGCCGAACAGATCTTTCCCGTTTTCATCAAGATCAATACCAAGCCCGTTATCGCTGATTTTGAGGACCACAAAGTCGCCCTCCGCTTCAGCTTCTATTTTCACAAAGCTATCTTTTGCCGGATCACTGTATTTTATAGCATTGGTTATAAAGTTCATTGCAATGCTGTCGAGATAGCCGGGAATGACGCTGACTTTTAGCTGCTCATCCACATTATTGATAACTTCAACGTCATGTTTCAGTGCCAGTGTTATGACGCTGTTTTTATTGCGTTCGACATAACCCCGCAGTTCAACCTGCTTGAAATCATTCTCTTCCGCAAAATCATTTTTCACCAGTTCCGTAAGGTGCTCAATTGTCTCTTTAAGGTTCTCAACCCCTTTTTCTAATAGCTGTACGTACTCATTGGAATACGCCTCAGGATTTTCGAATTTCAAAACTTCAAGCATGCCAAAAATTCCTCCTGCATGCGATCTCAGGTTGTGCGTGACAATCCTGCTGAAATTTTGCAGCCGTTCATTCTGATTTTCAGTGATGCACAGTATCGAATTAATCTCTCTTTCGGCTTTTTTAAGCTTGCTAATGTTGGTTGCTATGCCTAAATAACCCGTAATTTCATCTTCCTGGATAATAGCAGTCATAGACAGCAATACCGGAACAGTGCTCCCATTCTTTCGTTTTAATGTCCATTCTTTTGTATAAGGAACCCCGTCCTTCGCTTTATGTATAAATATTTCAAAACCCTCTACCTTTTCGCCGAATTCTTCAAAGATAGACTCTCCCTCAGCTAATACTTCATCTTCTATATGAATAATTTGTGGCGTAAATCTGCCCACCAGATCGCTGGCTTCATACCCCAGCATCCGTTCCGCTCCTTCATTAAACTCGGTAATGACTCCGTTCAGATCCGTACTGATAATCGCCACTTGCGTGCTTGCGTTCATCGTGGCACGATTCTTTGCCAGTGCCGATGAGAGGTTTTTCTCGGCATTCTTCAGATTTGTGATATCGATAATCTGAGATATGAAATACAGAATATTCTCTTCCGGATCTCTCACTACAGACGCCGCGAGGATGGCGTACACAATGTGACCGTCTTTATGGTAATACCGTTTTTCCATGTGGTAGTAATCGCGCTTCCCACTAACCAGTTCGTCGAGCAGCTGCAGGTCAGAATCCAAGTCATCGGGGTATGTCAGATCCTGAAATGTAAGTTCAAACAGTTCATCTTCGCTGTAGCCCAGAATGTCACAAACCCTCTCATTTGCTTTCAGCCACCTGCCCTTTTTATCAAGCATGGCCATACCGATAGCCGCATTTTCGAAATTGCCCCGAAATGCCTTTTCACTGACTTTCAACTGCTCTTCATACGACTTCCGCCTTGTAATATCCTGATGCGTGCCGTACATCATCAGCGGTTTTCCGTCATCTGTCCAGCTGAAGACTTTTCCCCTGTCATACACCCACACCCAATAACCGTCTTTGTGCTTCATGCGGGCTTCAAACTCGTAGAATTCAGCCTTTTTCTCAAAGCAGAGGTTTAAGAGCCGGCCGGACTCATCAAGATCGTCAGGATGAGCCAGGTTCATCCATGTGTCGATACTAACCGGCTCGAGCTCTTCAAGAGAGTACCCAACTATTTCAGCCCAGCGTTCATTAAAGACCGTTTCACCAGTCTGTACATTCCATTCCCAGTGGCCAATATTTGTGCCATTAAGGATATTATTGATTCGCGTCCGCTCACTGCTTAATTCAAGTTCGTTTCTTTTTGTCTCAGTAATATCCTGAAATGAGCCGATCAGGGATTGCTTGCCTTCCCTGTTTGTTCTGAGCCGGGCGTTGGAGCGCACCCATCTCATATTGTTATTTGCCGTGATGAGCCTTGCTGTTATATCAAATGTCGCACCAGTCTCCAGTGAGTTCTCAAGAGCATCTGAAATAATCTTCCGGTCTGCGGGATGGAAAAATTCCAGCGCTTTCGCTTTGTTATGTTCAAAACCTTTTTCTAACTCATAGATATTGTAGACTTCATCTGACCAGTAGGTTTGCCCTGTTTCAAGATCCAGCTCCCATGCACCTATTTTATTGGCAGACTGTGTTATCTCCAGCAAGTCGTCTTTCTTTTCCAGCTCGTCATTTTTTTGTTGAAGATCCTGAGTTTTTTTTCGAAGCTCCAGCAGCTGAATTACTTGCTTTGCAAGTAGCTGAAGTGAATTCAGCTGTTGGTCATTGAGTTTTCGGGGAGTATCATCTATCACGCAGAGCATCCCCAATGCATAATTATTCTCGCTTACGAGCGGAACTCCGGCATAAAAAATGATATGGGGATCACCGGTTACTAATGGATTGTTCTTAAACCGCTCGTCCTTTCGTGAATCTTCAATTATAAATAGTTGATCCGGCTCGTTGATGGCATGTGCACAGAAGGCATGTTCTCTTGGTGTTTCTGTAGTATCAATACCATGATGAGATAAAAACCACTGTTTATCTTCAGTAATCAAACTAATCAGTGAAACTTTGGTACCGCAAATTTCTGCAGCCAGCTTTGTAAGAAACTCAAAATCTTCCTGCTCTTCTGCTCCGATAATGTTGAACGATTTGAGCTCTTGTAAACGCTCAACTTCACAGGACGGGATGGGCGGCATCTGGATGGATTGCGCATTTGAGTGCTGCATTTGAACTGTCTTCTTTTTTGAAACCACTCTACAGTAAGTGCTTGCTATATTTGTAACATTAAAATTTCATAATATTATCGGTGTGACTCTTATTCAACTTAAACAGATGCACTTCATGTTATGGACTAAAATATAGCCTCCTCGTCAGACGATTGCCGTTTTCGTCTGATGAGTTTGGGTAGATATGAGTTTAGCTCGCGGGTCGGTGATATCTCGTCACGTTTAAACATGGCATGTCTTGAAAAAGCACTGAACTAAAATTGCTCAAAAGTTTTAGATTGCAATTCAAAGTAAATAGCCAGCAACAGACATGCCATGTTTTTGATCACATCCACTCGTCAGCCCGCGAAAGCAGCATGCGGACGAGGAATCATTTCGACAAGTAGAGATTCTTAAACTCGTACGGCTTCCTGAACCGTTCATCATCAAAGTTTTTCATAAAGTAGATGCTTTCACCGGTTGATTTCATTTCCGGCCCAAGCTCTTTCTTTACTTCCGGGAACTTATCAAACGGGAATACAGGCTCTTTAATGGCCCAGTGTTCCAGTTTTGATTCCAGGTCAAATTCACTCAGTTTCGCTCCAAGCATTACTTTAACGCCAATTTTTGCTTCCGGCCGCTGGGTTGCCTTGGCAAGAAATGGAATCGTCCGGGTGGATCTTGGGTTTGCTTCAAGCACATACACTTTTTCTTCTTTCACCGCATACTGAACGTTCAGGAATCCTACAATTCCCATCTCTTTGGCAATTTTATGCTGGTACTCTTCTATGGTTTTGATCACCTCATCGCTCAGTGAGTATGGCGGCAGCACCGCTGTGGAATCACCGGAGTGAACACCGGCCGGCTCTATGTGCTGCATGATACCGGCAATATGAATCTGCTCGCCATCAAATACCGAATCCACATCAACCTCAACCGCTTTGTCGAGATACTTATCAATCAGGAAGTCATTTTCGGGATGGGTTTTGAGGATATTGGCTACATATTTGCCGAGTTCGTTCTCCCTCACGGCAATCCGCATTCCCTGCCCGCCAAGAACGTAGCTTGGCCGGATGAGTACCGGGTAGCCGATTCGCCGGGCGATTTCAAGCGCGTCTGAGTCGTTCCGTGCAGTTCCGTACTCGGGAAACGGAATATCAAGCCGCTTCAGAAATTCTGAGAACTCGCCGCGATCTTCCGCAAAGTCAATCATTTCAAACTCGGTGCCAAATATTTTAATCCCTTCTGCAACAAACCGTTTTCCAAGCTTCAGTGCCGTTTGTCCGCCAACCTGAAGAATAACGCCTTCGGGCTGTTCGTGCTCGTAGATATCCAGCACTCGTTCCCAGAATACCGGCTCAAAATAGAGTTTATCGGCCACGTCGAAGTCGGTGGAGACCGTTTCGGGATTACAGTTCACCATAATTGCCTCGTACCCCATTTCCTGGGCTGCCTGCACGGCATGTACACAGGAGTAATCAAACTCAATCCCCTGCCCGATCCGGTTCGGGCCACTTCCCAGGATCATCACTTTTTTCCTGTCCGTTACCTCACTCTCGTTCTCCCGCTCGTAGGTAGAGTAGTAGTAGGGTGTTTCTGCCGGGAATTCGCCGGCGCAGGTATCCACCATTTTAAATGCA
>Ga0209924_1001054_pt1 | contig 11177 bp, 8 predicted proteins | sample SalPonR1_C_D1_MG_FD_185700 | JGI IMG/M metagenome (GOLD analysis project Ga0209924, IMG submission 185700) | Salt pond soil microbial communities from South San Francisco under conditions of wetland restoration - Salt Pond MetaG R1_C_D1_MG... ...
AGAGGCGATTCGAAATTTTGTGCTGAACCGAATGGAAAAAGTGCGGATTACAGACGAAATTTTTGTACCAAATAAAGAAATGGACGCAGAAGCGTTAATTTTTAATTCTAACAAATCCGGGCAAATAGTTGATGTGTTGGTTGATGAAACTGCCGATAGGGCGTTCAGGGCCAATTTGCCGACAAAAATATTTAAGGAAAAGCCTGTATCTAATAAAAAAATTAAGGTGAGTTTTAAATTCGAAAATATGGACTATATCAATGAGTGGCTTCTTCAGTTTGGAGATAAGGTGGAAATCCATTCACCGAAAGAGCTGAAAGAGAAGAGAAAGTCAATTCTGCAAAAAATGCTCGGCCAACTATAAAGGCCGAAATCTATTTTAAATAAAAAAATCCGGTGCCGAAAAGACATTGCTGAATTTCAACACCGGGTTCATTAAGATTTCAGGTCGAATCAGGTAACAACGGGTGGTTCGCTCTCTTCGTCTTCTTCATTCACCACTCGGGTTACTGCACCAATTTTACCTTCTTCATCCAGTCTCATAATTCGAACGCCCTGCGTATTTCTACCCATGGTTCGAATACCTTTACACTGCATTCGAATAACTTTACCTCGCTCAGTGATAATCATCAGGTCGTCATTGTCTGACACTTCCTTCAGAGCAATGAGGTCGCCGGTTTTCTTGGTAACTTTAAGCGTAATAACTCCTTTTCCACCCCGGCTTTGCTCCCTGTAGTCTTCTACATATGAACGTTTACCGTATCCATTTTCTGAGATGGCAAGAACCGTTGCTTCATGGGTGTTTTTGATGACAACCATGTCTACAAGCTCATTATCCTTACCGAGAGACATTCCTCGCACACCGGAAGTGTTTCGACCCATTTCACGGGCTTCACTCTCATGAAAACGGATGGCCCTGCCTTTTTTATTGGCCAGGATGATGTTACTGTCACCATCGGTTAGAGCGGCACCAAGCAGACTATCGCCCTCCTTAATATTAATGGCAATAATACCATCGCGGCGTGGACGGCTATATGCTTCAAGTGAGGTTTTCTTTACCTGTCCGTCTAAGGTAGACATGATAATGGAGTGATTTTTGATATACTCCTCTTCATCAAGCGTTTTAACCGGAACAAACGTTTTTATGCTGTCATCCTTTTCAATGTCAATCAGATTGACAATAGCCCGGCCACGTGCAAGCCTGGACCCTTCCGGAATTTCATATACTTTCAGCCAGTAACAGTTTCCTTTTTCAGTGAAGAAGAGAATATAGTTATGATTTGTAGCCACAAACAGATGCTCTACATATTCGTCATCTTTCGTAGTGGTACCCTTCATTCCTTTCCCACCGCGCCGCTGTCTTCTGTAACCACTTACAGGCATTCGCTTAATGAACCCTTTATTTGAAATGGTTACAACAACATCTTCATCAGCGATCATGTCTTCAATACTGAAGTCGTCGGCTGAATAAACAATTTGAGTTCTCCGTTCGTCCCCATATCTGTCTTTCAGTTCGGAAAGCTCTTCTTTTATGATCTGATTCTGTCGTTCACGGCTTGAAAGAATTTCCCGGTACTCCGCAATCTTATCAACGATATCGCGATACTCCTGATCAACTTTTTCACGCTCCAGGCCGGTCAGTTTTTGCAGGCGCATATCCAGAATAGCTTTAGCCTGAATATCAGTGAGCGCAAATTTTTTCCGAAGTTCTTTATTAGCTTCCTGCGGACTGTTGGAAGCGCGAATGGTTTTAATTACGTCGTCGAGATTATCGAGCGCAATTTTTAGCCCTTCAAGAATATGAGCCCGTGCCTCAACCTGGTCGAGATCATAGATAGTTCGACGAATAATAACTTCAATCCGATGCTCGATAAAGTGCTGAATGAGTTCTTTCAGCGCCATTACTTTAGGGCGTCCCTGCACAAGAGCAAGATTGATAACGCCAAAAGTCTGCTGCATCTGTGTATATTTAAACAGCTGATTCAGCACAATGCCAGCATTAGCGGATCGCTTCAAAATAATAACGATTCTCATTCCATCACGGTCGGATTCATCGCGTATCTCAGAGATATCCGTAATCTTTTCATTATTAACCAGATCGGCTATCTTCTCAATAAGTGTGGCTTTGTTAACCTGGTACGGTATTTCGGTAACCACAATTTGTTCACGGCTGTTTCTGAGCTCTTCTACATTGGCACGGGCGCGCATCGTAATTTTGCCGCGACCGGTATGATAAGCCTCTTTTACACCTTCATACCCATAGATAATACCACCAGTGGGAAAATCCGGAGCCGTAATGTGTTCCATCAGCTCTTTGATTTCGATATCGGGATTTTCGATATAGGCAATGGTTCCATCAACAACTTCTCTAAGATTGTGCGGAGGCATATTGGTTGCCATACCTACGGCAATTCCTGAGGCCCCGTTCAATAGCAGGTTAGGCAGCATGGAAGGTAAAACCGTAGGCTCGAGAAGGGTGTCATCAAAGTTGTATTGATAATCAACAGTCTCTTTGTTGATATCCGTTAAAAGCTCTTCGGCGATTCGCTGCATGCGAACTTCCGTATAACGCATGGCTGCAGCAGAATCACCGTCCACAGAACCGAAGTTTCCCTGCCCATCTACCAAAGGGTAACGCAGAGAAAATTCCTGTACCATACGAACGATGGAGTCGTACACGGCAGTGTCGCCGTGGGGATGGTACTTACCAAGTACCTCACCTACAATACGGGCACTCTTTTTATAGTTACGGTTATGAAGCATTCCAAGGTCACTCATGCCGTAAAGCACTCTTCTGTGAACAGGTTTAAGTCCATCGCGCACATCGGGTAAGGCACGTGATACAATCACAGACATCGAATAGTCGATGTAGGATGATTGCATTTCGTCTTCGATTGTTATCGGTATAATTTTTTCTCGAGCCATTCTGTATTATTTATGTCTTAAAGCGTTAGGTCGATTTAATTTTGTGGATAGAATCTGGGAGCTGTTAAATATCCAGCTTTGCGTATTTTGAATTTTTCTCAATAAATTCGCGCCGGGGTTCCACATCGCCACCCATCAGGGTTGAAAACATTTTATCTGCAGCTGCGGCATTTTCAATAGTTACCTGCTGCAGTGTTCGAGTTTCGGGATCCATCGTGGTTTCCCAAAGCTGCTCAGGGTTCATTTCCCCCAAACCTTTGTAGCGGGAAACATCAAACTTTTTCTTTGATTTACGTAAGTCGCGAATAATTTTATCCCGGGTGTCATCGTCCCAGGCATAATCAATTTTACCTCGTGATGCTGTAATACGATATAGAGGAGGTGTAGCAATATAGATATACCCCCCATCCACAAGCGGATGCATATAGCGATAGAAAAAGGTGAGCAGAAGCGTTCGGATATGCGAACCATCCACATCGGCATCCGTCATGATGATAATTTTGTGATAGCGAAGTTTTTCAAGTTCAAACTCATCCTCATGGCCAACACTTGTGCCAAGTGCCGTAATCATTGCCTGTATCTCTTTGTTCTCGAGAATACGGTTGATTTTGGCTTTTTCAACATTCAGAATTTTACCCCTGAGTGGCAATATAGCCTGAAAGCTACGATTTCGTCCCATTTTAGCAGAGCCGCCCGCTGAGTCGCCCTCAACAAGATAAATTTCACTGTGTTCCGGATCTTTTATAGAACAATCGGCCAGTTTACCCGGAAGTCCGCCGCCGCTCATTACGCTTTTACGCTGGATAAGTTGACGGGCCTTACGTGCTGCTGCTCTTGCCTCGGCTGCAACGACCACTTTCTCAAGAATTTTTTTAGCGGTTTTAGGGTTTTGCTCCAAAAATTCGTTCAGCTTTTCGTAGAGTATTACTTCAACTGCGCTCTGAACTTCAGAGTTGCCCAGCTTGGTTTTGGTCTGGCCTTCGAACTGTGGTTCGGCAACTTTTACACTCAATACACAGGTAAGACCCTCGCGGAAGTCTTCACCGGACACCTCAATATTACTTTTTGCTTTGATGATCTTATTTTTATCAGCGTAATTTTTAAAACAACGGGTTAATGCACGCCGAAATCCACTGATGTGTGTACCGCCTTCGCGGGTATTAATATTGTTGACATAGGAGTGCACATTTTCGGTATAACCATCATTATACTGCATGGCTACTTCCACCGGTACATTGTCTACTTCCCCTTGGATATATATAGGTGTGTCCATGAGCGATTGCCTGTTTTCGTCCAGGTAATCAACAAAATCTTTCACACCGCCGGAAAAATGGAATGTTACTTTGTTTTCACCATTTTCTTCCCGTTCATCGACGATGTCTACGGTTATTTGCGGATTTAGAAATGCAAGCTCCCGCATTCTGTCCGCAATGATATCAAATTTAAACGTGGTGGTCTGCGTAAAAATTTCGGGATCAGGATGGAATCGTATAGTTGTTCCGGTCTCTTTGGTTTTGCCTGTTTTCTTGAGAGGTACTTTTGTAGCTCCTCTTTCAAACTCCATTCTGTAAATGTCACCGTCCCGGTGAATTTCGGCACTAAAGAAATCGGAAAGAGCATTTACACAGCTCACCCCCACACCGTGGAGGCCACCGGATACTTTATAGGAATCTTTATCAAACTTACCGCCGGCGTGGAGTTTTGTAAGAACAACCTCAACTGCGGGCAGATTTAACTTTGAGTGCATGTCAACCGGTATACCCCGGCCGTTGTCGGAAATGGTTATAGAACCATCATCATGAATGAAAACCTTAATATAATCGCAATAACCGGCAAGCGCTTCGTCAATAGAGTTATCCACAACTTCATTAATGAGGTGATGGAGACCACGCTGCCCGGTATCGCCAATATACATGGAGGGTCGTTTACGAACCGCCTCCAGACCTTCTAATACCTGTATATTCGACGCTTTATAATCCGAACCTTTCTTATCAGTCATAAAATGGGGTTGAGTAATGTTGAAAATAGCCTCTTAAACGCCTCAAAATACCGCTTGTAATGTCAAAATCAAAAAAAGGGATGGTTTTAATTGCCGATATTTAAGTGCGTTTGGCAGGGGTGATATTTGATGAATAAAGAAACAAAATTTAGTCCCGATTATGCAAAAAAAATAGTGCAAAAAAACAGGGCTATAAGGAATGGATGTAAGGAGACAAATTCCAAATGGATCACATTATAGTACGGAGCTTTTATTCACAGAATAAAAAGCACAAATATTAATTGAAATTAAAATATACAAGCGGTATTTTTGGTGTCTATCAAATTTTTATAGGCTCAAAAATAAAATCATGGCACGGAAAGACGATATTACAGGACGGAAACCATTAAATGGTTATCGATCTTCAAAAGCGAATAACAAAACCAAGCATCGCTTTCATCTTAATTTGAAAAAAAGGAAGTTCTATCTTCCTGATGAAGATCGCTGGGTAACTTTAAAAGTTTCCAACAAAACACTTCGTACAATAAACAAGAAGGGAATTACTGCTGTACTGAAGGATGCAAGGAGAAAAGGAACGTTACTAAAAGAGGTATAGACCAATGGCAAAAGGAAATCGTATACAGGTTATTCTTGAATGTACCGAAAAGCCGGGCAGCTCGAGATATGTAACCACAAAAAACAGACGTACAACAACGGAGAGGCTTGAACTTAAAAAGTACAACCCTGTACTTCGCAAGCACACCGTTCACAAAGAAATTAAATAATAAACAAGAATAGTCATGGCCAAGAAACAAGTTTTCGGAGAAGAGGCAAAATCGCTTAGAGAAAGCCAGAGAAAGATGGCAAAAGTAATTATTGCCACTAAAAATGAGCGTGGTAAGTACGCATATAAAGAAACGATGATGGATCAGGATAAAGTAACTGACTTTATCAGCAAGCATAAAGCCTGATCAAGGTTATCGCTCTTCCGTCGTGATTTTTTGAAAGGTTTCACTCTAATCAGTGAAGCCTTTTTTTGTGTTATGGAACAATTGTATGATTAAGGCTTATATTCCCGAAGACATTTATTTTTGGTTAGTTATAGAGCAGAATCGTTCAATCTACAATAGAAGGCAGTAAACCATGAGTTTAAAAGCGAAATTACTTGATGATTTAAAAGCAGCCATGAAGGCGAAAGAGTCTGATAAAACAAGAGTTTTACGGTCGATAAAAGCAAAAATTCTTGAGAAAGAAATCAGTGAAAGAAAAGAGGGGCAGTCAACTCTCAGCGACGAGCAGATTGTCGACGTTTTAATGAAAGCCGCAAAACAGCGCAAGGAGTCGATCGATCAGTTTAAAGAGGGTGGCAGGGATGATTTGGTCGAAAAAGAGGAGATGGAATTAGCCTTGATTGAAAAGTACCTGCCCGAAATGATGAGCGAAGATGAGATCCGCGCTGCGGTAAAAGATCAAATAGAAGAGATGAACGCAACGTCCATGGCAGATATGGGAAAAGTGATGGGGGCGTTGATGGGAAAATTGAAGGGAAAGGCAGAAGGAGCATTAATAAGCAAGATTGTAAAGGAAGAGCTCACGTAAAAATTATTTCAAAGCCATGAACTTGCTGGACATTGTAATATTGGTTCCTGTTGGATATGTGACCTATAGAGGGTTTGTCAAGGGGTTTGTTCAAGAGGTTTTTAATATCGCAGGCGTGATTATCGCAATATTTATCACGTTTAAATATATGGGTCCGGTCGCAGGCTTTCTGGCACCGTTTGTGGAAAGTAAAGATACGGCTACCATAACGGCCGGAATATCACTGTTTGTAATGTCGCTTATTTTGGTTCAGGCAGGGGTCATGTGGATAGAAAAGGTTCTTGATGTCATTAATCTGAGTATTCTCAATAAACTGGCGGGAATGATATTTGGATTCGCAAAATCTGCCATTCTTGTAAGTGCAGTTTTATTACTGCTTACCGGCATCAACATGCCCTCAGAAGAGAACAGACAGGAATCTGTTGCCTATCCTTATATCATACAGGCCGCACCGCTTGCGTACAATTTTATTGCAACGCTATACCCGGGAGCCGAAGGATTTATTGAAACCATAGAAAGAAACATGCAGGAAAATAACCCCCTGCGAGAACTTCCAATTTTTGATCAAAAAGAAGAATGAGTTTTAAATCGGTTGAAGACCAGCTATCTGTAATAAAACGCGGAACCGTAGAAATTGTGCCCGAAAAGGAGCTTAAATCGAAGCTTAAGCAGTCCATTAAAAAAAATAAACCCCTGAAAATTAAGCTGGGTGTGGACCCTACACGTCCTGACCTTCACCTGGGCCATTCCGTAATATTGAGAAAGCTCAGACAGTTTCAGGATCTTGGACACGAAGCAATCCTTATCATTGGTGGATTTACAGCAAGAATAGGTGACCCAACAGGGCAAAATAAAACACGTCCGCCCCTTACTGAAGAAGAAGTAGCTGAAAATGCAGAAACCTATATCCAGCAGGCAAAAAAAATTCTGGATGAATCCAGAACCACAATCGTTAACAATTACGACTGGCTTGGCACAATGTCATTTATGGATGTAGTGAAGCTCTCATCAAACCTGACGGTAGCCCGCATGATTGAACGGGACGATTTTTCAAAGAGGTACAATAATAATGAACCTATTTCCCTGCACGAATTTTTATACCCTTTGGCACAGGGGCAGGATTCGGTTTATCTGAAATCGGATGTGGAACTCGGCGGAACCGACCAGAAATTCAACTTACTGGTTGGCCGGGAGCTGCAAAAAGGTGACGGACAAGTCCCGCAGGTCTGTTTGATGATGCCGCTGCTTGTAGGTACCGACGGAACCATGAAAATGAGTAAATCGTACGATAACTACATTGGAATTGATGAAGATGCTAATGACATGTATGGCAAGGCTTTGTCGATTCCGGACGAACTGATTTACCCCTATTTTGAGCTTGTTACGGACGTAGAAATCCATTCTCTGCCTGAAATCAAAAGAAGAGCGTTGGATGATCCGAGAAATACCAAGCACGACCTCGCTTTTACTATTACCCGGATGTATCACGGCGAAAAGGCGGCAAAACAGGCCAAATCACATTTCGAGAAAACGGTGATTAAAAAAGATATTCCGGATGATGCTCCTGAACTACTGTTCGACACCGGGAGTGAATATCGACTACTGGATATTATTGCAGATGCAGGCCTAACCTCAAGTAATGGAGAAACCAAACGGATGATGAAACAGGGAGGGGTAAGCCTGAATGATAAAAAAATAATAGATCCGGGTTATACAATAACCTTTGAAGCCGAAGATGAATTCGATCTTAAAGTAGGAAAGAGAAAGTTTGCAAAGCTTATTGCAAACAGTTAAAATTTTTTTGTGTATGTTTATAACACTGTTTTATCTATAACTATTTCGACATGGGCACTCACTATACGGGAAGTTCTTCAGAAAAAACCACGCTTAATACGTTCATCAAGCTGATGAGGGCGACGGAGTCTATCAATAACCGCTTAAATAAGCATCTGGCTGAGGTTGATTTAACCATAAGCCAGTTCGGAACACTGGAGGCTTTATATCATCTGGGGCCACTTAATCAGCGAGCTATTGCAGAAAAGCTTCTCAAAAGCGGCGGAAATATTACGATGGTGATCGACAATCTCGAAAAATCGGGGTATGTAACCCGAAAAAAAGATCCGCAGGATCGCCGTGCCGTTCTTATCCATCTTACTGAAAAAGGGGATGAATTTATTAACGAGTTCTTTCCAAAGCACCTCGATAAAATAAAAAAAGAATTCAGTGTACTTACTGATTCTGAAAAAAAACAGCTGGCTGCCATGTGTAAAAAGCTGGGGCTCCAGGAAAAATAAAGTAGGCACATCTTAAGAAATTCTGTAAGGGATTGAATTAATACGGTTCATACAAATATGAACCGTATTGAAACAGAAATTATACCATATCCAGCATTTCCGGCTTTTCGCCTGATGATTTTTCTGGCAACCGGAATTGTGGTCTCTCGGCATACAGAGCCTGAATTATGGATAATTTTGACGCTATTTTCGGCACTTCTTATTGGGTGGATATCGGCAGAATTTTTGTTGAAACGAGCATTTCCACTCTTTTCCATTCATATAGCCACCTTCATATACCTGGTCTCTGTAATGGGTTTCGGGTTTGCACACCATGAGCAGCACGAATACAAACTCCATAAATCTGTTGCAATCGGAGAAAAGTTAAATCTTCTGGCTTGGGAAGAGCTCACCATTAAGGGAGAAATCATCAGAAAAGGCAGAAACAGGGAGGGGTATGAGCATTATACGGTAGATGTTATCTATACATCATTACCCGGTGATATAAGGATGCATGACCCCTACAGGGTGCGGCTTTATAGCGATGGCAGATATGATGGAAGAGTTCAGCCGGGGATGATCCTGCATGGGAAAGTAACGGTTTATGAATTCCCGGAGCGAAGAAATCCGCACGAATTTGATTATGGGAATTGGCTGCATGAGAATGGAATAGCTGCTCACGGGAAGCTGGTTGAACTTGTGAATATTACCTCGAAAAGAGGGTTAAGCTGGAACGACGTGCGAAACAAGATTCAGAAAAACGTAGATGTAGCATTTAGCAAGGATGTAGCACCCCTTGCAAAGGCTCTTTTGCTTGGATACAAGGAGGATCTTCATCCCGAAACGTCAACTTATTTTTCACGGTCAGGTTTATCTCACATAATGGCCGTTTCGGGGCTGCATGTAGGCTTTATAGTGGCTCCATTCTGGATGCTTATTCCATTCCTGTGGAATATCAGACATGGCAAGTGGTTTGGGTTGATAGCAATAACCCTGCTGTTACTTTTTTATGCCGGAATTACCGGGTTTAGTCCATCTGTGACGCGGGCCTCCCTCATGGCTTGGTTTTTAACATATGGCAGACTCTTTCACAGAGTAAGAAATTCGATTAATTTAACAGCGGTTGCGGCAATATTGATTCTGATCACAGATCCATCTCAGCTATTTACCGTAGGTTTTCAGCTCTCTTTTTCAGCTGTGTTCGTTATTCTATTTGTGATGCCGAGAGTTACGGCCCTTTTACCAGCGAAGTATCGATTTGGAGTAAAAGGTGGTTTGATTACTATAGTGACCGTATCGATAGTGGTACAGACGGGACTGTTTCCAATTCTTGTGTACTATTTTGGAGAGTTTTCGATCATTGGCCCGGTAGCCAACACCCTTGTATTGCCGCTGATGTCGGTAATCGTGCCGGCGGGGTTAATCGTATCACTTCTGCCGGTTACCGATGGGTCTATTTTGCAGTCAGGCTCGTTCTTTATTGGTTTTGGCCTCCAGTGGATTGAATTCGTGGCTATAACACTCGGATCTAATTCAAAAACGTATCTAACGATTGACTCTGTTCCAGTCTCCCTTTTTGCTTGCTGGTTATTTGCAGTGGGGTTTATAGCGATAATCCATAAAGCGAAGATTCGGTGGAAAATGTTTATAGGGTTACTGCTATTTGTAAACCTTGGATTGATTGAAATACTGATGAATAAGCATTCCAATACCGGAAACCTTGTGGTTACCGTGCTGGATGTGGGGCAGGGTGATGCCATTCACATAAAAACGCCACAAAACCGCCACATACTTATTGATGCAGGGCGGTGGACTCCAGGATCTGACAGCGGAGAGCGAATCATCATTCCCTACCTGAAAGAGATGGGAGTGCATTCACTGGATGCCATAATTTTATCCCACCCACATGCCGATCATATTGGCGGAATGATATCAGTGATTGAAAACATGGATATTAAAGCCGTCTATCAAAGTGACTTTGAATACGACTCCATTCTGTTCAAAACTCTTCAAAAAAGGCTCAGGCAGAAAAATATTCCTGTTTACTACCCCGGCGCAGGAGATATGATTACCGTGGATCCAACGATTCGAATTTTTGTTCTCGGTCCCGGCTCAAGCACATCATACAGTAACCCAAACAATAATTCACTGGCTTTTAAACTTGTTTACAAAGAAACCTCATTCTTGTTTACGGGTGATGCCGAGGAAGAGCAGGAGCGGGAACTTTTACGCCGTTACGGTACGTTTTTAAAATCGGATGTATACAAGGTAGCTCACCACGTTAGTAATACAAGCACAATTAAACCGTTAATTGAAGCCATTCAGCCAGATATTACAGTAGGTTCCCTCGCTTTCAGAAATAAATTCCGACACCCCGGCAGGGAAACAGTAACGCGAATGCA
>Ga0209924_1001063_pt1 | contig 11094 bp, 9 predicted proteins | sample SalPonR1_C_D1_MG_FD_185700 | JGI IMG/M metagenome (GOLD analysis project Ga0209924, IMG submission 185700) | Salt pond soil microbial communities from South San Francisco under conditions of wetland restoration - Salt Pond MetaG R1_C_D1_MG... ...
CCACCACCAGGCAATACCTCATTTAAGACGGCTGTTTCAAGGTTATTGCCTGAGATATAAGCCGACATATCAATCGAATTGTACCTATTTGGCTTAAATCGAACGACCGCGTGAAAATCGTGAAATGAAAGATCTGATTGATGGTCGAAAGGCACATAATCTTCAGCATTATTAATAGATTCGGACATATTGTTTGTAATCAAAGGATCGATTACATCCCAATCACGCAGTGTTGTCTCCAGCACTGGATACTGATACAAACTCCAAAAATTGGTTCTGAATAAACTCATGACAGAAACTGATTTTTCATCACTGAACCTGTGGGTCAGGTTTCCCCTGATATTTACCATAAGAGGATCCGCCTGCAGCAGAAAATTATTTTCATCTCCGGCCGGCAACTCATGTGTCATATCTATTATCCCGGCAATTTGACTTCCCTTTTGAACATCATAGCCTGCACGCTGAACTTCCACACTACCAATTGCATACGGACTAAATGCGCTGAAAAATCGACCGGTTGAATTTGTATTGTAGACCGGCGCGCCGTCCAGACGTAAACGATGTTCGCTCTCCTGGCCACCCTGAAGGGAGATATCTGTCATGGGAACACCGCTCTTTACGCCGGGAATAATTGAGAGATCTTTAATAGGAGTATTACTCCAGCTGCCATAATTATATGATAAATCTTCGTCAGCCTGGCTCAAATCAAGTCTGTAAATTTGAGGCCTATGTGCTTCAACCACAATCGGTAAGATATCAAGAGGTCGCGGCAGCAGCTCGATCAATTCCCTGGTTTGCCCATTAGGGGAGATACTGATTTTTTTGGTTACTGCACGGTAGCCTACATAGCTAAAAATCAAGGTGTGGTCCCCACTCAACAATCGATTGATTGAAAACTGTCCCATTTGCCCGGTACTTGTACCCCCGGAAGCATCAGCAAACATGATTGTTGCACCCGGCAATGGTTCTCCTGACCGGCCGTCAACAATAATCCCCGACAGCGTGCCGTAAGCCGATGTCTCAGCGGCCCGCTTGATGATTACTATCGTTCCTGATGAGAGTGTTATGTAATCCAGGTCATGATCTGTTAGCAGTAGCCGGAGCGTCTCAGTAACCAGTTTCTTATCTATTCTTCTGAATACATTTTTATCCCTGACCAGTTCCGGATCGTACACCAGATCTATTCCGCTTTCTCTGGCGATCGCATCAAGTGCTTGCTGCAAGGATTCACCGCGAAAGTCAAACGAGAAGAGATCATCTGACAATACCTGTGCACCGGCCGGGACGTGACTCATTCCTATAAGTACAAGGAAAATTAGAGTATGGGAAAGAGTTGATTTCAAATTAGTATATTCTGTATCCGTCTGCAGTTTTTGAATACCGGAGTCCCGCAACGGTACAGATGTCGTCAAGCAGAGATTCCGGATTTGTAATCTCACCATAATAGCCGGTCAGTGTCTCATCCGCCACACTGCTTTTTTCCAGTGTAATATTCAGATCAAACCGTCGCTCTACTTCTCTGAATATTTGCTGTAGTGATTCTTCATAGAATATAAATTTCCGCTCCCGCCAGCCGGTTACCCGCTCGAGGTCTGCAGATGCCGGATCCGTAGGCGATTCAAAACCAGGCTGCCATCGGCTTTGCCGTTGTTCACTCAGCTGCACTGAATTTTCAATATGGGTTAGCGGATAAAATCTAACCACACCCTCTTCAACCGTAATCAGGGTTTCCTTTTCAGGATGGTCAGACCATGACCTGATGTTAAACCGGGTTCCCACAACTTCGGTAACAGTTCCGTTTGATGTAATGCGGAACGGCGTATCCGCTGAAACGACATCAAAAAATCCTTCTCCATTTAAAGACACGGCCCTGTTCGTATAACCAAAAAGCCTGTTAAATTGTATGAAAGACCCGCTGTTGAGCTCAACGACAGATCCGTCAGGCAGAGTAACGGTTGCCATTTCGCCAGCCGGAATTTTAACAATTTGTGGCAGCATCAAGAATACGGCTCCCGCTATAATAAGTGCAATCGCTGCCGCAGCGTAACGCCCATATGTCTTGATATGACCCGCAATGCGATCTCCCCTGCCTGAAAAACCCAGCCGGATATGAACATCTTCAAGATCATTCTCGACTTCCTCTTCTGTGATACGGTCACTTACCCTGTCGGCTTGACCAAGTGTTTCCCAAAGTCTGTTTATTGAATCCCTTTCTTCTTCATTAACTGATGAAAGTACACGGGACGGCGCGGATTCGTGATTGTTATGTGATTTATTTTCAGGCATAACTTTTAATTATTACTATGATTTCCATACTGCTCGTATCTTTCTCTAAGTGATCAAATCCTTCGAACCTGCTGAGGCTGAGCGCCTCTTTCTGACGGTCCGGCAACTCATTTATCCAGCTTCTCATTAACTCCTCAAGTGATGGGCCGTCACCGTCATCTTCATCATCCATCGCAATCACTACACTGCCTGCATTACCATCGCTAACCAAATCGTGGTCAACATTAAACGATGATCGATCGCGAATCGCATTCAAAGCCTTGTTTCGAACCATTGTAAAGAGATAGTTTTTCAGTGAACGAGAGGGATCAATCCGTGATCTCGTTTGCCAGAGAGATATAAAACAGTCTTGTACAATATCCTTTGATGCAGTTTTGTCTTTCAGATACCGCATCGCAAAATGAACCATCGCCGGATAAATTGCCCGGAAAAGTTCATTAAAGGCCTGCCGGTCAGACCGGCTGATCCTTTTTGCCCATTCGTTAAATTGTTGTTCTGTTAATTTCTTCATGAAGTGGTTCTGCCTTGTATACACCTTACAAATCAAGACTACCTACCCATCTTAATTTTTTTTGAATTTTAGCTCTCAGCGATTTTGTAAAAATATGTGATCTAAGTCTTTTAATTCTGCTCGACCCTGCCTCTTTGCCCCTAAAAACAGGTTCTAATCTGTCAACTCGGGAAGATTGAGGATATGCTTGTGTAATATTTATTTAGCGGGAACACTTCCGTAATGACTGACGTTGATGGAGCAGATTGAAAGATTTTGTATAAGCAGAATCCTTAACCCTAATTTAATTTATCTATTATGAAAGCACTAAAAATCTTTATGATGGCATTTGCCGCCGCAGCACTTATTGCAATGGCGCCGATTGCCAATCAGAACAACGATACAGATCATAATCACCACAATATTGTGGAAGTGGCTTCAGAAACTGAAAACCTTTCAACACTCGTAGCGGCTGTACAGGCTGCCGGTTTGGTTGAAACGCTGTCAGGCGATGGACCTTTCACGGTATTCGCACCAACAAATGCTGCATTTGAAGCACTTCCAGAAGGGACATTAGAAAGCCTCCTGCAGCCAGAGAATCGCGACACACTTGTTGAAATCCTGACCTACCACGTAGTATCAGGTGAAGTAATGTCGACTGATCTCAGCGATGGAATGATGGCTGAAACTGTTGAAGGAAGTCAGATTACCATTTCGATTACTGATGGTGGTGTTTCAATCAATGATGCGAATGTAGTTACCGCTGATGTTGAAGCATCTAACGGTGTAGTTCATGTGATTGATTCAGTGATCATGCCACCGGAAGAAGAATCTTCCAGCTACTAAGAAACACTTTCTTAGGATATTATTTTAAAGCTGCGTCATTAGACGCAGCTTTTTTTTTGGCCTTATCTTTCTATCTCTCCACGAATTTTCCACCCTTTCTGGTCTGGCATACTTATCCCCCCTCAATAGATTCAACTATTCATTGCTTCCAAGCGTACGCAAACCGGGTAACTTATCTCGCTGATTCAGATACATACTGTGCCACGGTAGTGTAAGTACCAAGCATAACTGTTGATTGGACAGGATGGCAGGGACAAATAAAAAAAGCCACAGATCATTGCTACGGCTTTAGTAATCTAAGATGAGTTATACTTTTAAAGGCCTTTCTTCACTCTTTTGTAATACGCCTCATACTCTTCAACAATTTTACTTTGTTCAAATTGTTCTGCCCGTTTACGTGCATTGGCAGAGAGTTCATTATGCAGATCCTGATTCTTCAAGATTTTCAATGAATAGTCGCCCATAGCCTCTACATCACCCAGGTCGCAAAGATAACCGGTTTCACCATGAATATTTACTTCCGGGAGGCCGCCAATGTTTGAGCTGATAACCGGTACACCGCAACTCATTGCCTCAAGCGCTGCAAGGCCAAAGGTTTCGCTGCCTGATGGAATTAAGAAAAGATCACTGATTGATAATACTTCCTCAACCTGCTCCTGTTTTCCGAGAAAACGCACATTTCCACATACTCCAAGCTCACGGCATTTCTGTTCAGCATGGTGACGATCAGGACCATCCCCTACCATCAATAAAGTAGCCTCTACTCCGCCTTCTATAATCTTGTGAAACGTCGACACCACGTCCGGCACACGTTTTACTTCCCGAAAATTCGAAACATGGGTTATTACTTTTTCATCGTTTGGACAGAGCGCTTTTTTAAAATGGTTTTTGTCGGACTTTTTAAACCGGTCCAGGTCGATAAAGTTGGGAATTACTTCGATTTCTTTTTTAATATCAAACTTATTGTAGGTCTCCTGCTTTAGATATTCGGAGACAGCTGTTACACCATCACTCTGGTTAATAGAAAAATCAACCACATCTTTGTAACTGGGGTCGCTCCCAATCAAAGTAATATCGGTACCGTGAAGTGTTGTAATTATCGGGACGTGCGCAGCTTTCTCACCTAGAATTTGTTTCGCCAGATATGCACTTGTAGCATGAGGAATTGCGTAGTGAACGTGAAGAACATCCAACTTCTCAAATTTTATCAGGTCTACCATCACATTGGCGAGCGCAAGATCGTAAGGCGGATACTCGAAGAGCGGATAGCTGCTGAGATCTACCTCATGAAATGTAATATCTGTCCGAAGTGCGTTAAGACGGGCCGGGCGTGAATAGCTTAGTATGTGGAGAGTATGTCCTTTATCTGCAAGCCCTTTTGCAAGTTCGGTAGCGACAACACCGCTTCCGCCAAAGGTTGGGTAGCAAACGATTCCAATGTTCATGTGTATGTTTTTGACCGAAAAAAATTCTGATTTAAAATACACAAAATAAGTGAGTGTTACGTTCAGGGACTTTGTAAAGGTATGTTATTTCTAAAGACTGTTATTATATGACAAATATTGGGTATTAGGTGAAAATTAGCTTTTCCCTTATATTTGGAATCGATTATAAATCCATTTCAACCATATAGCTCTTTCAGTCATGGCAGGACATTCCAAATGGGCCAACATAAAGCATAAGAAGGCCAAAGAAGACGCAAAGCGGGCCAAAGTTTTTACAAAGCATATCAGGGAAATTACAGTTGCTGCACGAGTGGGCGGCGGTGACCCTGCTGCAAATCCGCGCCTGTCACTCGCCATTGAGAACGCCAAGGGCGTAAATCTTCCGAAGGACAATATTGAGCGGGCTATCAAAAAAGGGACCGGTGAACTGGATGACGGCTCTGCTAACTATGAAGAGGTTACCTACGAGGGTTACGGCCCGGGTGGCATTGCCTATTTCATAGAAGCAACCAGTAACAACCTTAATCGAACCGTTGGCGAAATTCGCCACATATTTACCAAGCATGGCGGCAACCTTGGTACCGATGGATCCGTGGCGTATATGTTTGATCAAAAAGGATCGATAAAAATTGAGGATTCTGACCTGGATGATGAAGAGCTGATGCTGATCGCCATTGAAGCCGGAGCAGAGGATGTGATTAATGAAGATGACTATGTAGAAATTATTACAGGCCGGGAAGACTTGTTTGATGTGAGCGAGGCGCTCGAAGAGCAGGGAATTGAATTAGAATCTGCTACATTGATACGTATACCGGCTACCGAAGTAAAGGCTGAGCCTGATACAGCCCGAACCAATCTTAAGATGATGGACAGCTTTGATGAGAACGATGACGTTTCTAATATTTTTACGAATATGAAAATGGATGACGAAACGTTAGAACTTGCTGAAAGCGAAGAATAAAGTTCTACCCCAACTCAAATCAACTTAGATTGTGAATATGAGAATTTTGATTCTATTAATTCTTGCCACGGTGCTTACAGCAGCCTCACTCAATGATGCAAGGAAAGCAAACGATGCCTATCGCAGCGGTGATTATGAAACTGCAGCTCAGCTTTATCGTCAGGCTATTGCACAGAATCCCGAAGATGCCCGCCTCCACTTCAACCTCGGCAGTGCACTGGCAAAAATGGGAGAGTCTGAAGCATCCGTACAGGCGTTTCAAACTGCTAAGCAACTCATGGATGATCCCCAGGATAAAGCCCGGGCCGACTATAATGCCGGCACTGCTCTTTCGGAAGCGGAAATGTATGAAGAGGCTCTGGACTTCTACCGCAACGCTATGCGTAACAATCCTGATGACCCTGATGCCAAACATAATTATGAAATGTCGGTAAAGAAAAAGCAGGAGCAGGAGCAACAGCAGCAAAATTCATCCGACAATCAGGACGAAAACCAGGAAGAACAAGAGCAGCAACAGGATCAGAATCAAGATCAGCAAGAACAGCAGCAAAATCAGGATCAGCAGGACAGCCAGAATGAAGGAAATCCCCAGGATCAGGATGCCGGAGAACAGAACATGCCGCAACCTGACGAAATTAGCCAGCAAGAGGCTGAAAATATTTTGAACGCACTCGAACAGCTCGAAAGAGAAATATTGGAAAACAGGAAAAAAGAAGCGACAGAAGACGCACCCTCTAATGATAAAGACTGGTAGTTATTTGAAAGGCCCCGTTCTTTTTCTTGTTCTGATATCTATGCTTTCTGTGATCACTCCTGAACGGATGATGGCTCAGGACGTAACACTGGATGCTGTGCTGTCAGAAACCAAGATTTTTACGGGTGAACAGTTCACACTTAGTATTGAAATTCAGAGTTCGGGAACACACAGTACTCAGCTGCCGCAACTCCCGCTGATAGACGGTGCACGTGTGGTGTCATCAAACCCGTCTAGAAGCACCAGTATTTCAATTGTAAACGGCCAAACGTCCCGAACCACCTCTTACATCTACACTCTTATTGCTACTGATACAGGCTCATATTCGGTTCCATCCATTAACGTGGTCATTGACGGAGAAGTCCGCCAGACATCACCTATCGATTTCGAGGTCATCGAAAAAGGATCCTTATCAGATAGCGGCCCCCAGATGCCGGACATTTTTGTGCAGGTTGAAGTGGATGACAGCGAACCGGTCACGGGCCAGCAAATTGTTGCAAGCGTCGTACTCTACTTTAAACAAGGTATAGAAGTGACCTCTTTTCAGCCATCATTTGGCTGGAGCACAGATGGATTCTGGAAAGAAGATCTTGAAAATGCATCACAGCCGCGCGCAGAATCTACAATTTTAAGCGGCGTAAGATACAGGCGTGCCACACTCCTCAGATACGCGCTGTTCCCTTCAAGAAGCGGTACTCTCACCCTAAATGAGTATGGTCTTTCGGTTGGTATGAGAACCCAGTCTAACCGCAGCGACCCTTTTGGAAGTTTTTTCGGATCAGGCACAAATCAGCGGCGCGTTGAGCTGGAATCTGAACCGGTTGAATTGACGGTGAAATCACTACCCGAAAGCGATGAGTCATCCATAAATGTGAATGCGGTTGGAAACATCAGAGTTGAACGTTCAGTGAGTAAAACACGCATTGAAACCGGTGAAACGTTTGAACTGGAAACCCGGATTTATGGAGAAGGAAATATCCCACTCATTCGGCGTCCCGGATATGAACTTCCAGACGAAATTGAAACATTTACGCCAAGTGAAACCAACTCTATCGAACGGGTGGGCCTTACCATACGCGGAGAGAAAATCTATACACAGCAGCTTGTAACCCGAACACCCGGTTCTCTAACGATTCCGCCTGAACAAGTTGCTGTTTACGATCCATCTGCAGGCCGTTACCGCTATCGTACTCTGCCGGCTATAACTCTCAATGTTGTGCCCGCACCTGTTTCAGCTACTGCACCAAACCAGTCCGTAAGCACCCTTCAGCCCGTTACCGGCCTTGCTGCATGGCATACGACAGAATCCACGTCCATTTATAAGCGAATATGGTTTTGGATATTTCTGATACTGCCGCTTATGGCTCTTCTGATTGGGCGATGGAGAAAATACTACATTGATCGCCTCATGGATGATGACACGTTCCGCAGGTCTGAATTTGCTGAAAAAATTGCCCGGGAACGGCTTGACGAAGCTCGAAGCAAACTATCTGAGGGTGAAGAAACGAAAGAATTATACAATCTGATTCACAAAGCAGTAGCTGGATTTGTCAGCGATAAACTTGGACTGCCCGAAGCAGGGCTTAGCGACAGCGATATCATCGAGAAAATTGAGCAGCAGTCGGTAAATGGACAAACGCTCAAATCGGCCCGGTATATTCTCGATAAATGCCAGACCATAAGTTTTGCTCCTGCTGCTGGAAAAGATGACATCACCTCAGATATTGAAAAGGCAGACCTATTAATCACTGATTTAAAGAAGGCTCTTTGAAACATTTCATTATCATATTGATCTTATTCGTTGGAGTGCTCTCTGCCTCTGCTGACCTGCAGGCTCAGCAAGCCGCTTTTGACAGGGCAAATACGCTGCTTGAGGAACAGGAGTATACGGAAGCCATTGAACGGTATAAAAGCATTTACGAGGAGGGGTATGTTTCGGGGGCACTCTGGCTCAATATTGGTGTAGCTTACACCCAGCTTGACAGCCTTGGAAAAGCGAAATACTATATACTAAGAGCCTCAGAATTCAGTGAAACAGAAGAGATAGCGAAACAATCTCTTGACGTGGTTGAAAACAGGTTCAGCCGTCGCTCGGCCGTCTTACCTATGTTACCGTGGGATCGGTTCTTCAACTTTCTCGACAACTCTCTTGGTATTGCAGGTCTGATGGTAATCGGGCTGCTATTTTTGAACGTAACCGCTGCACTGCTGCTTGCTTCCTGGTTTCGTCCGGAAATGAAGACACTTTTTAATAAGCTTAGTATCGTAACGATCGTCCTCACCGTTTTGTTTATTTTCTTCTCAGTGTTCCTTTCCCTGCAGGAAGATTGGTACGAAACAGGAGTTACGATAGCCGATCAAGCGACTGTCTATAACCAACCCGATACCGATTCAGCCGTCGTAAGCACAGCATACGAAGGATACACCATGCGGGTATACGTTGAAGAATCGGCGAATGTCGCCGGGGATAACTGGTTCTACGTAAGGCTTGCCAACGGCCTTTACGGCTGGGTGAACAGGGAAGCCGTTCTTTCTTATTAGCTGTTAGCTCCTGTCCTGTACTGCTTTTCCTTCTGATTCCCGCGAAATATCTTCCAAACTCCTGCCGGCAGTTTCAGTTACAAAGGTTTTGACAAAGAAAAAGGCGACGAAGCCGAAGAATGCGTAAATACCGTAGGACAGCCCCAGCCCTATGTTTGCCAGGAAAATGGGAAATGTCATTGTAATTGCAAAATTGGCCAGCCATTGAGAAAGGCCGCAAAACGCAAGTGCCGATCCGCGAAAACGGTTTGGAAACATTTCTCCCAGCATCACCCACATGATAGGACCCCATGAAAATGCAAAACACGCGATGTACCCGTTGGCTGCAAGAAGTGCGTAGAGTCCCATTGTATCATCCAGCTGGAGTGCACCGCTTTCAGAAATTCCAGCAGTTCCAAAAATAACAGCCAGAATACCCAGCATCACACCCTGCCCTATAGCGCCAATCATCAGCAGCGGTTTTCGGCCAACCTTATCAACTAATGCTATGGCTACGAACGTGAAGATAACGTTTACTGAACCACTGATAACGTTTTGCAGAAGCGCATTTTCTTCGGTAAAACCGGCTGCCTGCCAAAGTGTAGCGCCGTAGTAGAACACTACATTAATTCCGGTAAACTGCTGAAGCACAGCCAGACCCAGACCAACCCAGACTATTGGATGGATATTCCCCGTATACTTATTAATGACGTCGCTCAGACGCGGTTTATTCACACCGTCGAGCGTTGATTGGATATCGGCGATCTTCTCATCAAGTGATTCTTTATCGGAGACAGATCCAAGGACCTTTTTTGCTTCGCTGAGCCGTCCCGAGGCAACCAGATAGCGGGGTGATTCGGGAATAAAGAAAAGGGAAGTAAGAAATACGGATGCCGGCAAGATCTCTACCCAAAACATCCACTGCCATGCATCAAATCCCATCCAGAACACATCAGAAGCTCCTCCTGCCGAACCTGCAATCATATAGTTACTCAGAAAAGCAACAAAAAGACCCACAACAATCATCAGTTGCTGAAGTGTAGCCAGGCCACCCCTGATTCTGGGAGGGGCAATTTCGCTGATGTAGGCCGGAGCCAGCACGCTGGCAGCTCCAACGGCGAGACCGCCGGTTATTCTAAAAAAAACGAACATTGTAGAACTGGTGGATATACCCGATCCCCAGGCACTTATAATAAAAGCGATAGCGGTTACAATCATCACGGGCTTACGGCCATATTTATCGGCAAGTGTGCCGGCAAAGAAAGCACCGGCGGCACAACCTAATAGCATCGACGCTACGTTGAAGCCGGTTCCAACTGCATCTGAATTGAAGGCTTGCTGCAGTGCATCAACCGTACCATTTATTACACCACTGTCGAAACCAAAAAGAAATCCCCCGATTGCTGCGACAATTGAATAAAAAAGAACTCTTCCAAAATTCCCCGATCCGTCACTATTATCTTTCATTATTCTATTCATTTATAGTTAGCCCTTGAACCGATAGATATTCAATAAAATATCTCGATTTAACAAACTGATTACGGAATTGATAAATGATTGAGCATTTGCAGCTGTAATTTTAACTAAGGATACCCCACCATCACAAGCAACAAGGTTTTGGCCAGTGATTTTTAATCGCTCTTTATTGAATGAATTGACCGGTATAATTCATAAATTTGAAGCCTTTGGAATTTTACACTATCAACCGGCCCGGCTCTTGAGATCAAATAATCACACATTCATTTCTATTATGGTTGCCCTGATTGCAGGCGGCATTCCTATTTCAACAGTA
>Ga0209924_1001074_pt1 | contig 11036 bp, 10 predicted proteins | sample SalPonR1_C_D1_MG_FD_185700 | JGI IMG/M metagenome (GOLD analysis project Ga0209924, IMG submission 185700) | Salt pond soil microbial communities from South San Francisco under conditions of wetland restoration - Salt Pond MetaG R1_C_D1_MG... ...
TGCCGGCCACCAGGTTGTCGGTGGTCGCCACCAGCTGCATGCCCGGCGACGGCTGCAGCACGGCCGAGTCGTCGCCAATGCCCAGCACCACGCCGGAACCGGCCGGCACGCGCGCCTTGATCTCGGCAATCAGATTGAATTCCGAATCGAACGAATTCATCCCGCGATTCTATCCTCGGCCACAACTCGATCCGAAGCGGAAAATCCTGATATTGGCATTCATGGCGATTGTCCTTGGCAAATAGCGTCGAGTACCGGCAACCGAGATCAGTTTCCCTTGACAGGCTATTTTTTTTGCAAGAATGAACGTTCCTAAAAGATTAATTGGAGCATTACGTATCCAATACTTTCATACATTCAAGTTGAACAAGCTGTTTACCGCCAAACCGACACCGCCTTTCAGGTGCCTTCCAGTGCTTTTGGCGCTGGCCTTCTTCAATCCTGTCGTAGCGCAACTTCCGGATCCGAAAGTTCGGGTCTGTAACTGTGATTCGGGCAGCGAGTTTGCCTGGCACGCTGAAAACGCTGCAATGAATGAATTGCCACTACTGTTTTTGAAGGTGCCCAGGACGTTTATTTGGCTAACCCGGCGACGCAGGATGTGCGCGTATTCACGGTCACACGGCAATCAACAGGAACGAGTGTTGGCTTTGGCGACGAATACTGGACTACCGAGGTTGTTCCAGGAATCGGAGATCCGCAAGTCGTCAACGGCCTGAGTGATCTCATTGCGGCTTTTCATGATTTTGAAGCCTCGATTCAGGGCACAATCCGACTGGTCGATCAGCCTGACCCGCCGCAACCGCCGATTGATTCGGCGTTCGACTTGGTGGGTCCCGAGGACTCCTCCGCAAGCTTCAATCGCGGCGTGCTCAACAACTGGATGAGCGACCTTGCGTCGCGGCGTTTCACCGACGCGGTTGACGCGGCTGATTCCGGAGATTTCGGCGATTCGTTCCTTGAAGTTTTCAGCGCAGCTGTTCAGGCCATTCTGGATTTTCTCGGCCCCAACGCCGCGGTCTGGATCGAATTTGCCGACGGCACGAAAGGCCGGGTTGATCAGCAAGAGACGCTGACTTCCATCGATCCTGCTACCGGTGGCATCGATGGCCTGGAATTCAATTACGAAGTGGACCCGTCGACGGCACAGGCATCGGATCTCGATAATGTACCGCAGTCGCCGGGCGAGTTCGCTGGTTCTTCCTATTCAGGGGGTTCTGCCGGGGGACTCGGGCGCCTTGCATTGCGACTGGGTATCAGCCTGGAATTCGGCAGCGGCGAGGAGGACTGCGAGGGCGCTATAACGTGCGTCTCAGTGGATGGCGGAGAACCGCACTGCACGACGACTTTATCAAGCGAACAGATTGCTTCGGGCTGCTGAGTGTCGTTAACGATGTGATCGGCTGGAACGCCGTCGGCTTCGGCGGCGTCTCCTCGTGTTCTCGCAATCTCCTCGAAGATACCGGACATAAATCACAGGGGACTGTCGCTGTCTGGAGCAGCCAAGGGACATGCACGCTCATGCCTGCCTGACGGCGCGGGTCGAGCACGACCGTGCCCCGAATCGGGATCTCAGGCGCTGCTGAGCGCCTCGATCAAGGCTTTGCAGAACGCCGGCAGATCCGGGGGCATCCGGCTGCTGATCAGATTGCCGTCGACGACCACTTCCTCGTCCACCCAGTTGCCGCCGGCGTTGGTCATATCGTCGCGGATGGATGCGAAAGAGGTTACCCGCCGATCGCGGATGATGTCGGCCGAAATCGCCATCCAGCCGGCATGGCAGATCCAGGCGACAGGCTTGTCTTGCGCGTGCATGTCGCTGACGAAATCGACCATGGGCCGATGGCGTCGCATCTTGTCCGGTGCCATGCCGCCGGGGATGACGACCGCGTCGAAGTCGTTGGCGTGGACATCGGCCGTATCGGCATCGACGTCGACCGCATAGCCCTTTTCGCTGGTGTACCGGTTCTTGCCTGTGCCGAGCACGCTGACGCTGGCGCCGGCCTCGATGAAGCGCAGGCGGGGATAGTGCAATTCCAGTTCCTGGTAGCCGTCTTCGGCAAGAATTGCGATCTTCTTGTCGGACAATTGCATGATGAAAGCTCGGTTCGGGTTCGCCCCCATTATTGCAAAACCCGGGCCGGTCTTTCAGGCGCAGCCGGCCGATTTCGCGGCGATGCACCGCCGTTACCGGTACGAGACGACTCCGGACAATGCCGAGCGCGCGCCCGTGCGCACCGTGAGCACGCACTCGGCATTCACACTCGGCTCGAACTGCGACTTTCCCGAGTTGGACGGGCTGTCATGTCCGGACGATCAAGATCAGTCAGGAGATGCGCATTCTTCCTGAACGACCCGGCGCGAATCTTCGTCCACCACCAGTGCCGTGAGGCAGCCGCCCCAGACGCAGCCGGAGTCGAGGCAGATGGCCTGACCGTCGTTGTGGTTGTGGTGGCCGAGCATCGACCAGTGGCCGAATACGATCGACCATTCGCGCCAGGACTTGTCCAGCAGCTCGAACCACGGGCGGAAGCCCTTGGGCGGTTTCTTCATGTCGCCGGAAGATTTGAAATCGAGTCGACCGTCATTCGCGGCGAAGCGCATCCGGGTGAGCACATTGGTGGCGGTGCGAAGCCGGACGAAGCGCTTCTGATCGGGTGTCCAGCGGTCGGGTTCGTTGCCGTACATGTTGTCGATGAACTTGCCGAACTTCTTGCCGCGCAGTGCCTGCTCGATTTCGCCCGCGCTTTTTCGAGCCTGTTCGGGTCCCCAGCGCGGGTCGATTCCGGCGTGCACCAGTGCGATCCGGTCGGTCTCGTTCAGCCACAAAAGCGGCTGGGCGCGCAGCCATTCCAGGATTCGGCCGCCGTCGGCGTGGTTCAGAATCTTTTCGAATTCCGGGTTGGGTTTGCGTACATTCGGGTGCATGTGGGCGTAGGCCAGCAGGTGCAGGTCGTGGTTGCCCAGCACTGAAAAGTGGGGTTCCCCGAGGGCAACAATACGACGCAGCACTTTCAGCGATTTGCCGCCGCGGTTGACCAGGTCGCCGGCCAGGCAAAGCCGGTCGGCCGCCGGATCGAAGGCCAGTTTTTCCAGCAACCGTTCCAGGGGCTCCCAGAAGCCCTGAATGTCGCCGATGTAAATGTCGCGACGGCGGCTCATGGTCGATCCTCCCGCTTCTCGACCCGCTCGGCCATACGATCGAATTCATCGAGCGAAAGCGTCTCGGCGCGACGGACGGGGTCGATGTCAAGGTCTTCCAGTTCCTGCTCGCTGAGCACGCCCTTGAGCGTGTTCTTCAATGTCTTGCGCCGCTGGCCGAACGCGGCTCGAACGACTTTTTCGAGACACGGCAGCAACGCGCGCTGCCGCTCGGAAAGTGTTCGCGGCACAATCCGTACGATGGCTGATTCCACCCTGGGCGCCGGCGTGAATGCGCCAGGCGGCACGCGAAACAGCATCGTGACGTCGGCGCGCGCCTGGGTCATCACGCCCAGTCGACCCCAGGCCTTGCTGCCGGGCGAGGCCGCCAGCCGGTCGACGACTTCGCTTTGCAGCATGAAATGCATGTCGGTGACGACGTCGGACTGGTCGAGCAGGTGAAACAGCAGCGGCGTGGAAATGTTGTAGGGCAGGTTGCCTATTATCCTGAGATGCCGGCCGCCGGCCAGCGCACGGAAATCGAATGCCAGCGCGTCGGCCTGGTGAATCACGAGCTTGTCGCTATGCCCCAGCCGCGCCGGAAGTTCGGCCGCAAGGTCACGATCGAGCTCCACCACGTCGAGCCGGTCCACCCGCTCGAGCATCGGCGCGGTGAGTGCCCCCATGCCCGGCCCGATTTCGACGATCCGGTCGTCGCGCGCGGGCGCGATCGAGCCGATAATCCGGCGGATCACTGACTCGCTGTGCAGGAAATTCTGGCCGAAGCGTTTGCGCGCGCGATGGGACATGCGGTACCGGATGGCGAAAGCAACCAAAAGAGTACCGCAGGTTGGGTTGGCAAGGGTTTACGGTTGGTCGGTTTATGGAAAGACGGTTTTACGGTTGGACGGTTTACGCGGGCGAATTCATCGCCGGCAGGCCGGCTCCCACACCCGTAGAAGACTTCCAGCCGAACCCGGCGCCGTATCGTGCTCACAGGTGTGGGAGCTTGCCTTGCAAGCGATGTTTCCCGACCACCGACCACCGACCAACGGAAATCTTAACCCTTCCTGATTACGTATATTCCTCGGCGAACGCCCAAGCCATGGTGCATTGGCGAACCGAGAACGGTTTTTGCCGCGGATTTACGCGGAAAACGCGGATGAAAACCAAAAGAGTAAACACAAAACAGCGCAGGCCGGCACCACGTCGCCGGCCGATGGCTGGAAGCGCCTGGCCGAGACATTTCTCTTCACGATCGATCATCTGTCTTTATCCGTGTGCATCCGCGTCAATCCGCGGCCAGAAAAGCTTTTCTGAAAAAAGTGCCTGAGTCAGCTACGTAATCAGAAAACCCTTAACCCTTGACCTTGTCCGCCATTCCGCGCGCCAGCTCGATCGCGGCCTGCATGCTGCCCGAATCGGCTTTCCCCGTTCCGGCCAGGTCCAGCGCGGTGCCGTGGTCGACCGAGGTGCGGATGAACGGAAGACCCAGGGTAACGTTGACCGCGTGGCCGAAACCGGCGTACTTGAGCACCGGCAGGCCCTGGTCGTGGTACATCGCCAGCACCGCATCGAAGCGTTCCAGGTGACGCGGCACGAACGCGGTATCGGCCGGCAGCGGGCCTTCAAGTTGCATGCCTTCGGCCCGCAGTTGCGCCATGACCGGTTCGATGATCTCGATTTCCTCGAGGCCCAGATGCCCCCCTTCGCCGGCATGCGGGTTGAGGCCCAGCACCGCGATTTTCGGGTTCGGCAGGCTGAATCGGTCGACCAGGTCGCGCTGCATGATCTTCAAGGTCTTGCCGAGCCCGGGGCGGCTGATGGCGTCGGCAACATCGCGCAACGGAAGATGCGTCGTGACCAGTGCAACCCGCAGCTGATCGGCGACCAGCATCATCACCACGCGCTCGACCCCGGCCAGCGCGGCCAGAAATTCTGTATGTCCGGAGAACGCGTGCCCGGCGTCGTTGATCACGCCCTTGTGGACCGGTGCGGTCACCAGTGCCGCGGCATCGCCGTGCATGACCGCTTCGGCGGCCAACTTCAGTGTTTCCAGCACATACCCGGAATTATTCTGGTTAAGGCGTCCGGGAACGTTGGTATCGGCAAGCGCCACGGGCAGACAATGAATCGCCTGGTCGTCCGGCGGTCCGTTTCCCCGCCCCGGTCGCCATTCTCGGATCTTTTCGGTCCTCCCCAGCCGGCGTGCCGTGTCGGCGAGCAACTCCGGATCTGCGACGACGACCAGGTCTGCCTGACCGGCGGCTGCGGTCACGGCAAGTTCGGGACCGATGCCGGCCGGTTCGCCGGCCGTGATCAGCAGGGGCTGGCGCGTCATGTCGATTCAGGACCTACAGCAGGATCTCGACGTAGGCTTCGTCGCGCATCTGGCGCAGCACGCGGTCGATTTCCTCTTCTGAGCGCTGCTGCACGATCAGTTCGCGTGCTTCGGCCCGCAACGCTTCTTCGGTGCGGTCTGACTTGCGCTCGCCTTCGAGCATGACCAGGTGCCACCCGTCCCCGGTCTGAAACGGCTGGCTGACTTCGCCGGGCTCCAGGCTATCGCAGACGGCCTGGAACGTCTGCCCGAACGCGCCCTGCGGGAACCAGTCCATCAATCCGCCGATATTGGCGGTGCGTTCGTCGTCGGAGAATTCGCGCGCCAGCGCACTGAATTCCGCGCCTTCCTGGATTTGCGTGTGCAGATTTTCGATCAGCCGGCGGGCATCGTCGGCCGAAATCAACTCCGACGGCTGGACCATGATGTGGCGTGCCTGGTACTCGTCGACGATGATTTCCCCGCGCGGACGTCTTTCATTGATCTTGATCAGCATCAGGCTGCCGTTGCCCAGAATCGGTTCGGAGATTTCGCCGGTTTCCATGTCGCGGATACGATCGGCAAGCTGGCGCGGCATCGTGTTGAGGTTGCGCCAGCCGACTTCACCGCCATCCAGCGCGTCTGGCGAATCGGAGAAGTTAACGGCGGCTTCGGCAAAGTCCATGCCGTCGATGATCTCCCGGCGGATCTCGGTGATGCGTTGCTCGGCCTCGCGAAGTTCTGCCGGCGTGGCCGACGGCGAAAGCTGCAAGGCGATCTGCGACAGGTTATATTCGTCGCTGCCGAACATGTCCGACTCGAGCAACATGTCGACCTCGGTATCGGTCACCTGGTCCATGCTCTCGACGATTCGCTGGGTGAGCTTGGAGGTGAGCAGTTGGTTGCGAACATCCTCGCGGAACTCATTGAAGTTCAGGCCGTCGGCCTCGATGGCCTGGCGCAGCTGGATCAGCGAGAGCTGATTCTGCCGCGCAACGTCGCTCAAGGAACGATCGACCTCCTGGTCGGTGACGCGGACACCGGTCGCTTCGGCGCGCTGGATCTGCACCTGATTCATGATGAGGCGTTCCAGCACCTGCTCTTCGAGTACTTGCGGGGGCGGCTGGCGTTCGCCGCGCTGCTGGATCTGGCGCAGCACGTTGTCCATCGTCGACTCGAGTTCCGAGCGCAGGATGACCCCCTCGTCGACGATCGCGATGATCTCGTCCATTTTTTGATACGACTGCGCGCCGGCCAGCAGCGGCAGGATCAATGCCAGAACCGTTGCGGAAAATCGGATTGCGGCGTGACTCATAATTAATCCTCGGCTTAAAACTTATCGTGTAAACAGGTTGTATGGTCGGCGGCCCAGGCTGCCAAGTCCTTTCAGGTGGAGCTCGATGAAGAACGCCGTGCGTTTCTCCGACTCCCGGTCGCGGATGTAGCGTCTGATCGACGCCCGAACCGCCCAGCAGCAGCTTTCGTACTCGATGCCGCCCAGGAGTTCCAGCGCGGTCGAGTCCTCGAACGAGTAATTGACCCGGCTTATCAGGTTCAGGTTCCGCGTCAGCGGGTACCGGGCCCTGACATCGATCTGATCGACGCTGTCGCGCCGAAAGCGATAGCCGAGCTGAATCTGGCGGGCATCCTGGCCCTGCCATCTGAGACCGAAAGCAGCCACATCAGTTTCATTGTCTTCGGGATCCCACTGCAGGCCGGCGCTGACCAGGAAACGGTCGATCGGCCGCCAGTTGATTTCGCCCACCGATGCGGAAACCGAACGGCCCTCTTCGGGTGTGTTGTTCAGGCCCACGCTGGGGTCGTCCAGGAACAGGATCTGGCCGACGCTGGCGTCGACGATGCTGCGGCCGTTATCGTCGTCAAGCAGACGGCTGGTCAGCGCCAGCGTGATCTGGTTGGCATCGGTCTGCCGATCGGCGCCGGAGAATCGGTTGGTCTGGAACAGCTGGGCGAAGCTGAAGGTCAGCTCGCGGGTGTCGAACAGCGGCAGGTCCTGTTGCTCGCGACCGGGTACGTACAGGTAAAAAGCCCGGGGTTCCAGCGTCTGCAGACGACCCGACGACGTGCGCCGTTCGAAAACCAGCCCGCCGTCGATGCTGACGATCGGCTGTATCCGGGCCGGGTTGTCGTCCGATTCGGAATCTTCCAGGCTATAAGCGGTGCTGCGCAGACCCACTGCCGGCTCGAAAAACCAACCGGGCCGGACGATGCGCAGGGCAAGCTCGGGGAGGGCGTCCAGCCGCAGGCCGGTCACGCCTTCGCTGCGCTCGAAGTAAACCGCTTCGCTGTTCAGGCGCAAGGCCAACCCGGCCGGAAGCGGCCAGTCGCCGTCGAATTCCACCCGAGGAAGCCGGTCATAGGGCTCGCGCTCTTCGCGCACGTCCCGGTCCAGCACCTGAAAGGTGTCGAAAGTGGTCTGCATATGCCAGAACCTGCCGCGCCCGGCGATCGTGAAATTCGAGCGCAGGAACTGAATCGAGCTCGAATCAAGATCGTTGCCGAGATCAAGGAAATAATCCTCGTCACTGACCCGGTTGAAGTTCAGGCGGCTGGTCCAGTTCGGCGCCAGGCGTGCCTGGTGGCGAATGCGTCCCAGCCAGCGGTCCCGATTGTCACGACCATCGGCATTGTCGTCGTCTGGCAGGTAGTCGAAATTGAACGTTCCGGACTGGCTTCGCGTCAGAAACCGGTACTCCGAACCGAGCATGAAGCCGCGGTCGCCGATCAGTCGGGGCGTGAAGGTGGCATCCTGGTTGGGCGCGATGTTCCAGTACCAGGGCACGGCAAGATCGATCCCGTTGTCGCTGCTGGAACCGAGCTGGGGATAGAGAAAACCGGACTTGCGTTCATCGTTGAGCGGAAAGCTCAGCCACGGCGAATACAGGATGGGCACGCCCTTGAACTCGAGGCGGGCGTTGCGCGCGGTGCCGACCCCGCGCTCGAAGTCCAGATCCACGTCGCCGGCCTTGAGCTGCCAGTCGGGATCCTCGACGTCGCAGGTCGTGAAGTCGAAGCGCTCGACCTGCGCGTGCGTCTCGTCGGTCATCCGGACCAGCTCGGCGTTGCCGGCGCCGGCCGCCCCGGCGATGTAATAGCGCACCTGCTCGAACCGGCCGGTGGAGGATTCTGTGTTGTAGCGCGCACCGGCCGCGTTCAGGCGAACCAGCGCGTCGGAGTACTCCAGCCACCCCGGCACCACGACTTCGCCGGTCTCCGGGTCGTAGATCAGTTCGTCGGTTTCCAGATTCTGGTCGCCGTAGATCAGCTTGACGTTTTCGCTGAAGCGCATGGGCGCGTTGCCCGGGGCGTCCATGTCGTCGGCGCGGATATCCATCGGAACGCTCGACGAGCGTTCGATCCGGCCCCGGTCGGGAATCGTTCCCGGCTGCTGGCATTGCATGGCAGGCGCAACCGATTCGCCGCTGCTCTGCTGGGCCGGGGCATCGGTGCAGAACACGATCACCGCGCCCAGCAATACCCATACCGGCCGGGCACGGGCGGTCCGGCGGCTTCGGGAGAGGTGCTCGGCAGGGGTCACGGGCGGTTGTCGGTCCGGTGCTGGTTCAAAAAGTCGGCGCGCACGTCTCGACCGGCCGCGGCCAGCCGTTCAACGGCCTGGTGGAAGCGCTCGAAATCGCCGTCATATTCTGCCAGAAGATCGGCGAACGCGTCGGTTCCGGCCTCGTAAGTGGCCAGCAGCGCCAGATGAGCGTTGTTCAGATCCTGTGCCATCCAGGCATCGAAGCGATCGCCGCCGGGCGCTTGCCTGAATTCGGCATGGCGCATTCGGAGCGTCTCGAAAACGGCTTGCTTGGCCTCACGCATTTCCTGCATCGGGAGAGCGGCGGCATACACGGCTTCGAGCTCGGTGCGGGTTTGCAGCAGCAGCCGCGTGAAACGAGCCTCCTGGCGCCGCAATGTCTCCCACGTCTGCAGGGACGCGCCGTCCCCGTTCAGCTTGAGCCAGCGGCGCACGCCGGCGCGCTCGACCGCGGTGGCGTAGGCTTCGTTGAATCCGGTTTCGCCCTTGACGAACACGCGCTGGTGGGCCAGTTCGTGAAACAGCAGTCCGGCCAGCCGAAGATCGCTGAACTCGAGCATCGGGCTGGTCACGGGATCGTTGAAGCGGCCGAGCGTCGAATACGCGGCCACCGGCGAGACCAGCGTATCCAGCCCGCGCTCGCTCAGTATTCGTGCGCGGCGCTCGGCGGCGTTGCGGTCGAAATAGCCGCGATAGGCCAGACACCCGACCAGCGGATAGCACCAGGTCCTGGGTGCCACGCTGAATTCAGGCGCTGCGATGACGTTGTAGACCACCGCATCGCGTTCGAGCTTGACGAAACCGGCGTAGCTGCCGTTGTCGGGCAGACTCAGTTCGTCGCCTGCGAAGTCGCGCAATTCCAGCACCAGTTCGAGTTTCCGCCGCTTTTCTTCGGCTGTTTCCGGCGAAGCGAGCAGTTTTTCAATATCCTTGCGCTTGAGCAGCAATTCCATCTGACCGCGCGCGGCCTGGCCGTACCAGCCCAGCGTGGCGCAACCACCGGCCGCGAGCAGCGCGCCGCAAAGGGCAAGAATCATGACCGACTGGTATATCGATGAAGACTTCTGGCGCAAGTTCGGCCCGCTGATGTTCGGAGACGAGCAGTTTAGCGAGGCGGCCGGACAAGTGCCCGCCCTGCTGAAACGTATCGGGTTGAAAGCCGGCGCGGTGCTGGATCTCGGCTGCGGACCGGGCCGCCATACGCTGCCGCTGGCCCGCGCCGGGCTGGACGTGACCGCGATGGATACAAGCCAGTACCTGTTGGGCGGCCTGCGCCGTCGCGCGGCGGACGAGCGCCTGGAGATCGAGATCCGGTGCGAGGATATGCGCGAGTTCGCGCGACCTGATGCATTCGACGCGATCTTCGTGATGTGGACATCGTTCGGTTACTTCGAGGATGAAGCCGACCACGATCGCGTGCTGGCCGGGATCGTCGAGAGCCTCAAGCCCGGCGGCGTCGTGGTGCTCGATCTGCTCGGGCTGGAAACGCTGTGCCGCACGCTCGAGCCGGTCCACCTGACCGAAAACGCCGACGGGAGTCTGCTGATCGAGCGCCCGGTGCTGGTCGAGCACAACACCCGGCTGGAGAACGAGTGGATTCTCGTCCAGGGCAATCGCGCCGACCGCGCGATGTTTTCACACCGTGTCTGGTCGGCCGGCGAAATTGCCCGCCTGGTGGAATTGGCAGGGCTTGAACTCGAAGCGATCGACGGCGATCTGCACGGCACGCCGTACGATTTCGAATCCGAGCGCATGTACGTCTTCGCGCGCAAGCCATGAGGTGAAAGGTGAAGGATCAAAGGTCAAAAGCATCCTCGCGCAGAGCCGCAGAGAAAGTCAAAAGCTCAGGACAGCTCTCGCGAAGGCGCGAAGACGCTAAGGAAAATCAAGTCAAAAGCGATCCCAATTCAAAAGCGTTGCGGGTAACCTCTGAACAAGTGTGCGCGTAGCGCGCTTATACGGGGTACAAAATCGTTGTAGTAGATTTTGCCTTTCTCTGCGTGTCCGCGTCGC
>Ga0209924_1001083_pt1 | contig 10955 bp, 6 predicted proteins | sample SalPonR1_C_D1_MG_FD_185700 | JGI IMG/M metagenome (GOLD analysis project Ga0209924, IMG submission 185700) | Salt pond soil microbial communities from South San Francisco under conditions of wetland restoration - Salt Pond MetaG R1_C_D1_MG... ...
AAGGTTTGGCACCCCTCATTGAGTCCCTCATTACTTTTGCTAAGGAATCCCGCCAACAAGCGGGCTCTGCCGTAGTAACTAACAGCCGGCACCATCAAGCCTTAACACGCGCTTATGCCGACCTGGGCCGGGTTTTAGATGGACTGCAAAAAGGCATCACCGGCGACTTTATTGCTATGGATATCCGTCAGGCCCTCCATCACCTGGGTGAAATTACCGGGCACATCTCGGTGGATGATCTGTTGGGAAATATCTTTAGTAATTTCTGTATTGGAAAGTAAGCCCCCTCTCCTCACGTCATTCCCCAATCTCCCCGATGCAAGCCATAGCCTGCCGTCCAGGCCTCAGTGGGGATCTGATCGGCCAACGTCCTATGGACAAAAACGGGCATATCCAATTGCCGCCGCAACCACCCACTATATCCCCTTGAAGTGAGAATCTCTGCCTCAAATGCCGGCATATTAACGCTTTTTACTTTCTTCTTCTGCAGCCAGCGACGTAAAAAAATGGCACTCTCTCTCGACCCCAATTCCGTGCCCTTCCAGAAAGGCACCTTGACATGACCCTCTCGCAACTGGACCCACAACAGCGCTTGTATCTCGTCGCGCTCATTTCGAAATCGCCACCAGTAATTTTGAAACTCTTCTGCATACACGCTAAAGGCGTAGCGCTCCTGCTCGGATTGATCTGCGGTTTCATTCCCAAGCCAGGGATATTGCAGGCGCCAACTCAGTAATTGTGCGTCTATAGAAGTAAAAGGGCCGAACTGACTTAAAAAGTGGGCATCCTCCGCCGTGCAGCCAAGCTGGCTTTCCGGCTGCGGGCCATCAGCTACCGCGCCGATTGACCACATCGGATCATGTAAAGCATTGAGAAATCCATCTAGTCCCTTCAACACAGGTCGCATCACTTTTGGCGCCGGTAGCCGATGCGCCAAAAAATGAGACAGGGCAAACCGTCGATACCATCTGACCACCGAATCATTTTCCATTTCTACAAAACGATCATCCTTTCGCATTCTTTTTTGGCGAACGGGCGCTTGATTGGTTCCCGCCAACAAACCCTCCGTATCCCTAAGAATCGAACGGAATATAGCACTCGCTAAGCGCTGACCGCGCCAGTCGGCCCGCACCCAGACGGCACTGAGCCACATAAAACGAATACCGGCAATACGGTCGGGGACTAAATTTTGATAGGCGATCACCTCCTTCCCATCCCGAATGACATACAACAAGACGTCTTTAGGGTCCACCAAAGGATGCCGCACCAGAGAACCTGCCCGCCGGGTCGACATCGGCAGATCCGCACCCGGCCGCTCCACGCAGCCCGACACAAACTCCTCTAACTCCACCGCTGTAATCCGCTCGACTTGCATATTAATCTTTTTCGGCACGATGTCGACCTATAAGGCGTTTGACTTGAAACATCGCAGATTCTATCCATAAAATTTTCTCCGCCGACCAGCCCGGGCGCTCCATATGCAATCGCTGCACATGCCGTGGACGGTCTTCCTGCTTTATTTTTTGCGTACCCAAACTCAGATCCATGGATACCTCCTGAAACACCTCCGGGGCCACGCCATGATCCGAAAATGGAAAACTGAAAAACCGATACGGTACACCTAATTCATCCTGTACCCGCTTTATACTCTCCTTTGTCTGCTCGACCTGCTCTTTGGCGGGAAGAGAACCGTAGTCCGGATGATCCATGGAATGCGCTCCGACATATACTCCCTCATCCCTTAGCGCTCGCAGCTCGTCCCAGGACAAATATGGTCTATGGGTCTCCCAGTAGTCCTTCCAATCCAGCCCGACAGCTCGCGCTATCTCATCTAAGACGCACCGATTCGCATAATTAACCTCCAGCAGCACATTGGCTTTGCGATCATTAAATATGGGATGCTCGGGCAGCTCCTGATGTTTGAGATCGCTTATCAGGGCGCTCGCCTTATACCGATACATCAACTCCTTGCGGTCTAGCAGCCCCGGGTTAACAAAGACGATAGGACGAATTCCATACCGCTTTAAAATCGGCCAGGCATAATCGGCAAAACTGCGTAAACCATCATCAAAAGTGATGATCAGTTGATGTTTGTCAGAAGGAATAGGGTCCAGACAACGAATCGGATCCGCTAGGTCGAAATACCGTAAAAAAGTTTGAATATCCCGTTCAAATTGTTCGGGGCTGCGCGGCATATACAAGCTTTTCAGATGCGGCGGCACATCCGGGCATACCGCATGGTAGAAAGGAATAAATAGCCGGGGCGCAGCTGTTCGCATAACGCCTTGAAAAAAAGTCCGCCGCATAGTACGAACTTACGAAAATTAGGGAAATTCGGACTCTAGGTAATTTTATTCCCCGAGATCGATCGCTGCCGACTCGATTTAAATCGATGCATATCGGGACGCTTTTTCCGATGTTTCGTCTTGCGTCCACTCACACGCTTACGCCAGCGTTTAAAGCTCTTGGCGTGCATCTCTCGCCGCATCAGCTCAATCACTTCTTTTTCACTCAGTCCAAATTGAAAATCAATCGCTCCAAAGGGCGTGCGATCTTCCCAGGCCATTTCAATAATCCGGTCTATATCTCGTGTCGTTAACTCTTCCATATGTATATAATGGCTTTGATCCTGTTTTGTTTTTTAATCGGGCGTCCCCCTGCGCGACCTTTAGTCGCTGGGGCCGGGCTATCCGCTTGTAGTCACGTGCCCTCCGGCGGGCAGCCGCACGGCTTCGTAGAGTTTCCGCAGGTCACTTCCTCGCTCGGTGGCTGCGTCCGCCGCCGGACTCGTGCCTATCGCTCCTATCCCTGGCCGAAAAATTGAGACGGTTTTCTGATCAATTATGGTCAGCAGACATCATATAGATCAGATTTATGAGTACTATCATACTTTTCAGGCGAGAAATACTGTTTTATTTTTATAAAATAGTAGTATATCATGAGTAAAAGTTTACTTACACTATTCGCCTGTTCGTTGCTCTTAATTCCTTTCCTGGGATATGCTCAGATTGATCCCCATCATAGCTGTAAGGATTTATCGGCGATCATTGAATCCGAACGCAGTTCTCATCTCTCACGCACCGCCTTCAAAGCAAACCCGTTGACTGGGGATTATGATTTGGTCTATCATCGATTATACTGGGAAGTTGATCCTGCCGTGCACTACATTTCAGGAACGGTTACTAGCTATTTTGTACCCACTGCATCGGACTTCAATACGCTAAATTTTGACTTATCGGATGCGATGCAAGTAAATGCCATACGATTTCATGGCGACACCCTATCCTATATTCAAGAATCCAATAATTTACAGATTGAATTGCCCGAGGTGCTACCTATGGGCCAGTTGGATAGCATCGAAGTCCAATACGAAGGCGCGCCCGTTTCCGACGGTTTCGGTTCGTTTTCTCAAAGTACACATAATGGTGTGCCCGTGCTATGGACCCTTTCCGAGCCCTACGGAGCCAAGGATTGGTGGCCTTGCAAACAAGACTTAAATGATAAGATAGATTCTATTGATATAATTGTAAAACTGCCGATCTCCTACCGCGTTGGAACCAATGGTATTTTAATTCGCGAAGAAGCGGATGGACAGCATAAAATATACCACTGGAAACATCGCTACCCCATCGCTTCCTACCTAATCTCTTTAGCCATTAGCAATTATGTCTCCTTTTCTGACTATGTGGAACTTTCCCAAGGCGACAGCCTGGAAATATTAAACTATGTATATCCAGAAGATGTGGAGGCCGCTGAGAACAATCTCGAAAGTACCGTTGAAATCATGGAGCTTTTCAATGATCTATTTGGGGACTACCCTTTTGCCAAAGAAAAGTACGGTCATGCCCAATTCAATTGGGGTGGAGGCATGGAGCATCAAACCATGAGTTCCATGGGGAGTTTTTCCTATTCGCTCCAGGCTCATGAGCTGGCCCACCAATGGTTTGGCAATAAAATAACGTGTGGAAGCTGGCAAGATATCTGGCTCAATGAAGGCTTTGCCACCTATCTTACGGGCATGACATATGAGTTTTTAGGCACAGAAGAGGAGTGGATAAATTGGAAGCGGGCGCGCGTCGATTTTATCACGAGTCAGGATGGTGGATCCGTTTGGGTAGAGGATACGACCAGCGTGGGGCGGATTTTCAGCAGTCGATTAAGCTATAATAAAGCATCCTACCTTTTGCATATGCTACGATGGAAACTGGGTGATGATGTGTTTTTCCAATCGGTCCGCAACTACCTGGCAGATTCCAGTCTTGCATTTAGCTATGCACATACCGAAGATCTGAAGCGGCATTTTGAGATGGAGAGTGGTGAAAATTTAGATGAGTTTTTCAATGATTGGTTTTATGGTGAGGGCTACCCAAGCTATCAACTTGAGTGGACCAACCAGGGAAGCAGCGTGAACATAAAGTTGAATCAAACCCCCTCCCACCCGTCCGTTGAATTTTTCGAAATGCCGGTTCCGGTGAAGGTAAGCGGCTCCAATGCTGATAGCTTACTCCGCTTACGGCCAAGCTTTCAGGGAGAGGAGTTCGATATTGCGTTACCCTTTGAGGTAGAGCGATTGGAAATAGACCCAGAGCTGTGGATTATTTCCGCAAATAACACCATAGAAGAAGTAATGATCAGCGATAGCGAGCTGTCAAAAATTGATCAGATGATGCGGATATCACCCAATCCCACAACGAATGATGTTATCGTGCAAAGCAGTGAACAGCTTGGCACCATTTCCCATATTCAGGTATTGAATGCAGCGGGAGAGAGTTTATGGACATCTCAACCGAATCAGCTCCGGGCAACCGTTTCTATGCGAGATTGGACAGCTGGCCCATATTATTTCACGGTATCTATCCAAGACCACCAGTTTGTAAGACAGGTGGTGAAGCAATAAAAATAAGTCTCATAGAAATGATCTCCAGATGTTAAGCAGCACACCGGGCAACTTTTCCATTTCATCACTGTTCAAAATGTAAATATGAAAACATGCCTACCTTTTGGGACGAACGATTTGCTGCTGAAGAATATGTATATGGGAAAGCCCCTAACGCCTTTTTTGCTGAACACATTCAAGACTTACGGCCAGGCCGCTTACTCCTACCGATGGAGGGTGAGTTGCTGAATGCCCATTAATAAATTAGTTTTTTCTTATCGAGCACTTTTATGCAGCTTAGTTCATCGCTTAGACCAACGTTTTAAGATGACCTAAAAGTAACCATGAGCTAATGACACTCCAGTACACGTATAAGCTTATTGTCTCATTTTTCTTACCCAATATTTTCTTCTTTTTTAGCTTTCACAGAGACTTCCCTACCGCACCAATGTTACCGTGCCATTCTCGATTTTCTCAACCAAGCCCTGCTCGGTTTCCTCTTTGTAGCTGATGCGGTACACATATACGCCCGGCTGATAATCCCGGCCATTCCATATCGCATCAGGTTGTACACTCTCAATAATCTGATTGCCCCAGCGATCAAAAATCTGTGCTCGAAAATCGATCAACTCACATGAACTACTTATTTCAAATACATCATTTATCCCATCCCCATTGGGGCTAAATACATTTGGAATCGCCACCTCGCAGAGAGTGCACTCGGCAACTTCCCGCTCCACGATATACACACACCCATTTTGGGACTCACCTTCCCAGCGGTATACGCCCGGCTCATCAATGGTCGTACGCAATCCCATGGCTCCTGTATTCCAACTCGAACTATTCAGCTCTGCATCCGGTATACCGACTACCTCTAGATCCGCTCGGAGGGCACACAGCCGCTCAGGACCCTGAATCGATAATTCCTCATACTGTTCTTCATACACCCACAACTGCCATACCGTATCGCAGCCATCCTCTACTTCACTCACGATCTCATAGGGACCACCAAGTCCATAGGCCTCTCCACGAAAATCAAACACCTCTCCTGCACATACCGTACCTTCAACTTCCAGTGAAATCGCCTCTCTTCGCTCCACCCGGACAATGACTTGTGTGTCACAGGCCATGCCAGAGGAAAGGGTGAACCGATATTCACCCACCGTATCAATATCCACTCCATAGATCGTGCGACCTTCGCCTTCACATAAGGCAATATCTTCTGTAAGCTCAACCCCCATCCGTTCTTCAACATCGAGTGTAAAAAGGGTGTCGCAGCCTGTACCCCCAGACGAGCGCTCTTCATAGACACCACCCTGGGTTATGGGTTGCCCTCGCCATAGCAAGGTATCTCCTACACAAAGCAAACTGCTATCCGAAAAGGCTAATTCATCATTTACTTCTACAAATAAACTATCCGACCATCGACAATCTTCGCCATACCAAATTTGCACACTGTACCAACCAGTCTGATCGACCACAATGGAACTATCGATACTGCCCGTATTCCAAACTAAACTGTCTACCGGATCGATGTCTCCCTCGAGAGACAATATCCCTTGTTCCCCTGCACACAACTGGTTCGGACCTTCCAGACGTACCTCCGGACCCGGCCAAATAAACACCTCTAATCGCGCGGTGTCTGTACTGCAACTGTCTGAAATAATATAAAGATAGTCGCCGCTATTATTTGGATCGAGCTCAACCAAATTGCCCGGGTTCCAACTCCCGCCGGAATCGGCATTGCGCAAAAAATTATTCAAATCAATACTGCGCTCATCTGGACAAAATTCCAAACTCCTATCTTCTCCAGCTTGGGCACCACCTCCACCAAACACATTGATGCGCGCAACCGCCGTATCCGTTCGTTCACCGAAATTGTAATAGCCAATTACCGATATGCGCCGTTCTCCGGGGGTCGGACTACCGGAAGTATTTACATATTCTACCAGCTGCAGCCAGGCTTCGTAATTTTGAAAAATAGCCGGCCCTTTTGCTAGTATTTCCTCACTTCCGCTGCCCGAAATCGTCAAGGGATTCAAATCCGGAGCTGCTAGATATTCATCGGCCCCATCCGGCCTGTTTTCCAATACAATCCGTATTGAGTCCATCGGATTTGCCCCATATACAGCTGCTGACCTATGCGCTACCGGAGTACGCTGCTCCCCGCAATCCAATACACCCGCATAATCAAAGCCCGTGGCTGTGGCGTCATCGCCATCTAAATCTATAGTATCCCGACAGGGTAAAAAGCCGCTAGCTTCATCATATCTGGTGATGCCAAAAAACAACTCTGCCCCATCAGAGGGCGGAAATGTAGGATAGGTGCATTGCAACTCAAAGCGATCCTCATCTAAATAGTAATAAGTGACACTATAATCCGGTTCGTAAGATAAGGCGAAAATAGGTTTGCCGCAATCCTCCTCATAAATTTGCATGCCAAAAAAAAGCCCTAATCCAGCCGGCTGATTGGCGATGACTTCAATACGATCCTCTTCCAGAAAAATCTCAAAGATGCCGGTCGTCGAATTCGTGCCGAATAATCGCCCCCTATAATAACCAATAGATCCAAGTTCCCCGGGAATAGAGTTGAAAACCGGATATTCCTCTGTAAATTCTTCAGTATAAATATTATATACGGCAAAACGAATGGGGCCCGTTGCACCCAGTATCAAGTCCCCATTCGGACGAAATGCCATGGCAGAAACGTTGCCACCAACAGGAAATGGAAATTCCACTAAATCCTCCACAGCACCACTTTGACGATCAACCCTCACCAATGTTAATTCTGGACCACCGTGCACAACATAAAAATTACTATCAGGACCGCAGACCATATCTCCTGTACCACCAAGTCTAAAGTAACTAACGATGGTATCAGCTTTCGTGCAATCATCCAGATCCATCTCTAACATATGAAACAAATCAAAAACATCCGGATCTAAAGTAACACCTATTAAAGATTGAGCGTTGAGGCTACTTACACAGCCCCAAACGCTCAATATTAATAAAATCCGTTTTATCATATTACGGCCTTATTTTTACGAAGGGCAATTGTATCTCTTTATCTGCTGTATGCAATCGAAGGATAAACATGCCGGATGGCAACTCATGAATAGCTATTCGATTGCCGTCTTTATGAAGGTTCACACCAACTTTTCTATACACAGATTGACCACTCGTATTTATGATTTCCAAATCCATATCCACTTGGGCTTGCCCATTAGAACTTCGAATATGAATAAACTCTGTAGCTGGATTGGGATAAATGCTCCATTCTTCGTCTTTACGCGCTGATTCCTTCTCTTCCACAATCAGATTAAATAAATAGCGCTTCCCATTCATCATCATTTCGCCTACATTCAAATGTAAATTGAATTCTTCAATTCGCTGTATGGATGGGTCTACTTCTATCTCCATGATGGTTTCATGGGCGTTCAATGAGGTACCAAACTGCTCAGTAGAGGTCCAGACCATGCCTACGCCTTTGGTTCCTTTTCCAGAAACTAATAGCTCATCATCTGATGTAAAGGACAATTTTGCATTATCCCTGAGACCGAAACCGTCTACTGCAGCTGCTAAAACAGTAATTCCGTCTAATAAAGGGTCATCCAGTGAGAACTCCAAAACATTACGCTCCCTGTTCCACTTAGCAATCAAATCGATATCGCGACCACCCATGATGGCATTAGGGTCAATACATTGCGTGCAAGTTCCATCGACATCACCCATTTTTATAGCTCGGAAATCACTCGTCACCGGAGAGTTGATAACTGGAACGATGTCCTCTCTATCGTAAGTAGGAACGGAAAGCCCGGGACAGGCAGGAGATCCAGCAAAATCGATTAGATAATCGTCATTGGTCATAAAACGCCAAACATCATTATTAGAGGAAGAAGGAAATCCCAAAATCCATTGTTGAATCAATAATATATCGAACGTACTTACATTATTATTATCATCAGATATATCTGCTGCTGCATTCGCAACATCAAGATTTGGAAAACAAGGGATTACACCTAAAATAACATCTCGGATTTCATCAATATCAGCTGAGTTTACTCCACATAAATCTAAAAAGTCACTTGTATAATCCGGACGAACCGTATATGTTTGGTTGGGAAACACTTCAACTGTATAGGATCCATCCGGGTCTGTAACCAGTGTTTTATTAAAATAACTGGTCGTAGAACTAACTTCAACAGTTCCTCCCGGAAATCCATAATTAATCCCTTCATCGCAGGCGGGCCCGGCAGGTGAGCGCAACACATTGCCTGAAAGCGTAACCGATTCGCAACAAGTTTCAAAACCAGAGCCAATTAACCCAGGCAGGTCGCAACGCTCAGAATCTCCAAAATTGTCGCCTATTCGCACACCGGACAATCCAAAATTCAAAGTGGGCTCTGAAAAACTATAACATTCTCCAGGCTCTGCTTCAAAGTAAATATCCATTAAAAATGCATCGTTATTCTGAACAGGATAACTTCCAGATAAGTCCACAAGAGAAACCGTGATTTGATTGCCATTGAAGGTGATTTGGTTGACATCCCATGGCCGAGTCGCAAACCAAGAATTTTGATAAGAGGCTTGTGTCGCTTGTTGATCAATTGCGGGAATGTTTGGATCTAAATTGATGTTCATTGTCATGCCAGCCAAGTCCTCACCTCCCAAACCTCTTACTGATACCCGCACACGATCACATTCACCCGTTTCCACAAAGCGAATTCCCCAATCATCTGGACAAATATCCTGGGAGCAGGGGCAGTCCAAGGTGAAGGTTGGACAAGCAGTAGCTGACATGATATCAGCACCCAAATATAAAGGAGAAATTGAAAAGGGGTCAGAGGAGGTGATAGTGATTAATGGATCAAAACTATCATCACAGGTTTCAATTTCATCCAATATAATCGTTCCCAACGCCAAACATTCTTCCGTGACAGAATAAGGATTGGCATTTGTGCCAGTAGCCACATATTTTATTCTTATCGTATTTCCAACAATAGCAATTGGAACGGTGGCTGACGAAGAAAACCAAGGGTGCATTCCTATATCTGTGCTTTGAAATGCTGCTAAAGTGGCTGATGCATCAATAGTTACATTTGGATTCCCTACTTGTATATCCAAAAACAAACCAGCAATATTTTCACCCTGTAAGCCATTAAGGCTAATTTCTGTTAGTTCACAATTCTCGGGATCTGTCTCTATACAAATGGACCAATCCGGACAGCCTGTAGTTTGAGCCTGTAAAGTTCCAGCCGAAACAGAAAAGAATCCCAGGAACAGTAACATAAAAATGTTTAAGCATTTTTTTCGAGTACCGAATAAGCTCATGATGAGTATCGGCATTTTCTTCTTTCCGCTTATGCCTGCAGATGGTTTAGGCTTGTGAGCTTGTGAGCTTGTGAGCTTGTGAGCTTGTGAGCTTGTGAGCTTGTGAGCTTGTGAGCTTGTGAGCTTGTGAGCTTGTGAGCTTGTTTAGAAATGATAAAATCAAGATGATATTACTAAGTTATATAAAAAATCATTTCAGCAGAAATAATTTATTGATTTTATTTAAAAAAATACTTTTATTTAACAACAATTTAATTATTTGCACAGAAAATCATTCTGACTTAAATAATATCAAAAACATATTTTGAAAGTGGATAATATCGAGATAAAGACAGTAGCTAAACTTACAATTTTGCTTTTGAAGCGTTAAAAATAACCAGTGATGACTTGAGGTCCCCTCTATTTACAAAGCACACTTTTTCCACTGCCGACCCCAACGAAATCCGGGGATGATTGTTACAGTCGTATTGACAAAGACAAAATAGTATCTATGCCTACCTTTTGGGATGAACGATTTGCTGCTGAAGAATATGTGTATGGGAAAGCCCCTAATACTTTTTTCGCACAATATATTGAAAGCCGTCCTCCCGGGCGCTTGTTGCTGCCGATGGAGGGCGAAGGTAGAAATGCCGTGTACGCTGCTCGAATGGGCTGGGAGGTGGATGCGTTTGATGCTTCTGTGGAGGGCATTCGAAAAGCGCGAAATTTGGCCCAGAGAGAGGGTGTCGGCTTCAACTATTTACATCAT
>Ga0209924_1001094_pt1 | contig 10858 bp, 8 predicted proteins | sample SalPonR1_C_D1_MG_FD_185700 | JGI IMG/M metagenome (GOLD analysis project Ga0209924, IMG submission 185700) | Salt pond soil microbial communities from South San Francisco under conditions of wetland restoration - Salt Pond MetaG R1_C_D1_MG... ...
ACCGCAAGCACACCATCTATATCCATAATAAGCTGAATAAGATCAGACACCCGTATAACTTTGCGCCTGTCAGCAAGCTCCAGCTCAGCGTTGTCGATGAAACCATGGTTAAGCAGCGGGCCCTCAAAAATTGATTCAACCGGGGTGCAGGGGTCATTAAGCGGATCGCCTAAGATAAGTGTTTCATCTCCTGAAATGAGTTCTGTGGAAATGGTTGACTGAACTGTCACATCTACGGTTTCAGTGTCTTCTGAACCTACTGAGGATTTTTTTACGGTATAGGTGCCGCTGTTACTGTCTGACCCATCAACAGTAATAATGTCTCCCTCTTCAGGAAGGGTATCAGGAGTTCCGGAAATCGTAAATGTGCGGGTTGAACTGTCAATTGAGGTGATTGGATACCGGTGCTCTTCAAAGCAGCGGGTTGCCATCTCTTTCAAGGTGTAGAAGATCACCGTTGGTGATAGAAACCTGGCGATACTGTGATAGATCTGAGCCTGTGCCAAATCAACATCGGTGTCGGCTTTAAGCTCAATGTCTGCACAAACAAGAATTTCTTCGATCCGCAGCGCATTGAATTCAATAAAATCTTCGCAAAGGTTTCGATTGGCATTCAGCCGTTGCTTAACCGCATCTGTGATTTCTGCAATTTTCGAAATTTTATCGCGATAAAACTGAATCATACCAGATTCAGACTCATAAATAAATAGATTCAGATCCTGGGTAATTTGCGAAAGCCCGTTGATGGGAACAGGGCCTGATGGAGATGTTTTAGTCCCGCTTAGCAAAACATCATTTGATGCATTGAGATCGTACGTTATATCATATTGCCCGGATAGATTCTGAAAGGTTAGCTCAACGTCATGAATGGCATTCGCCACCTCTTCATCGCTCTCCCAGTCAATTTCAGGGCTATCCCAGCGCGGAAATTCAACAGATACCCGAATGGTCAGGCCGTTCAGTTCAGGGTCCGGATTGTGGTCTGTCAGGGTAAAATCGCGAACAAGCGTATTTTCATTCAGGTCTCCATAGGTGTCGCAGCTATCAAATTCGAGCAGAATTGAATGGAGTATTTTGGGGTTAAGCGGCTGATCACCTGCTGTAACCGGCTCGTAAACGAGTTTTGAGTTTTCACTGTCAACATAAACATATATTTCTGGTCCCGAAGCCTTTTCTATCCATGCGTTTTTTACACCCACCGCGCTGCAATCAGGATCATCACTCTCAACAACTACATCCATCATCAGCTTTCGGTAGTCATTAGCCGTGACCGGTGCATTTGGCAGTATCTCTGCTGCCGTAAAGAAATCATGACTGTCTGATCCATCGGTCAGCTGCGGAGGCGGGGTAATCAAATCTTTTATATCGTATGATGCCCGGTATCCTAAATCGGTAAGCGCGTAGCACAACACCTCGAGAATAGTAATACCCGGGTCGTGTACATTGTAGTCGGTCCAAAGCTTTCCCGCTATCGACTGGATGTACTTGATTCCCTCATCTCTCAACAAGTTGTAATCCATACTCTTGTTAGATGGAGCTTCTTTCGATATGGTAAGCGGTTCATCCATTAAGTTTCGACATTATGTTTCAATACTTGTTGTGCTTCCACTGCCACAATCATCAACTGATGCGATTGCAGCCGTTGTCTTTACTTCATTTGAGTCACAGGAACAGTCATCAGTTTCCAGTACCGTAATTTTGTGGTCGCCATATTGCTCGTCCTGACCCACAGAGCCTAAAATTGAGACAGAAGTACCGGCTTCAGCTTCGTCTACCCGTGTGCGGGAAATCACTATGTCAGTTGCAGGGTCTTTAATGATATGCCACATCTCAAAACATGTCAGGAAATCTACATAGCTTCTCTCCTCTACAAAATTGAGGATAACCGATTGATGAATTTTACCGCCCAATTCAAGCTCGGAAGTAGATTCATAGGCCCAGGGTGATAGGAATGATTTGATGTCGTCCTCAAGCTGTTTTCCATAAAAACCGTTATCAAATCCGCTGTAAAACTTTACGTTCAGCGACACCTCTATCTCTTCATAAATCGGGTTTTTTACATGCAGTTCAACACACGGGGAATTCAACTTCATCAGGTAATCCCGAATTTGTGTGAGTTTGATCAGGCTTGTTTTCGGGCGAAGCGGATCAACTGCATTCTTGTTTTGAACGTTGGAGATCACGATAAGGGTGACATGGCCCGGGGCAAGTTCTGAATAGTTGGTGAGACTGCCGTTAAACCGTGTATGATTGAGGCACTTGACCTTGAATACCGATGGAAAAGCTTCAAGTACAATACGCTCATAATCCCAAATGGTAATCGCCCGTTGTTTATGACGAAGCCGTTCACTTACCCGTGTGTAGAAATTGTTCTCTTTCTCCTCTACAGCTCCGCCAAAAGATGAGAAAGGCTGTGTAACAGAACGTATAGCTGAATCTGCCTCCTTAAGCTTGCTGATACTTTTTGCCGGCAGTGCATTCTCAAGATGGCCGGGGTCATTGTTGTTATCCTTAAACGTAGCCGTTACTGCCTGTGCCGTAATTTGAATGAGGTCTGATACTGCTTCAGAAGAGGATGGAACTGTTGCCTTGAGCCAATGCTTGCCCGTTGGCATCAATGAATGTGTGTTGCCTGCCTGTTTTGGCACGCTGAATTTAATGATACCTGACGTAAGCAATCCTGTGGTGCTATCGGCCAGAATATCAAACTGGCTGAATGGTATCCACTTGTCGTCAGATAAATAGTGCCATTCTAATGTTTGAGGCTCCAAATCCGGATCAGCACTACCTTCAGCTACTTGAAAGAGCAGCGATAGTGTCTGGCCGGATTCAAAGTCAGAAAGTCCGATGTAAAGGCTGCCTTCATCTTTGATGTGTGGAAATAGATAAGGTATCTTTTTAACTGAACCCGTCAGTTTTTCTGACACCCCAAAAACACCCACATGGAAAAATTGTTCAGGAGATGTTCTTTCTGAAACAGTTTTGGATTTGTAGTTCGGCCAGATTGTTTGCGACGATTCGTAAGAGAGTTTGATCTCTTTCAGAAGAGGTGTGTAGGGTTCATTAGGCAGGCTAACAGAATCATTAAAAGTACCGTCGTCCTGGAAAGCACCCATCACGGTTTTGGTATACACCGCTTGATACTCTTTGTGGCCAAAGTTTGTGCCTGATAATTCAAGTTTCAGAAACCCTTTTAGACTGCTTGTATCGAGTTCCGTAAATGCTTTCAGGTTGGGATCACGCTTAATTATTGGCAGAGCTTCAGAATCTTTAACCTCAATCCGGTGATCGGCTTTGAGCTCTTTTTCATTTGCAGAGAAGAGCGGCCAGCTTTCGCCTTCGGTTCCTAAAGGGACCCACTGTTTTTTATCCAGCAGGTGTAGCGTTGTTTGAAACGACTCATTTGTCCGTGTGTCACCATACACGCTATAATAGCTTCCAAATCCTTCTGTATCTTCAGGAAGCCCATGCCAGACGAGATCAAGAGACAATGAGTCAAGCTGTTTGCTGAAAACCTCCCTGCTGCCAACATAAAAACTTGAACCCAGTACGGGCTGCAGTCCAAATGGCTGAAAATCTTTACCGGGATCCAGGAGCGACTGGTCATTTTGTATAACCAACTCCCGCACGTCGCTTACATTTACATGTAGGTTGATGGATTGGAAAACCAGGTCCTCAAGTTTTATCAGCTGGTAGGGGTCTGAATCAGTACGAAGTGTGCACTTCATCACGGGCCATTCAGTAATAAACGGATCCGTCAGTTTATCTTCGTTTTGGACATATGTTACGACCGGATCCTGCGACTGGTTAAGTGTGCGTTTGATCTCAATCGTGCCTTTTTTGGTATCAACGCGAGTTGAGTTCATTCCCTGACCAAAGGTGTAAATCAGGTCGTTCAGTTTATCTTCGCCGACTCCTTTTACCTCACCCAGTTCTTTCAGTGAACGGAAGCCTTCCGATCCCAGCAGTTCTCTTTGTTTTAAAATTTCACGCGCAGTCTTTTTGCCAATATCATAGCCGGCTTTTTTAGTATGATATCCTTTTTGTGGGTCGTCAATTACAGGTCCCGTCGCAGGTTCTCTTCCTGCGATCTCTTGCCATTTGCCTGCACGGTTAATAAAACTTAGAATTTTGGTTTCAACAGCTTTAGCCGTTTCCGAATCATCATTTTCATCGGCTTCGGAATCGGCCTCAATCCAGTCTTTCTCACCGCTAAGTCGTATCCTGAACAGGTCATTTAATTCCGTGTCTTTGAGCAGTTCCGATAACTTATTATCACTTTTTTGCCTAAGCGATATAGTTATTGTTATTTCTCTTACTCCCTCAGCCATAAACAGGAGAGGAGATGCAATCGCGAAGCCGATCTCTGCTTGTGGACGCTCATTATCAGGCCAGAGACTGTCTGGTTTACCAAACGTTCGCCAGTTCATTTCAGCTGTTTCTATTTCAGCACCTTGCCCATCAGCTGAGTTGGCCGTGTGTGAGGAGTAAATCCGGCTTTGTTTATCTCTAAAACAGGCTTTAATGTCGGCCACGGAAGCTTTGTTCAGTACAATGTCGCTGTTCGTCTCGTAAATCAGCTCGTTGCCCGAATCGTCCTTTCCTCCCTTAAGCCGGGTATCTTCGCTGATCAGATGCTGCTGAACATGCTTTGCGAGCTCAAAAATAATGAAGGCCTGATCAGCTGTAGCTTTTTTCTCTTTGAGTTGCAGAACGTCGCGATAGTAGAAATCCAGATGTTTTCTCGTAATCTGGTTTAGATCGTCCTGGGCAATTTTAAACAGCCGCAAGAATGCAAGAAATAGGGCATAGTGTGGATCCGTCGTGCGTTCTGAGCTCACTTCATTTTCAAAAAACTCTTCCCAGGTAGGCAAATCAGCAATGTCAGTCTTGCGCTTGTAAAAGCGGATCTGTTCGGCGAAGGCTTTAACAAAAGACTTGAGATCTTCAATATCACGTTCATCAACGGCTATGTAGTCTGGTAACAGCGCATCAAGAAGCCGCTGCTGCCGGCTGGTGCCGCCTCTCTCAAGATTATTGCTATGCAGGCATTCTCCACTCATAGGTTAAACATTTGTTCCTTCATCCAGGTAATAGGGGAATACAAGATTGGTTCGGGTATTGGTTGCTGTGATGGTGTACTCTACCGTGACTTCCATCATGCCGTTTGCAAAATCAGGGACCAGGTCAATATTATTTGCTTTTACTCTTGGCTCATGAAATAAGATGGCGCGCTTCAGTCGATTTGTGATTAGCGTTGCGGTCGTCACATTGATAGTCTCAAAAAGCATGTCTTCCATATTCGCACCATAATCGGGGCGCATCACCCGTTCGCCCAGAGAGGTTTTCAGTAGAATAATGAGGCTTTCGCGGATATCTTTCTCCTCTTCAGACAGCTCTACCGTATGGCTCCCGTCTGAAAATCGTACCGGAAAAGCCCATCCGCGTCCTAAAATTGATTGATCCTCTTTCATATCCTCATTCTATCCTATCATTACTGTTGGTTCGCCAACTGCTGCACCTGCACCACATAAGCAGGTGTCACCCACTCTGATTGCCGGTTTACCTCCAATCAACACCGTTGTGCTTCCGATTAAAAAAGGACTCACGGTTGGCTGATGCACATTCGGAGGCAGCGAACACACATGATTGTCACCCATCACCGCTGCAGGCATACCGCCAATTAAAACGGTAGCTTCACCGGGTCCCACAATTGTTCCGCCGTGTGTTGTTGTATCTGTCATACGTGCTGCTGCGGGCATTTTCTTCTCCAGTTTTGTGATAACTGTTTCTATTCAATTTCTTTACTCATTTTTCTAAACCACTCAGTTAATCTGTACAATAGACCCTTTCAAAACAGCCTGGCCACTTGTCGATACTTCTGCGCCGCTTCCTCCTTCAGCCTTGAAACTTGCCGAGGCTTTAATCTCTGCGTTTGTTCCCTCAATGATTACATCACCGGGAGCTTTGAGAACTATGTCACTTGCGCTTTCAAGCATGATTCCGTTACTGTCAAGCACTGTTTTATTTCCATTTTCATCTTCAAGTAAAATTGAACCCTCGTCATCATTCAGCTCAACTTTGTTACCGTTTGGTGTTTCAATCGTGACGCTCTTCTTGTCATCATTAAAGGTCAGCTTTAACTGTCCCCGCGTTATGATGCCTTTTTCATTATTATCCTCAGTTACATCATATGGGGCAGGTTTTGAACTGCTGTGAAGCATACCGAGAATGACCGGTTCGCGAGGATCTTCATTGAAAAATCCAACAACGACCTCATCACCTACTTCCGGATTAAAAAATGTGCCCCGTGCTGCATCATCATCACCGAGTCCTGCATCAAGTGTCGCGATGCGCGCCCAAACGCCTTCAGCCTCATTGCTGATGATGGGAATTCTTACTTTGATTCGTCCTTCACCATCCGGATCATCATGCGCTGATGTTACTATTCCCGGATGCAGGCCACTGATTGCCGGCAGTAGCCCCGATGCCGGTTTTTCCAGAATATCGTCATACACGTGAGCGAACCATTGTGGATCAAGGCCAAACTCAATATGTGTTTGCCATTTCTTGCCGGGCATGATCTCCTGAAAGATAGCAGACACATATGCGGTGCCGTTGAATCTGTCCCCAAATCCGCCAAGCTCAATAATATCTCCCGGTTTGATGTTGCTGTAGCCAATTGTACTTACCCGTCCACGAATTTTTGCCATCCTGCTACGCATCATCTGTGCATCAGCCCAGGCCTGCAGCTCCTGATCCGGTGTCTGGCCATTATGCTGAAGCCCCCAGCTTTCCAGGCCAATTACATCAGCCAGCTCACTGCCGGTAATGTTTCCCTGATTGTCGATACCCGGGTCGGCCCCCTCAAGCTCTGTCACTTCCTGATTGATAGAGTTCCATGATTTGCTCAATGTCGCCGCATATTGATTGCGGGCATCCATGCCTGCTTCAAACTCCTGGACGTTATGTCCAAACTGCAGCTTGAGAACCGGTTCACCATCCATTGAGGGTGCTTTTACAGAAATGAGTCCATCATCCACAATTACTAGCTGACCGTTGACGTCGGCCCTGGAGAGCATAAAATCCCAATCTGTGCAAAAATACTGCACCATTTCCGGGTGCGTCACATCAGTCTGCTCAATGTCTGACTCAAAGCCATAATCGGAGATAATCTCTTCAATCAAATCGCTGTCGGATACCTCTTCAAAATATTTGTTTTTGCGTCCCACCGTCATTTTTACGCATACATCACGGAGTTCCACAACCAGTTTAGGCGTTTCATCCGTTTTTACTTCAATTCCGTGCTTGATGACAATACCCTTAAAGACGGTGTCTTCAAGAGACCGGTACCCTGCCTTTATTTCAATCTCTGTACCCGGTGTAAAGTAGTTGCCGGCGCTGAGCGGGAAGTCTTCGTTTGGCAGGTCGCCATCAAAAAATTCAATTGTTGCCTTAGGTACTTTATTGATGGTTTTCACAATGTGCATCGAGTTCAGCCCGATATCTTCAGGAAGCTGTTCATTGTTCGAAAATATCACAAAGGTGGCCAGGTTAGGCTCAGCTTGAGTAGGTATGACGGGTATAACTGGCACGGGTTGTTCCCTCTATTTTTTGATGGGAGGCAGGATAAGCTCCTGACCAACCTTTAGTTCTCTGAAATTTTTCAAGTTGTTGACCCGGGCGATCTCCATATAAAATGAGGGATCACCATAGATACGTTTGGCCATAAGCGGCAGTGTATCTCCGGCTTTGACGATCCGTTTATGAGTAAGATCTGCAGATTCACGGCCGGCCTCTACAGCTTGTTCCCGTCTCGAAAGCGATTCAACAAAACTGGACGAGACTGTCGCCCGAATTGGCAGCCCTGCCGAATTGAAGAGCTTATAATTAACGGTTGTGTCCTGTACAATGCCACGGAACTGGTAGGCTCCCCAGTTTATCTGAACATAGTTTGGAGTGTGTGTGGATGACTGTACATTTTGAGTCATGTTCAGGTACACATTGATGGCCCGGTCTACATGCTTATCCTCATTAATAATCTCAATGGCACTTTCACGATTATTACTGATAAGATCGCGGCTCAGACTTTCATTACCCAGGTAGCCCAGATCAACATCTCCGGCTACATCATTGCCGGGAGGGGAGGCCCCGGTGGCGTCAAACAGAAATTCGAATGTTACGCTGTTCGATTTGTTCGCCCGAAACTGCATTTGTCGGGCATCCGGAGAGACACCTTCCTCGGGAAGCCATTCAGATGAGACTTTATAGCTGAATGTGGTGGGATTGTACATCACCACATAGGTAGCTGTTGAGGTCTCGTAGCTGTCATCTTCAAAAGCGGTAATTTTCAGTTTTTCGAGCCCGCCAAGGGGCGAAAAAATATCATCCAGTCCCATATCAGCGTTCGTTTCTGTTGTTGATCAGTTTGACAATCTCTTCAAGGCCGGCCTGCACGTTTTTTTTAGTCGCAGATGAGCTCTGGGCTTGCCGGGGTGTCTCTTTCTTTTCCCCGTTTACAACAGCTTTAATAACAAGTTCACGCACGATTACCGGCATAATAGAAGTCCAATGTTGATGATTATAATATTGATGTAGGGTCGATTCGTCTGTAATACTGGTAGGCGAATTCTATACTCTCTATCATTATTTGATTCTCCTGAGCATTCAGCCCGTCAACGCTCCATTTCAGAGGCCATGCATTTATGAAGTTCCATGCCTGCAGGGGTATGTGATCCGGGTTCAGCAGAATCACGGTTATGTCGTTAGCCTCAAAATTGAAGCCTTCAACAGAATTTTTGAACCACTGCATCAGCTGGGACCCAATAAGCATTCCGCGTTTCATAATCAGGTTTGGGTAGCTCACAGGCTGGGGAAGGCGATGGGCGAACCGATTCTCTCCGCCCTCCTGATACTCTTCCACGCCAATATCCACATTAATGCCTGATATCTCCTGAAAACCGATATCCGGAATTCCAGGATAGGACAGCAGTAACCCCTCAAATCTAACCAGAAAATGAAATCCGGTTGGCGGATGAAACAGAGCCATGGATCCTCCCGCTATGGAGTTTCAATGACAAGGCCTTCGTGGCAGAGCTCGATAGACTCAACCGCAACTTCATTTCCGGTCGAATTTAAAGAAGGTCCTTCTACAGAGCAGGGCCAGGCGTCTTTAACTTTCCATACCATCACCGGCTCATGCTCTTCATTCAAAAGGCTGATGGTGATGTCGCGCCGTTCGATGTTGTTCATCTTTACGGTATTGAGCCACTGGAAAAACTCGTTATCTGATCTGAATACACCACGCTTAAGCGTGATATTAGTGTATTGCGGTATACCCGGCATCTTGCTTACCTGATATTCCAGGGAGCTACCCTCTCGGTAATCGATCGATTGAAGCTCAACTTTGAGGCCCGTAACCTCTGTAAAGCCAATCCGGGTCATACCGGACTCAACCTGGTAGTGAAATGCGGAAACTGGATAATTGACTGCCATAATCGGTAATGATTTGAGATTAAAATTGAAGATCTATGCTATGTGAGGTTGGATTCAGCAGTTGCCTGAATCCACGTTACATCAGGAACCTTTTCCATCAAGACTCCTGCAGTTTGTGTGAAAATTTCAGGATTATAAATTCGGCCGGGCGTACAGCTGCAAGGCCAATCTCAACATTCATTCGTCCCTCAAGAATATCGAGTGCGTTCATTGTTTGGCCGAGCCCAACTTTTACGAAAAAGGCCTCTTCAGGCTTTGCTCCCGCCAGGGCCCCATCCCGCCAGAGTTTTGACAGGAAGTTTTCAATCATTGTTTTGACGCGAAGCCATGTGTTGGCATCGTTCGGTTCAAAAACCACAAATTCAGTCGCTTTCTTAACAGACTCTTCTATAAAAATGTAAAGTCGCCGAACCGGTACATACCGCCACTCATTGTCGTTGCCGGCTAAGGTTCTTGCTCCCCAAACGAGTGTTCCCTTACCTGTAAATGTGCGTATGGCATTTATTGACTTGCCGGTAGCTGCATCCACGTTGAGGCTTTGCTGCTGCTCGTGCGACACTTTTTGTACCGGCCCGATTACTGAACGGATATCTACATTGGCAGGTGCTTTCCAGACACCACGCTGGCGATCAACCCTGGCATAGATGCCCGCAATCGCACTTGAGGGAGCCAGTTTTACATAAAGTTTGGCAAGTTCGGCCGTAATTGAGCGATAGAGATTGGGATCATTTTGTGAGATATCGTAAAGGTTCACCGTTTCATCGGCAGGAAGAGCCGGATTCGGAGTGCCTGATCCTTCATAGGTGTAGGTTCTGCTAATGGTAAGCGATTCGGTTTCAGAATCAGCATATCCAAAGTTAAGGCTCGTTTGCAGATAGGGGTAGTATGCAGCCCCATACTTTAAATTATTCATCCCAATGCCGGATCCTCTGAACGTGCCTGCATCTGCAAAGGGATCGGTTGAACCCTCCTTAACATCCATAATGACGAACCTGTCCCGCAGATTGTAGCACTGGGTTAAAGCCGCATCGTAAACATCTTTATAGTCTGCGACTGTCATCTGATCGGGAAATACAATCAGTGTGGGTTCATCATATTTAGCCAGACGAGCGAGGCCACCGAGCAAACTTGTGGATACAGTAGCACTTCCAACGTCTATAGCGTTATCATAATCATTTACGGAAACGACATAGCACGGGCCTCCGCCGTTGTTAAAGAACATCTGGAGCGCGTAGTACATCTTGTAATTACTTACGTCCCCATCAGCGATTGTCGCCGTCACGGTTCTGTTAGACAGCTCTGCCTCCTCACCATCGTTGCCCGTAAAAGTATCACTTACCGTAACGCTGATATCCTCAGGGTT
>Ga0209924_1001095_pt1 | contig 10855 bp, 9 predicted proteins | sample SalPonR1_C_D1_MG_FD_185700 | JGI IMG/M metagenome (GOLD analysis project Ga0209924, IMG submission 185700) | Salt pond soil microbial communities from South San Francisco under conditions of wetland restoration - Salt Pond MetaG R1_C_D1_MG... ...
TTTAGCATTATGGCCACTTCAAAAGACGACAGACTAAAGGCACTCGATACCGCCATGGGACAAATTGAAAAACAACATGGCAAAGGGACGATCATGAAACTCGGCGGAAACCCCTACAACGAGATCGATGCCATCTCAACCGGTTCCATCATGGTTGATTACGCGCTCGGAGTGAATGGGATTCCAAGAGGCCGGGTCACTGAAATTTACGGTCCTGAGGCCAGTGGTAAAACCACACTTGCTATGCAGGTGATTGCCCAGGCACAAAAGAAAGGCGGGTATTGTGCCTTTATCGATGCGGAGCACGCATTCGATCCCAAGTATGCCAAGAATCTCGGTATCAACACGGACGAACTTCTGATCTCCCAGCCCGACAGCGGCGAACAGGCCCTTGAAATTACAGAGACACTGATTCGGTCGGGCGCTCTTGATGTGATCGTGGTTGACTCAGTTGCCGCACTTGTTCCGCGCGCTGAACTTGAAGGTGAGATGGGTGATTCACATATGGGTCTCCAGGCACGGCTAATGTCGCAGGCACTCAGAAAAATCACGGGAATTGTGAGTAAGTCACGAACCTCCTGCATCTTTATTAACCAGGTCCGTGAAAAAATTGGTGTGATGTTCGGTAATCCGGAAACCACAACCGGCGGACGCGCACTGAAGTTCTATAGCTCTGTTCGTATCGACATTCGCCGAATCGGATCATTGAAAAAAGGTGATGAAGTGCTGGGTAACCGAACGAAAGTGAAGATTGTCAAGAATAAGGTGGCTCCCCCATTCAAAGTTGTGGAATTTAATATTCTTTACGGAAAGGGAATCTCTAAAATATCTGAGATTCTTGATCTTGCCGTTGAGTACGACATTATTGAGAAGCGTGGCAGCTGGTACAGGTATGATGGTGAGCCAATCGGGCAGGGAACCGACGCAGCCATGCAGTTTCTTGAGGAAGATCCGGAGCTTACCGACCGGATCGAACAGATTGTTCGAGCCAAACTGATGCCGGACGAGTTTGACGCACCGGAGGACACAAAAGAGGAGAAGGCTAAAGATAAGAAGAAAGAAAAAGCTTCTGATGAAGCCTGATTTTGATGATAAAAATGCGGGAGAGAAGATCCTGGAACATCTTCCTCTCGCAATCACTAAAATCTCCCCACAAAAGAAAAACAGCGATAGATTTTCGCTGTTTCACGAAAAAACCTTTCTGATCGGGGTATCATCCCAAACCCTTCTCGACTACTCAATTCAAAAGGGAACCCAGCTCACCAGGGATCTTTATTTCCAACTAAGTGATTCAGAAGAGTACCAGGCCGTAAAAGACCGATGTTACAAGCTTCTGTCGGGCCGCGATCACGGGGCCGAAGAGCTGAAACGCAAGCTTGTCAACAAGGGATTTTCAACTTCTATGTGCGAACAGGTTGTAGCCGAATTCCGGCAGAAGGATCTTCTGAACGACAGAACCTATGCATCAAAATTCGCTCACGATAAATATCACCTGAAGCAATGGGGACCAAAAAAGATAAAGTCTGCACTACATAAAAAAGGCGTTCCGAAAGCAGTTATTTCAGATGTGATCGGGGAGCTGAAGAGTAATATCAACCCTGTCGATACATGTATTGAGCTGGCGCTGAAAAGACGGCGTCATTTTCTCAGGGAACCGGATTCATTCAAGCGAAAACAAAAAATTTTTCGGTATCTTGCAGGGAAAGGGTATTCTTCAGACAAGATAAAAAAGGCTCTGCCTAACATAGAAAAGCAATTGGATGCTTAAAAATCTTACGCTAGATAAGGTTATAAAATCGGTGATTGGTGCAGCCGGACTCATACTGCTGGGACTGATTGTATACAATTACAGCAACCTGATAGCCTACGCACTCATCGCAATGCTGCTCAGCTATATGCTCGACCCTATCGTGAACAGGCTCCAGGCAGCAGGAATGGATCGCACGATTGGAACCACCCTGACCCTTGCAACACTTATTCTTGTTATTGTGTGGGGCTCCACATCCGTAATTCCTATTGTAGCCAACCAAATGGCCAGTCTTGCGCGTCAGCTCGATATCGAAAACCTCCGGTTTATAGCGGAACAGATTGAGGTTAGCATCATCAATACATTTGAATTTATTCCCGAGGGGTTCCTCCGCGACAACATGTCTGTAATGTCGGACAACCTGTTTGATGTCGGACAGATTTCTGATATTGTATCAAACATTATCGGGATTTTCACCAATCTTTTTGCCGCATTTCTTGTGATCCCGTTTGCAACGTTTTTCTTCCTGAAGGACGGCCATAAAATCCGCCGGGATATACTGAAGCTCGTACCCAATAAATATTTTGAAACTATCCTCAGCCTGGTAGACAAAATCGAAACACGCCTCGGCATCTATTTTCGAAGCGTCTTTATCCAGTGTACACTCGTTGGTGTGGTAAGCTGGCTGGCGCTTTCTGTGGCAGGGCTGAATAACTCAGCGTCTGTCGGAATCGCCATTGGCCTCGCTAACTCAATCCCATATTTCGGCCCGTTAATCGGCTACGTACTCTCCATTGTGATCTCAATTATCGAGACAGGTGACTTCTCACTCGTCATCCCATGTATCATCGCAGTTCTGATCGCACAAATACTCGACAATGTTGTTCTACAGCCGCTTATCTTTTCAAAGTCAGCTGACATGCACCCCGTTGCAATTCTCTTCATAATATTAATCGGTGCCCAGACAGCCGGTATACTCGGAATGCTGATCGCCATTCCAATCGCGACAGTTGTTAAGATTTCAATTATTCAGATTCACTGGAGTTTTAACAACTACAGGATTTTCCGGCTTGATCAGACCCAGACCTTTCCTGAGCCTCAAACTTCCAAAAAAGAGTCTGAATAATCGGCAGGTTTTTTTCTATCTTTCTGTTCCGCTGAAACCGCATTGAATTCCCCATCGTGCACAACCTTGTTTTCTTCGCATCCGGATCGGGTACGAATTTTCAATCCGTGATAGACGCCATTGAATCCGGCCGGCTTGATGCCAGGATCTCAGGTTTGATTTCCAACACTACCGGCGCCGGCGCCATTGATCGTGCAAAAAGGCACAATATTCCTACCCATGTTATCGACACAAACGATCCTGCTTCAGAAAAAGAACTTCTCGGTCTGCTTGCATCATACGACCCAAGCCTCATCATTCTCGCCGGATATCTCAAAAAAATACCCGACAGCGTGATCCAAAGGTACAGTGGAAGAATCATCAATATTCATCCTTCCCTCCTGCCGAAATATGGCGGAAAAGGATACTATGGTATGAACGTCCACAGAGCAGTCATTGAAAACCGGGAAAAAGTGTCTGGCTGTACAGTGCATTTTGTTGACGAAATCTATGACAATGGACAGGTTATTGAACAAGTGGAAGTCCCTGTGGAACAAAACGACACACCGGAATCGCTTGCTAAAAAGATCCTTAGCCGGGAACATGAATTACTCCCAAAAACGATACAAAAATTGTTAACCCAAACATCTCAATAAAGCAACGTGTCACTTCACCCCTTATCATCTCTTCCTACACACTCCATCAAACCAAAACGAGCCCTGCTGTCTGTATCTGATAAAACCGGGATTACCGAACTCGGACAGATGCTTCACAACCACGGCGTTCAGCTCATCAGTACCGGCGGTACTGCAAAAACCCTGCGCGATGCCGGACTCCCTGTCACCGATGTGAGTGACATTACCGGATTCGAGGAGTGTCTTGACGGGCGCGTAAAAACACTTCATCCTGTGGTACACGCAGGTATTCTTGCCAGAACAACGCACGATCCGGACGTTCAGGAACTGGAGAAGCTGGGTGTAGACCCCATTGAACTGGTTGTTGTAAATCTTTATCCATTTGAAAAGACCGTAGCCGATGAAGGCGTAACGCCGGCCATTGCGACTGAAAATATCGATATTGGCGGACCAACCATGGTCAGAGCTTCAGCCAAAAATTTTGCCCATGTGTCTGTCCTTACCTCACCCAATCAATATGATGGGTATATTCATGAGCTGGAAACCGAAAACTCAATTTCATTTCCCACGCGGCGGCGCCTTGCGAGGCAGGCTTTTGAACATACGGCATCCTACGATGCTGCTATCAGCCGGTATTTTAATACAATTGATAAACAGGAGATCCCGGAACAGTTTTCAGCAGGAATCCGACAATCCGGAGAGCTTCGATATGGCGAAAATCCACATCAGCAAGCGGGGGTATACGGCAACCAAACCCGATACATCGATTGTTTTCACGGCAAACAGCTTAGCTACAATAATTATCTCGACCTAGACTCGTCCCTACAGCTTATTGCCGATTTCCCGGCCGACACGCCAACTGTCGCGATTTTCAAACACACCGTTGCATGCGGCGTTGCGATGGCTGACACCCTGAAAGAGGCGTACCAAAAAGCATTTTCAACCGACACATCCTCCCCTTTTGGCGGTATTATATGCTGCAATCGGTCAGTAGATTTTGCCACAGCTGAAGAGATCGATAAGATCTTCACCGAAATCATTATCGCGCCCGGTTTTGAAGAAGATGCGCTTGAATTGCTCACACAGAAGAAAAACAGGCGGTTGGTTAATATCCTGGAACTGCCTGCGGCTTCAGGTAATATGGCTTTTAAATCTATTTTTGGCGGCGCATTGCTTCAGCAAGAGAACAATGCGCTGATTGATGAAGATAAGCTTCAAATTCCTACGAAAAGAAAACCCTCAGAGCAGGAGATGAAAGACCTGCGATTTTCGTGGGCCGTTGTGAAGCATATCAAATCTAACGCAATTGTTTATGCCCGCGATATGAAGACAATTGGCATCGGAACGGGACAGCCAAGCCGGGTCGACAGTTCTGAACTTGCCATTCGAAAAGCATCCAGCGAGGGTTTGTCAATAGAAGGGAGCGTAGTTGCCTCAGATGCATTTTTTCCCTTCGCTGATGGAGTTGAAGCGGCTGCAAACGCAGGTGCAACGGCAATTATTCAGCCGGGTGGCAGTATACGCGATAAAGAAGTGATAGAAATGGCCGATAAGTATAATATCGCAATGGTGTTTACCGGCTTGCGCCATTTCAGGCACTAATATTTTATACTGAAAATAGGTAAACAAACGTTCGCAAAAACAAGGACAATCTCGTACTTTTGGTTGTTCACCCCTAAAAAATGCAAAATATTCGCAAATAGATGTCCGATATTTATACTCAAACCAAGACCAAGACATCAAAAAATCAGAGAAAAAAAGGACTTTTTGATTTCCTGTACACCGATATAGCCATTGACCTTGGCACGGCTAACACCCTTATTTATGCTAAAGATCAGGGGATCGTTTTAAACGAACCATCAATCGTAGCGCTTAACAATCAAAATACGCCCGTGGCTACCGGCCATGAAGCGCGGCTGATGCACGAAAAAACTCACCGCAATATCCGAACAGTTCGCCCATTGCGAGATGGCGTTATAGCCGATTTTGAAGTTGCCGAGCAGATGATGCGCGGCATGATTAAGAAAGTAAAAGTTAAATGGTATTCAACAACCCGCCAGATTGTGGTTTGTGTGCCGAGCGGTATTACAGAAGTTGAACGGCGCGCCGTTCGCGATAGTGCCGAGCATGCAGGCGCCAAAGAGGTATACCTTGTTGATGAGCCGATGGCTGCGGCTATTGGTATCGGTCTTGATGTTCATGAGCCGGTTGGAAACATGATTGTTGACATCGGCGGCGGTACAACAGAAATTGCGGTTATCGCACTTTCCGGTATTGTTTACGCACAGTCTGTACGGCTTGGCGGCGATGAGCTGAATGATGACATCATCAACTATTTCAGACGCAACCACAATCTGCTGATTGGTGAACGAACAGCCGAAAAAATTAAATGTGAAATCGGCAGCGCAGCCCCTCTCGATGAAGAGCTTGAAATGATTACAAAAGGCCGAGACCTTGTAAATGGTGTTCCAAGAACACGCCAGGTGACGTCCAAAGATGTGCGTGAGGCGATTTCTGAGTCCGTGAACACGATTGTTGAATCAATCACAAAATCCCTTGAGCAGACACCTCCCGAACTTTCTGCCGATATTCTGGATCGCGGTATAATGTTAACCGGTGGCGGTGCGTTGCTAAAGAACCTCGACAAACTCATCATGGAAACAACGGATCTTCCGGTTCATATCGCTGAAGATCCGCTCACGGCTGTTGTCCGGGGAACAGGTTCTATTCTTGAAGACATCGAACACTACCGAACCGTGGTATCTTAAATAGCTTAGGTTTTACATGCGACGCCTATCAGACGCAAAAGATTACATTCTGACAGCAATCTTGCTTCTGTGCGCCATCGCTATGATGATTAGCCGGCATGACGGCGGCCTGCAGAATGCACGGAAAGCATCAATTACAGTACTTAGTTACCTTGAACAGCCACTATCGGTGATTCGTGTTTACCGGCAGGCACTCACCACCAACACCTACCTGCACCGGCAGAATATCCTTCTACAGGATGAACTCAGCCGGCTGCGTTCTGTGGAAGAACAAAACCGGATTTTACGCGATCTGCTGACACTTAAAGACAGTACGGAGCATTCTGTCATTCCGGTACGAATCGTTGCAAAAGAGCTCAACGGCCTGAATAATGTTATTACTATTGATGCCGGAACAAAAAAAGGCGCCAAGGTGGGGATGCCGGTCATTAATTCTGATGGTCTGATCGGCCAGATCATTTTAACAAACGACACATATTCACAGGTACTTCCCTATTCAAATTCACTGTTCCGGGTAAGTGCTGCTGTAGCCCAGACGCGGGCTATGGGTATCATTTCGTGGCCTGCATCTGCACATGACAGGCTTGTTCTGAAGCATATCCCACAGACTATCGAGCTCGAGGTTGGCCAGACAGTCGAGACATCCGGTTTTAGCAACCAGTTTCCGGCCGGACTTCCAATCGGGGAAATTACAAGACTTGAGCCTGGTGACGGCATAGAAACACAAACCGTGCATCTCCGTGCCTATGCAAATTTGTATACAGCAGCCGAAGCATTTATTGTTCAGTTTGAACCCGACTCGCTGATACAGGACCTTGAAGCACGGCAGCAGGAGTTATTTTGATACGGTCGAACCTTCTGAAATATACGCTGTATGGTATCGGCGCAGTAGCTATACAGGTTATATTACTTCGTCATTTAACCGTGTTTAACGCTCAGTCAGATCTGGTTCTTTTGTTTACTCTCTGGATCTGTACAAAACGGAGTAAAACAGAGGTGATTTTGCTGTCAGCATTTGTGGCTTTTTTCCAGGATGCCCTGACCGACCTCTGGGGGCTGAATTTATTTACAAAGGTCCTCACAGTTTTCATTCTCCATAATTTTCTGAACAGAACATCTGAAAATCAATTTTTGGTCTGGCAGATCTTTCTCATTGTATTAGGGGCATCATTTTTGCATAATATTATCTTCTATATCGTTAGTTCTCTTACCGGCGTATATGCCAGTGAATATGTTATTGTAAGCCTGCTTTTCGTTAGCAGCCTTTTCACTGCGGTGCTGGGTAGTTTTCTGCATCTTGTGCGTTCTAAATAATCATGGCAAACCGAAGGAAATCTCAAAATATTCAAATGTCAGTGCGAATCCTCCAGGGGATTATCGTACTTGGTTTGCTTGTTACAATAGGCCGCATGTTTCAGCTTCAGATACTTGACCACGAGGAGTATGCGCCTCTGAGCAGGCAAAACTCTATCCGGATGGATATTGTAAATCCTGCACGCGGACTCATTCTCGACAGGCATGGTGAGATACTTGTTGAAAACCAGCCGATTTACTCTATCACTATTACACCTTCAAAATTTGACCGTAAAAATATTGCCCTGCTGGGAAAGATCCTTCAAATTGATCAGGATCTAATTGTTGAACGTGTAAACGAAGCACAGGACTACTCATGGCACCGGCCTTCTCGTCTTTTCACGGAAGTACCGTTTGAAGTTTTTTCAGTTGTAGAGGAAAATTTATGGCGACTGCCAGGCATAGGACATCAAATAGAAAGTAAACGAAATTACCCTAAAGAGATGTCAGCCTCCCATATTCTCGGTTACCTGCGCGAAGCTGATCCCGACGATTATGAGAATATCGAAGGTCTCCGGTTGGGCGACCGTATCGGGAAAAGCGGTATTGAGATGGTCTACGACCGGTATCTCCGCGGTGAAAAAGGGATGAGCTATCTGCGTGTAAATGCTTACGGCCAGTCACTTGGTTATTTTGACGGGGGCGACCTGAATGCTCCGCCAAAGAAAGGCGCCGATCTGGTCACAACCATCGACTCAGACCTTCAGGCGCTTGCCGAGAAGTTGATGGAAAACAAAACCGGTGGTCTTGTTGCGATGGATCCCAACACTGGTGAAATCCTCTCCCTTGTCAGTGCCCCTACCTATGATCTTGAAAAACTGTCGGGGCGCATGGATAGAGATTACTGGCAGTCAGTAAACGTTGATTCACTAAAACCGCTATACAATCGTGCTATATCTTCCCGGCAGCCTCCCGGCTCTACATTTAAACCGTTTATGGGCCTATATGGCCTTCATACGGGATTGATTACGCCCCATATGGAGATCACCAGCACGGGCAGCTACATTCGGGGACGAGCCTACGGTGACCTCGCCGACCCCGGTGTCTACGACCTCGAAAAAGCACTGGCCAAATCGAGCAACTACTATTTCTTCTGGATGATGGATCGCATTGCCACGAACGGCGGACTCGACGACTGGTCGGAAAAAATTAAAGACCTGGGAATGGGGCCTAAAAACAATATTGACCTTCCTTTCGAGACTCGCGGAATTATTCCGTCAACGGACTATATGAATCTCAATTTTGGCGATAGATACTGGGGAATTGGAGATCTTATGAGCCTTGGCGTAGGCCAGGGAATGGTTTCTGTATCACCCCTTCAGATGGCTGTTGCTGTGTCTGTTATAGCAAACGGCGGATATAAAGTTCAGCCGCATCTTGTTAAAGAGATCCATCACAGCAACAACAAGGTGAACTTTACTCAGCCATACAAAGAACGGATCGAATGGGTAAAACCGGCATATCTTACAGCTGTTGGTGAAGGAATGAGAAAAGTTGTGACCGAAGGAAGCAGCCGGTATTACACCGATATACCCGACATCCCGACTGCAGGAAAAACCGGTACGTCTCAAAATCCGCACGGTCAGGACCATGGATGGTTTATAGCCTATGCGCCATACGACAATCCCCAGATTGCTATCGCTGTATTTACTGAAAATTCTGGTTTCGGCTCAATTTCAGCCGCACCCATTGCGTCTCTTCTCATCGAGCAGTACCTGAGCGGAGAAGTTGACCGATCCTACGTCATGAACTATGTTCTTAACTTTGAGCCAAAACCGCTTGATGATGACGAAGATGAGAATGAGGATGAGAATGAAACCAATTCAAACGGTGATACCGAGCCGGAAACGGTAGATGCTGCCGATACGCAGACTGAAGACACAGACACAGCGGGGGAAACCAATGATTAATGTAAAAGATTTTAGCTGGTCTGTACTGCTGCTATGGATTGCAATTGCCTCTGTTGGCCTTGTTGCGATTTACAGCGCTACGCTGGGCCCGGTTTCCCAGTTCCTGCCCTCTTACATCCAGGATAATTTTTCGCGTCAGCTTGTGTGGATATCAATATCACTTGTAGCACTTATTTCAATTCAGTTTATATCTCCAAGAACGTTCCAGGGCCTTTCATACATTGTTTACGGACTCTGCCTCATTCTCGCGATAGTGACTCTTTTTGCCGGTGTTGAAGTGAGCGGCAGCAGAAGCTGGCTTTCCATTTTCGGTCTTCGGCTGCAGGTGAGTGAATTTATGAAGCTTGCAACCATTCTTGCCGTTGCAAGCTATCTGACCCACAGACGTGATATGTCTGTAGGGAACCTGAAGACCGCGCTGATGACTGTTCTTATGATAGCAGTTCCGGTTATTGTAATTCTGCTTCAGAATGATACCGGAACGGCAATTATTTTACTGACGCTAATTCCTGTTGTCCTTTTCTGGTCGGGGCTGCCGTATGGCATTTCACTATTGATCATCTCCCCTGCCATCATCGGATATTTTACGGTCATTGGCCTTCCCTTTGGTATAATAAGCGCCCTTCTTTTAACTATCGCCATCTTCTTATTGCAGCGCACAAAATGGCTCAATATTTCGGCTCTTGTCCTTGGAATTATCGTCGTGATCGGCACGGAAGTTGGTCTGCAACAAATACTGCAGCCCCATCAACGCGCCCGCATTGAAGCGTTTGTAAATCCGTCTCTTGATCCTCAGGGTGCCGGATGGAATGTGCTGCAGGCAAAAACAGCTATCGGATCGGGCGGCTTTTCCGGAAAAGGATTCATGGAAGGCACCCAGACACAGCTTCGGTTTCTACCTGAACAGTGGACTGATTTTGTCTACTGTGTAGTGGGTGAAGAGTTTGGCTTTCTCGGATCGTCTCTGCTTCTGATTCTATATGGCCTTCTGTTCCTGAAGCTCTTGTCGATGGCGGGCGCCCATAAACATCCGTTTGCCCAGCTTGTCATTGTCTGCGTTACGTTTATTTACTTTGCCCACTTTCTTGTAAATATTGGAAGCGCCACGGCAATGCTGCCCATCATGGGTGTTCCTCTGCCGTTTGTAAGCTATGGCGGGTCTGCCTTTTTAGCGAACACTATCATGCTCGCTATATGCCTGAATCTCGATCTCAATAAGAGATCATTTAGTATTTACCGGTAGCAGATAACAGATAACAGATAACAGATAACAGATAACAGATAACAGAATATAGTTTTTAGTTAGCTGCCTGTTAAAAAGATTGAATTATCTGACT
>Ga0209924_1001096_pt1 | contig 10846 bp, 4 predicted proteins | sample SalPonR1_C_D1_MG_FD_185700 | JGI IMG/M metagenome (GOLD analysis project Ga0209924, IMG submission 185700) | Salt pond soil microbial communities from South San Francisco under conditions of wetland restoration - Salt Pond MetaG R1_C_D1_MG... ...
TGCCATTAGCTTCACCCAAGATATTAGTGAATGGGATGTGTCCCATGTAAAAAATATGAGTGGAATGTTTTTTGGCGCTCATCGGTATAATCGAAATTTAATCGGCTGGGATCTGGATAGCGTGATTACTATGAGTAGAATGTTTCGGGAGGCCTATTCCTTCAATCAAGATCTCGGGGATTGGGATGTATCGCAAGTAAAAGATATGTCCTATATATTCTCGGAAGCCTACAGTTTCAATCAAGATCTCGGGGATTGGGATGTATCGCAGGTAAAAGATATGTCCTATATGTTCTCGGAAGCCTACAATTTCAATCAAGATCTCGGGGATTGGGATGTGTCCAGCGTAGAAAGTATGAGGGGAATGTTTATGGAAGCCACCTCTTTCGATCAGTCTCTCGAAAATTGGGAGTTAATTTCTATTGATGAGGCTAGGGAAATGTTAGATTATAGTGGCTTGTCTTGTGAGAGTTACAGTTCCACCCTAATGGGCTGGGCAAATAACCCCGTTACTCCCGACACGATCAGGATTGATGTCAAAGGAATGCGGTATGAAAGTAAAGCTGCAAGTGCCCGAGATACCCTGGTCATTAAGGGGTGGCGTATTTTTGGTGATACAGAAACCACCTGTACTTCATCAACTGAACAAATCGAACTTCCCTCCATTATGGCTTATCCCAATCCAGCTCGAGATCGAATTTGGGTTGACATAAAAGAGCCGGTGAATTATCGGATCATAGATACCCGAGGTCAATTTATCGACCAGGGAACGACCCACGGCACCATAATTGTTTCACAACTGCCTTCGTCTATGTACATTTTGCACCTGATAGACAGTGAGGGGCATATCCTATTTATTGATAAGATCGTAAAAATTTAAAACCCGATGAGATTATTATATGTACTCCTCAGCATTTGCTTTAGTATAGGAACTATTTCGGCTCAGGCCCCCTTCCTCACCACCTGGAAAACTGATAATGACGGAACATCCTGTAATTCTTGCATAACTATCCCTACAGATTCTGGGTCAATTTATGACTATGAAGTGGATTGGAATAATGATGGGGTTTATGACGAGAGTGGGATTACCGGTTCCGTGACCCATGATTTTGGGACAGCCGGTATTTATACCATTGCCATTCGGGGTGAATTTCCGAGAATATACTTCAATAATGAAGGAGACAAAGAAAAAATTTTACGCGTAGCTCAGTGGGGGGATATTCAATGGCAGAGTATGGCACGAGCTTTTCGAGGATGCAGGAACTTGAATGGACCAATGAGAGATACTCCAAACTTATCTCAAGTGACAGATATGAGTTATATGTTTGCTCAAGCAACTTCTTTCAATCAAGATATAGGAGACTGGAATGTAAGCCGTGTAACAAATATGGAGTACTTATTTAGGAGTTTTTATAATCGGGAACATAAGTTCAATCAAGACATTGGAGATTGGGATGTGTCCAGTGTAACCCATATGCGATATATGTTTTTTTCTGCCAGACAGTTTAATCAGGATATTGGAGATTGGGATGTGTCCAGTGTGATCGACATGAGCTCCATGTTCAGCCATGCAGATGGTTTTAATAGAGATATAGGGGGGTGGGACGTGTCCAATGTAGAGAATATGCGTAATATGTTCTCGGTTGCTGAGGATTTTAATCAAGATTTAGGAGATTGGGATGTGTCCAATGTAACCAATATGCGATGGATGTTTTGGTCGGCTAGACAATTTAATCAGGACATAGGAGATTGGGATGTGTCCAATGTAACGAATATGGATAACATGTTTAGTAATGCAAGTGCTTTCAATCAGGACATTGGAGGTTGGGATGTGTCTAATGTGACCAGTATGAATGGTATGTTGTCTGGATCAACTTTCGACCAGGATATAGGAGATTGGGATGTATCTAATGTGACAGACATGGGAAAGATGTTTTCTGTGGCTTTCAATCAGGACATCGGAGACTGGGATGTGTCTAATGTGTCCAATATGAGTAGAATGTTTTCTGGCGCTACCAGTTTCAATCATAGCCTAAACGGTTGGGATGTGTCCAGCGTGACGGATATGAGTTATATGTTTTCGAATGCTAAGCTTTTCAATCAATCCATTGGGGATTGGGATGTGTCCAGCGTGACGGATATGAGTTATATGTTTTCGAATGCTGAGAGTTTCAATCAGGACATCGAAGACTGGGATGTGTCCAGCGTAACAGACATGAATAGTATGTTTAACGAAGCTGATTATTTTAATCAAGATATCGGTGACTGGGATGTAGGAAAGGTAACGAACATGAGTAAAATGTTTTGTAGAGCAATTCGTATGAAACAAGACCTGGGCGGTTGGAATGTGTCCAGCGTAACAGATATGAGTTACATGTTTTGTGTTTCGAACACAGCTAAGAATCTCGCAGACTGGGATGTGACCAGCGTGACGGATATGAGTTATATGTTTGCTACAACTAGCATCATCGATCCAGATATCGGAAGCTGGGATGTGTCGAGCGTAACTAATATGGCTGGAATGTTTAGTAGAGCAAAATATTTTAATGGCGATATTGGCGACTGGGATCTGTCAAACGTGACTAATATGCGTTATATGTTTTCAGAGGCAGAAGCTTTCAATCAAGACATTGGAAATTGGGATATGTCTAATGTTACACTCATGGATAGGATGTTTTCTAATGCTAAGGCTTTCAATCAGGACATCGGTAGGTGGAATGTTGCCAGTATCCCTAATATGGAAGGTTTGTTTTTTGAGGCCAGAAGTTTCAATCAAGACATAGGGAGCTGGATTGTGTCTAATGTGTCCAATATGAGTGAAATGTTTTCTGGCGCTACCAGTTTCAATCATAGCCTAAACGGTTGGGATGTGTCTAATGTGTCCAATATGAGTGAAATGTTTTCTGGCGCTGCCAGTTTCAATCATAGCCTAAACGGTTGGGATGTGTCTAATGTGTCCAATATGAGGAGAATGTTTTCTGGCGCTACCAGTTTCAATCATAGCCTAAACGGTTGGGATGTGTCTAATGTGTCCAATATGAGGAGAATGTTTTCTGGCGCTACCAGTTTCAATCAAGATATACAAAGCTGGGGTGTGTCCAGCGTGACGGATATGAGTAGGATGTTTGAAGAAGCTGCGAAATTTAATCAAGATATCAGTGGTTGGGATGTGTCCAGTGTCAATAATATGGAGGGTATGTTTTTTGAGGCCAGAAGTTTCAATCAAGACGTAGAGGATTGGAATGTATCTAATGTGACTAATATGTTTTCCATGTTTTCTGGCGCTACCAGTTTCAATCAAGATATACAAATCTGGGACGTGTCCGGCGTGACGGATATGGGGGACATGTTTAAAGAAGCCATTCGTTTCAATCAAGATATCAGCGGCTGGAATGTATCAAGTGTGATATCCATGAGTGGGATGTTTAAGGAAGCTATCCAATTCAACCGGGGTTTAAGTGATTGGGATGTGTCCAAAGTAAGCGATATGGAAGAAATGTTTATGAATACTATTAATTTTAATCAAAATCTCGGGGGCTGGGACTTAGCAAATATTAGTAACATGAATAATATTTTCAGATTTTGTGGCCTTTCTTGTGAAAACTACAGCGCATGTTTAATAGGCTGGGCAGATAACCAGCAAACTGCAGATAACGTTGAGCTTGGTGCCGTAGGCATGTTCTATGGCAAGTACGCCGAGGATGCCAGAGCAAAACTACTAAGCAAGTCATGGATTATTCAAGGGGATTGGGAGGGGTCCTGCACCGTATCTACAGACCGCCCTACTCCATCAGATATAAGTTTATATCCAAATCCGGCCGCAAATCGAATTTGGCTTGATATTCAAGAACCCATGCAGTATGGAATACTAAACTCCAGAGGTCAGCAAATCCAGCAGGGGACAACCCACGGAACCATCAATGTTTCACAGCTTCCAAAGTCCATCTATTTTGTACGTATTTTGGACAGTGAGGGGCGAACCGTACTTGTAGAAAAGGTCGTGAAAAACTAAAACCCAATGAGATTATTATATGCTCTACTCCGCAGTTGCATTAGTATACTAACTATTTAAGCTCAGGCGCCCTTCGTCACGACCTGGAAAACCGATATTCCCGGTTCGTTCTGCATTTTCTGTATCACCATTCCTACACATCCAGGGGCTACCTATAATTACGAAATGGATTGGGATAATGATGGCATCTATGATGAGACGGGTATTACGGGCTCTGTGACCCACGATTTTGGTGTGCCAGGCACCTATACGATATCGATTCGTGGCCATTTTCCGCGGATTTACTTTAACTTCGAGGGAGACAAAGATAAAATACTCCGTATCGATCAATGGGGAAGTATCCCGTGGTCAAGTATGAACCGAGCATTTGCGGGCTGCACCCATTTGAATTCGACTGCCGCGGATGTCCCGGCTTTATTTAATGTCACTGATGTAAGCGAGATGTTTTCTGGAGCGCTAAATTTTAATCAAGATATCAGCTATTGGGATATGTCTAATGTGTTAAATATGAGTGGAATGTTTTTTAATGCCCAGCGTTTTGATCAAACCCTCGGCGAATGGAGAATGCCCAATGTTGTGGAAATGGATAGTATGTTGAGCAACACCGGTCTTTCTTGCAGAAACTACGGTGCAACTCTAGTCAATTGGTCCTTCAATTTCCTCACACCAAATAATATAAAACTTGGAGCTGAGGGCTTATTTTACGATGAGTCTATCGCGAACGATCGAGAGACCTTGCTTAATAAAGGTTGGGTGATTACGGGTGACGAAGAGAGATCCTGCTTTACCTCTAACTCTTCTGAACGAAGGACAAGCATATCCCTTTATCCCAATCCTACCCGCGACATCATTCGGCTGAATGCGGACCAGCCGCTTTCATTCAGGATATTAGATGGTTTTGGCAGGGTAGTAAAACAAGGAAAATCTCAAGCTGTGATCCGGGTAAACGAGCTCCCTCCGGCAATGTACTATTTACATATACTGGATGAGGATGGACAAATACAGGAAGTTAAGAAAATAGTGAAGAACTAATTTCTACTCGTCACTGAAACCGACAACCTCGAATAAATAAGATTAGAAATGCCCTCCTCTTCCCGGTAGGGATAGAAGCGATAGGGGCGGGCCGCACGGGCGTAAATTCCCGAGGTGGCCCTCGGCCATCTTCGGGAATGCAGCCGTAGAGCGAGGCGGCGACAACAGAAGCCCTACAAAGCCGTACGGATGCCGACCGGGCGGTCTGACACTACAAGCGGATAGCCCGACCGCGCCGATGTGCCGAAATGGTTTCCATTTCGAAACAGCGGTCGCGGTACCGGCCAATAAAATTTAATATTCTATCGAACGAGCGTCACGCTACCTGCCTGTTCCACGGGCTCCAACGTCTCCAGGGGGATATATTGCCAGCGGTAGACGTACACACCTGTGGGCATCGGACTATTTTGGCGGCGACCATCCCAATTCACATTCGGGTCCTGACTTTCGAAAACCAGCTGTCCCCAGCGATCAAAGATTTGAAGATGGTATTCCCGAACTATACATTCGCCTGCGGGACCCCACTCGTCATTGATCCCATCGCCATTGGGGCTAAAAATATTGGGCATAAACCAGGAGCAATCGCAATCGGTGAATTCCACCGTAAAAGTAAAGGTCTCGGCCCGCTGACAAACCGGCGCTGACACCGTATACATTCCCGGACTTCGAATCACCCAGGGCTGGGGCACAGGCTGACCGTTCCACTCCACACCCTCAGAAAAAGGGTGGGCAATGACAACACTATCCACGCACTCCACGAGGGTGTCCTGAAAAACGTCCGCTAAGTCATCGCGCGAGATAAAGGACTGGCAGCGTCGCCATCGCCTTTCTGATTTATTTGTGGGGTTAAAGAGCTGTTAAAAAATGTGATTCCTTTTTTTGGCCATTTCTTCACCGATTTTTAATGTTCCTTAAATCCCAAATATTTGTCGAGCTGAACGTAAGCCTCATTTATTTTTGAAACAGCGAGGAATAGAGGCATGACTTTTAACGAAGAATTATTCGGCTTCATAGAATAATAGCCAAGAACTATTATGAAGCCTGTAGGTGCAGAAACTCACTACGTTTGGAATATGATCCACACACTCCTTTTGATTCAAAATGGGTGTTCATTTTGTCGTTCATCAACCCACCCTGCTTTTATCTCGGGGATTTCCTTGACTGTTTGTACTGAATTGTTTATATTTATAGTTATTAATATTTCTTAAGTTTCATATTATGAGATCTCATATTCTTATTATATTATTTGCAGCTTTATTTTCTTGTGTAGAGCGAGAAACTCCCGATCTTCAATCTACATTGTTCCCGACCTTTGAAGAAGAGCCTCGCTATGGCCCACTCTCCAATTATGAGGTTGACAGATCCGACCTAAGTATATCGGGAGAGTTTTTATATGTCAACACGTATAAGGGTGAGAAAGAAATAATCTTGTTTCAAACCAGCAGTGAAATTATAGCTGCCGATCTGGACGATTATTCCATAAGATGGAGACGGAGCCGAGGAGATCTACCCCCAGCTTCCTATCCGGTTTATGATTATAACGGTCATTTGCTGTTTAGCGATGAAAACTATTCGCATGTCATCGATGCGAACACAGGTGAGACCTTAGAAACCATTTCATTTAATGTCGACACTCTGCAATTGGGAAGAATCAATAGCTGGAGGGTGGCAAATGGTTTGGTCTATACTTTAAACACAGATTACCCCACGGATACATCATATCGGGTTCAGATCATAGAGCATGATCCAGAGGCACAGCAGTGGCGTGTACTCTTTTCGATGGCTCAGCCCATAGATTTATGGTTTGACTATGGGTTCTCTCGCACCCTTCCTTCGTGGGAATTGGGTTATGAAGCTACCAATGAATCCTTGATCTTTCCCTTTTATATTCATGATCACCCGAATTATGATCATGGAATCTACGCCTTACATATCGATATCAATTCCGGAGCGGTCATCCATCAGGAGATTCCAGTCCGGTTTCGGGCTAAATTTAATATTGATAAGCCCATTAGATATAGCGAGGGACTTTTAACTTTTTGGACTACACACCCTGTTATTTACCATGTCGAAGATGAAGTCATCCTTTGGGAAAATATGGGTGGACAGCAGCGGATCTTGCGAAATCACCTTTTCCTATGTCGCGACGAACAGTGTTATTTATACAATGTAATTTCGGGAGATGAGGTTTGGTCTACAGAATTCCGCCGTCTTAACTTCAATAGAGGCGGGGCTGAAATCAATGCGGAGCAAACATATTTTGTGCTCCCCAGAGAGGATAGGTTCTCCGTATATGATATATCAAGCGGTGAGCTGCTTGTCGATCATTTTGAGGAAAATATGTCTAAAAGGCAAATGTTTTTTGATAAGCGAGGTCGGTTAATCCGAGTGTCAGCCTCCGGAGACCTCTGGGTATATGAACTCGACTTTGATTAGATCTAAATTTTATTATTTGTTTATTGTTACATGGCTTCTTAAATACCTGACATTATGAAAAGATATAAGCAAGTACATGCATTATCCCCAAAGAGCGAATCCTTTCGACTGTTGATAGGGATTTTATTCGCAATATTCGGTTTATTGTTTTCCTCGTGTAATTCTGTAGAAGGTGAGCTACCCAATGCCGATGAACCGGTCTACCCGGAATTTACCCCTGAAAAAATAGATCAGATAACCATAGATTTGGATGGCGACTGGCGGAATATAGATCCAAAAATCTACCCCTACCAAGGAACCCGACCTTTGCTTTTTCTTCAAATTCAAGATGACTTAGTGGCAATAGACATCGATGCTATGAAAGTTCTCTGGACGATCGCAGAAAGCTCTGATCCAGAAACAAGGTTTTTAAATAATTTATTGATTTTTGATTGGGAAGACCGTCTGTTGATTGTTGGTTCTCGCCAATGGTTGGAAGTAAATCCAGCATCTGGAAATATAATCCAAACTTACGAGTATTCTGATTTCGGTATGGCTGGGCCTTTTTGGGGGTGTAATGTGATCAATGATCAAATCTATACGCTCAATTTTGATTATGATATCGATTCTGCTTATGTATATCAGTTTAATTTCTCTTCCCTTGAAGCAATAGAGATCGAGCGGTTTTCCCGTCCGTACCTCGATGTTTCTGTGACTCCCTTTTTATTACCCTATGATAAGGAAGAAAACCAGCTTTTGGTAGCCTTTCCATTATTATCAACAGAAGGCTCAAGAGGGGCGTTTTTTCACTATTTGAATCTGAACACAGGAGCTCTTAACCAATACTTTTTAGACTCGACGATTTATGATGGTGGACAGTTAAGACTCTACATTCCTGTGAATTTTTCAAGAGGAATATTGGCTTATGGTGCCGGGGTTGGTTATTGTGCTTATGACATGCAGAATAAGAAAAACCTTTGGAGTGAATACGGCTCACTTCATCGGCGATATGAGGATTACATTTTTTCCTGGCAAGGTAGTCAGGTCAAGATTTACGATTTACAAACAGAGTCTTTTACCTTGCCAAAGGTCTACAGTTCTGGCTTCATGACGAGGCCTCTGTTGCACCCGACTGAGGATATTGCCGTTTTCCCTTACCGAAATCGAGTGCTTTTCGTAGAAATTCAAACGGGACAATTACTTTCAGAACTCCCAATTGAAGAAGAAGATACGCCCTACATGATGACATTTTTTGATGCTCAAGGCCGACTTTGTATTCTGGGTCGAGACCAAAGACTAGAGTTTTTTGAACTTCCTATATAGGCCCCTCTAAGGTTTTTGGTACTCGATCGATCTTTTTGGGGCTCAAAATGCTTTACTCTACCCAATGATTCTTGGGGAAATCAGATTGATCGAAGGAGACATCCACATCCATTTCATATGCGCATAGCCATATTTCTCCTTCTTATCCTTGTTCCGACCCTATCTATATCCGCTCAACTACTGGAAGATGAGTTTGAAAGGACGGCCACTATATCGAGCTGGCAGGGGTATGATTGCCTAATCGATATCGACTTTGCCAATCACTGCCTCACACCCAATAACTCTTGATCCGGAATGTTGTCATTTGAAGAAGTTAATGGGCTGTTCATAAGCCACTTTTATACTGGGCCTACACCACCTAAATGTATTTTTATACATTACTATTATTTTTTGTCAGATAGCTCCCAAATAGAGCATGAGCACAGAGAGCAACGATCGTAATGAATAGATTATGGGAAACTTCACTTGGGAATGACGCCATGACCACAGAAATGGGTCGAATCTATAGAATTTTGTAGATAAATAAAAAAACCCTATATTCAGTTATTGATATTGATTTTTAACACTGTTTTTTTCGAAAGTGAGGTCGAAATTATTATTTGATTAAATCAATAAAAATAACTTCTTATGAAATCTTCATTTACACTGCTATCTCTTTTCTTTAGCATCGCAGTCACCTCCGCTCAGGCGCCCTTCGTCACGACCTGGCAAACGGATAATTTTGGAACGTCCTGTAGCTCTTGCATCACTATTCCTGTAGACACCTTATATACCTACAATTACGAAGTAGATTGGAATAATGATGGGGTTTATGACGAGAGTGGGATTACCGGTTCCGTGACCCATGATTTTGGGACAGCCGGTATTTATACCATTGCCATTCGGGGTGAATTTCCGAGAATATACTTCAATAACAGGGGAGATCGATATAAGGTTATCAGGGTGAATCAATGGGGTGATAACCCATGGGAGAGCATGAGCGGGTCCTTTTACGGCTGTGAAAATTTAAATGGGCACATGGAAGATACGCCTGATTTAACTCTTGTGACTGATATGAGCTATATGTTAGCAGGAGCTACTTCATTCAATCAGGACATAGGCGACTGGGATGTATCTAATGTAATAAATATGAGTTATTTATTCCTTAGTGATGTCCACTACGGATCAGCTTTCAATCAGGACATTGGGAACTGGGATGTGTCCAGTGTAGAGAATATGGAGGGGATGTTCCACGGTGCCGGGTTTGACGAGAGTGCTTTCAATCAAGATATTGGAGAATGGGATGTGTCCAGTGTGACCAATATGAGGGCGATGTTTCGGAATGCTGAAAATTTCAATCAAGATATTGGAGAATGGGATGTATCGGAAGTAACTGATATGAGCAGTATGTTTGACTTTGCGATCAGTTTCAACCAGGACATTGGGGATTGGGATGTATCTAATGTAAAAAATATGAGCAGCATGTTTTATCGATCTTATATTTTCAATCAGGATATTGGCTCTTGGAATTTATCGAACCTGATCAACATGAATTGTATGTTTTGTTACGCGTTTGATTTTGATCAAGATATTAGTAGCTGGAATGTGTCAAACGTTACGGATATGGGAACGGTCTTTGGAGCAGCAAACGATTTTAATCAAGACATAAGCAGTTGGGATGTATCCAATGTGACCCGAATGAGCAGTATGTTTGCCTCTGCCACCACCTTTAATCAAGATATAAGCAGCTGGAATGTGTCTAATGTTATAAACATGGAAGGTATGTTTTCCGGTGCTATCAATTTTAATCAGGATATTAGTGGTTGGGATGTGTCAAACGTTACGGATATGGGCCGCATGTTTCAAGCAGCTTACCAATTTAATCAAGACATTAGTGCATGGGATGTATCCAAGGTGGAGGATATGAGATCAATGTTTTCGTATGCCATTAGCTTCACTCAAGATATTAGTGAATGGGATGTGTCCCATGTAAAAAATATGAGTGGAATGTTTTTTGGCGCTCATCGGTATAATCGAAATTTAATCGGCTGGGATCTGGATAGCGTGATTACTATGAGTAGAATG
>Ga0209924_1001101_pt1 | contig 10795 bp, 7 predicted proteins | sample SalPonR1_C_D1_MG_FD_185700 | JGI IMG/M metagenome (GOLD analysis project Ga0209924, IMG submission 185700) | Salt pond soil microbial communities from South San Francisco under conditions of wetland restoration - Salt Pond MetaG R1_C_D1_MG... ...
ACACGACATCATGGCTAAATCTGGGTCTAAGCGCAAAAAGAAAAAAAAGGTAAGCAAAGCTAAAAAGCCGCACACTTTTTCTTTCCCGGCACTGAATGTTCGCCATATCAGCATCATGGCTCTTTTCGTGGCGCTTGCGTTTGGTTTGTACTGGACTTCGCTCTCCGACGATTTCATCCTCGATGACAAGATTGTTATTTCGGAGAATATTTATACCCAAGAAGGAATAGCAGGCTGGTGGGACCATTTGACTTCCGACTCTTTCAAAGGCTTTTTTAAAGGGGAACAGAAGAACTTACTCACCGGAGGTCGTTACCGTCCGTTATCTCTACTTGTTTTTTCAGCATTGTACGAGCTTTTTGGAGATTGGACCTTACCTTATCACGTGGTCAATGTTTTTCTGTACGGCTTAACCGCCGGTCTTTTGTTTTTTTTGCTTCAAATACTAGGACGGAAATCGGGCCGGGATACCAGCCAGATGTGGTTCTCAGTGCCCTTTATAGCCGCTATATTGTATCTGTTTCACCCCATTCATATTGAGGCCGTCGCCAACATAAAGGGCCTCGATGAAATTCTGACTTTTCTCTTTGCCATATTCTCCTGGTTTGTGGCTTTGAAGTTGTACAACCGACCCAATTTATTGGGAAGCCTGGGATTGGGCCTTTTGTTTTTTGCAGGCCTTCTGGCTAAGGAGAATGCCATCACGTTTTTAGCCGTTATTCCTTTATCTCTTTATGTGTTTGGCAAACCCGGCCGAAAGCAATTAGCCTACATTTTAACGCCTTTACTTCTGAGTACAGCTGCCTATCTGATCATTCGATATCAGGTGCTTGGCTTTTTTCTCGATCCGGGCGTAGAAATTACAGATATCTTAAATAATCCCTTCTATGGTTTAAACACTGAAGAGCGATTAGGTACAGTTTTATTTACCTGGCTGAAGTATTTGGGCCTACTTATTTTTCCTCATCCCCTCGTTCACGATTACTACCCGTATGCGATCCCGATCTCTACATTATCAGATGGGGCAGTAATCTTGTCGATGAGTATACACCTGCTTCTATTGGCTTACGGCATTTGGGCAGGTTTGATTAAGCATCGTTGGGACGGATTTGCAATTCTATTTTATTTTATCACCTTTAGTATTGTCTCTAACTTATTGTTTACTGTAGGAACATTCATGAATGAGCGTTTTATATACATTTCTTCACTAGGCTTTTGTATTCTTCTTGCCTATGGTTTGTCTCGGGCTGCTCAAAAGCTACTTTCTACCGCTCGCGCACGCGCGGCAATCGGTATCATTACGGTGGGGATTCTTTCTGCTTACGCTTGGAAAACCTATGATCGCTTACCCGATTGGCGGTCCTATACCGCTTTGAACGCATCGGCGGTAGAGCATTATCCGACCTCGGCTCGCTCCACCTTATTTATGGGAACCGCGCTCTTTAATGAAGCCATGGCTACCAGCGATCCACAAGAGAAATTAGAAAAGCTCAAAGACTCGGAATACTGGATCGATCAGTCTTTATCAGTGTTTCCCAACTATGGCAACCGCACTACGCGCAACTTTAAGTATTATAATGCTTATAAGATGAAAGCAGGTGTAGCCAGTGAGATTTATAAACTAGAGCAGGACCTGGGCTCTCTTTTAAATGTGTTTCTGTTTGTGGGCAAGGACAAACCACACATTCCCTACCTATTAGAATTTTTGGGGTATGTTCAGCGTCGCTCACCGGATCGGGGACTTATGACGAACTTCTACCATCAATTAGCATATCAAGAACTGGCCGTCAATCAACGCAAATTGAACTTTGGTATGAATTATATTCAAAAAGGTTTAGAGTATATGCCCAATAATGCGCTCTTGCTCTACGATAAGGGAAGAATTTATCAAATGGCGGGACAGCAGGAAGAGGCCCAGCGTTTTATCAATCAGGCTCGAGCCATTGACCCACAAATTGAGTCGCGTGGATAAGGAAGTCGCCTATATCGCATTGAAAAAGTGGCCCGATGTGGGTCCTCAGCGGGCACGGAGCCTGCTCGCTCAGGTGGAGCATTTTGAAGACTTATTTACGCATCCTGCTTCCGAACTTCAGCAGCGACTCCCGGATATACCTGAAAAGATATGGAAGGTAGATCGCAGTCGACTCCTGGATGAAGCTAAGGCCGCTTGGGCTCGCTGCCAAAAAGAAGATATCAAAGTTATCCACTGGGGACATTCCGATTATCCTCACCGTTTCAAAACACTGGACCCGCCGCCATTAGCTGTTTTTTATCAGGGGAATGCTCAGCTCAATGGTCGACGTACCATCGGTATTGTTGGAACTCGAAAAATGACCGAGCGCGGTCAAATTTTGTGTGAAAAGCTCGTAGAGTCTATCGCCGGTTACGATCCCCTCATCATTTCCGGTCTGGCCTATGGGGTCGACGCTTCAGCGCATCGAGCAGCATTGAAATACGGATTGGATACTTTAGGCCTGATGGGCACCGGTCCCGACCTGATTTATCCCTCAGCACATAGAGATTTAGCCAGACAAATGATCGATCAAGGTGGGGTGATGACACAGCTCGATTTTGGGAAAGGTCCCGAGCGTGAGCACTTCCCCATGCGCAATTGGTTAGTGGCAGCCATGAGCGATGCACTTATAGTAGTCGAAAGTGCGGCTAAGGGCGGGAGCATGATTACCGCCGGAATGGCTTTTGATCTCAAAAAACCGGTATTTGCATTTCCCGGTCGCCCCACAGATGAGTTTTCGCGAGGATGTAATCACCTCATTAATAAAGGGAAAGCTAAGCTAATAGAAAGTGGGCAGGATCTCATTGACGCCCTCGAATGGTCTCAATTGCATGATAAGCGTACCGTTCAGCGGCAATTATTTGTTGATCTTACCGAAGACGAGCAGCGCATACTCGATCACCTGCGCACGGCCAGAGAAAGTGATGTGGATAAGCTATCCTATCAGCTCGACATTCCCATACATCACTTATCCACCGTTTTACTCGAGCTCGAGTTTAAAGGGCTGGTAAAGAGCCTGCCCGGTAATCGCTATTTGGCTATTTGAGAGATGTGATATTTTTTCTTTTTGGGGGTGACCCCCGAGGCTCTGCCGGCAGCAGAGCTCGAGGGTCGGGCCCTTGCGGGGTTCGCTGGACGCTCCGTACAGCGGTCGTCGCAATTTTTTATTGCGTCCGCCCTCCGTACCGCACCGCCTGCGTCGGTGCGCCCTACAGACCCCTCACCCTTGCGCGCTCCGCGCGCTGGTTTAGAGTAAATTGATGGATTAGGTTTTCATTTGAGTAGCAAGTGATTTCGACCCCAAAAGGTTTTACCTCAATCTAGTTTCAGTAGAGATAAAAAAGGCACCTGAACTCGTGTATTCAGATGCCAATATTTGTAGTGTAATTTTTACCACTTAAGCAGGTATAACACAATCTGCCATTTTATTTACAAATTATCACTCACTCAACTTTTTTAAAGAAAAATATAATTGAGCACATGAGAGATTTTCTTGCACTTAAAATCAGTGAAGTTATTATTTGAAATTAAGTCTCAACCTAGACTAGTCGGGCATCTAAGTCGATATCTACTGACGAAAGTGCTTTGGATACGGGACATCCCTTTTTTGCTGCGGTAGCAATCTCTATAAATTTATCCTTGTCAATGTTGGGAACGCTTGCCTTGAGGTCAAGTTGTATCCCTGTTATCGAAAAGCCTTCACCATCTTTCTCCAACTGCACTGAAGCTTTCGTTTCTAAATGGTCAGGAGCGAATCCTGCTTTTCCTAATTCCAGACTGAGGGCCATATTATAACATCCCGCATGGGCAGCACCTATAAGTTCTTCCGGATTGGTTCCTTTATCTCCACTTTCATTTTCGAAGCGTAGTTTCGCTGAATAAGGTTGATCATCCAACACCTTACTTTGTGTTGTCAATGATCCTTTTCCCTCTTCAAATCCTCCGTTCCATTTCGATATCGCTGATCTTTTCATGCTGTTGTTTATATAGGTTACATGAAGAGCGGGGTGATTGTTGATAGTTTTTCCCACTCTTTTATTATTGATAAAGGAAGATCGGTCGCATTGAAATGCCCGAGACGGGATGTAAAAAGTAAGATTTGCGGGTGAAATCGTATGTGCAGGCCGGCTGGCTAAATCAGGAAAATGAATAACTCAGCTGGAGTAAGAATTAGTGTTTATGATTTCAACTTAGCGACGAGTAATACGTCCAACAAAATCAAACTAGAGCCCACCGCACGAATAAAGATCAGGTAGTCTAAAATAGATATAATTTGCTTTTTATCTTAGGAAGAGTGGCTCAAAATCAACCAGATCTGCTATTCCAAAAGTAAAATATGGGTCTCATTCGCGGTTCAATTTAGGTTGATATATTAATTCCAAAACTTTTATAGCCAGCCAACCCTTCCGATCAGAGCAGATTTGAGTAGAAATTTTGTTTGATTCAAACATTTTGAATAATAATGGGTAACTTTAGAAAAGGTGAAACAAAATGACTCAGTAGAATATTGTGACGAATTATTCCAATATGGCTATGAGAATTAAAATTAAACGAACTTATGGCTTTACCTCAACTTGATATGACTATAAAAATGAATCAATTATGAATCAACTACTATACATTATACCCTGCATTTTGCTATCGCTAAGTATACAGGCTCAGGATATCGAAAAAATTGATATTGAAACTCAGGTTGAGAAAGTAACGGTCTTTTTGGAAGGGGCACAAATCCATCGTTCGCATCAAGGTCAATTTAATAAAGGAGTCCACGAACTAAAATTCACAGGATTGTCTCCATATATAGATAAAAATAGCATTCGCGTGAATGGCCAGGGGCCCCTGACGATTTTAAATGTAGAACATAAAGTCAATTATCTGGAAGGGGAGCACCAGCAGAAAAGTAGCGCAAATATTAGGAAGCAGATTAGGCAAATTGCGGATAGTATAAATGTATTAAATGTAGAGCATGAGATTATCGAATCCCAACTTGGGTTTTTGCATGAAAATCGGAAGGTGCCTGCTTCACCTACTTCGCAATTAGCTTCATTGAAAGCGGCCGCTAAATATTACAGAGAAGAGGTGAGTGAGCTCAAAAAGCAACAGCTTTTGATTAAAGATGCATGCCAGCGTTTACAGCAAAGGAAGAAGCGATTGCGCAAACAATTAGGGGACAAACTTGGTGAAACAAATCCGACTTCTAGTACAATCATTGTGAATGTAGACATGAAGTCACCGAGCAATGCAATATTTAAATTGGATTATTTGGTGGGGGGAGCAGGCTGGTATCCGACCTACGATATACGGGTAGAAAAACCTAACGATCCAATCCAACTCGTTTACAAAGCCAATGTTCGACAAAAAACAGGAGTGGATTGGGATAAGGTGCAACTGACGTTTTCTTCAGCTCAACCCAAGGAAAACCGCCTGGTACCTGAATTGCGTCCGTATTATATCGGATATGCCGCATATGATTCGAATTACAGGAACTTTGACAAAGTTCTAGGTAAACTCATTGATAAAGAAAGTGGAGAACCTTTGATTTTTGCCTCTGTGAGTGTGCTGGGGACAACGATTGGAACCCAAACAGATGTCGATGGAAAATTTAGTTTGATGCTGCCAAAATGGAAGAACAAATTAAAGGTGAGTTATGTAGGTTATAAATCTAAAGTGGTTCCGGTAAGCTCGCCCAATATGACCATAGAAATGGAAAGTGGTGTTGATCTGGAATCAGTGGTAGTTGTGGATTACAGCATCCCATTGGTTAATCAGGATCAAATAAAAGAAACCCGGGTCGGTGGAACCAGGGGAAAACAAGCCCCTATGACTAATTCCCCCATTCCTTTGCAGACTGAGGAAAGTTTGATGAATTATGAGTTTAAGATCGATCAGGCATACAGCATTCCTAATGGAACAAATAAACGAACGCTGGAGATGAAAACCCAAACGGTGGATGCTGAGTTTCATTATCATGCAGTGCCCAAACTCGATGAGTTTGCTTATTTGCTAGCTGGAATAACCGGCTGGCAGGAGTATCAACTCATTGCGGGTGAAGCACAGGTGTATTATGAAAACACATTTATAGGTTCATCATTAATAGACCCATCTACTAGTAGTGATACCCTATCATTTTCACTCGGACCGGATAAGAACATATCTATTGAACGTGAGCTCATCAAAGATTTCAGTGAAAATCGGTTTTTTGGCAGCCGAACTGAGGTCACAAAGGCCTACCGATTTAGAGTCCAAAATAATAAGTCGACCGCTGTTTCGATTTCACTTGTAGACCAAATTCCCATTTCAAAAATTGAAAAAGTGGAGGTAGAGGCTTTAGAAACTTCAGGAGCGAAACCTCATCCGGAAAGTGGTAAAGTGGAATGGAAGCTGGAGCTAAAGCCAGGGGAAAAAGCTGAAAAAATCTTGAGGTATCAGGTGACCGTTCCTAAAGGACAAGGAACCATTGTCGAGTAGTTCGTTTTTTCAAATTTGAGGTCATTGGAGCTAGTATGACTGTTCTCAAATACTTATTCATTTCATTCGATGAAATGACAACAAATGGTCTTGTTTACTTAATTTCCCTCCCAACCGAAGGGTCGAGATTAACAAGAAAAATGTCGTACTGCTTTATTTCCATTCTTTAGCTTCTTCATCAAATACATCGTCGATGAGAAGGGTATCATCGGTTTTCAAATTCATTTTTTAAAGGCCTCCTCCCAGTTTTTTCTGGGATTGTCCATGAGTCTGAGAATAATCTGCCCTTTTTCAAAAACCATCTGCAATTTATCTTTGATATCGTATTTTTTCCAGGATAGTTTACTCAGTCGTTTTGCTTTCGAATTTCCAATTTTAATAACAGGTATTTCCATGAGCCGCTACATTATTGGTATTAAAAAGTAATCACATTGAGATGAAATATCCAAATCTCTTAGTGTACGGGAATCGAAATCGTATGGGATTCGTATTTGGCCGATATCGCGTACCGCGGGGTCGTTTAGATTATCTGTCAATTGTCAGAGTCGGTTTCAGAATTAGATTGTTAGGTACCGATTTTGACAAAGCCCTCCAATAATCCCTAACTGGAACTGAGGAATGAGGATAATAAACAATACAATACTCATCCCGGGCGCCGATCCGGGATCCTTTGCTTCAGGCCGCGAATTTAAAAAGAACAGATTCCAAATCTAGCACTTTCAATTCCCAATTGATTGGTTGGGGTGGGGCAGGTGGAAGGAGCAATAGTTACAGATCCAGCTACATGCTAACCTCAAGCTGCTACCAACAGCTCTCCGACCTCTCCGGTACAGAATTCACCGCCGGGCAGCTATCGGATTTAGAGCAAGCGGCCTGTGACCTCATCGACAGCCTGCCGCAGGTGTATCAAGATAGTTTTGCGGTATTGGATTATGGGTTTTATTTGCATAATCGGTCGATGGATCAGGGCGTGGAGGACATCTGGCCGGAAGTCATTCAGGAGGCCAATGCGATCAGTCCCTACTATCTGCTGCTAGGGCGGGTGCCGGGGAGGGATGGGGAGGTGAAGGTGAAGGTAAAATTTTTTGATAACTGCTTTGCAGAGTATGACAATAAAAGTTTAGCTAGGACTATAAATTCGGAATTTACTACCGGTGATCGGGATATTGTTAAAAAATTAAGGTTCGGCATTAAAGAATTTGCATTTCGCGCTGAAAAGAAACTCAACTGCTGTATTGAGCAAAAATCGAAGAGTACAAATACTATTGATACTTCTTTTCTTAGTTTAGCTTTATTTATTGACAACTCATGTTGTCCAATATATGCTTATGATAGACCTGTAGCATTGGTCAATGATTTTCCGGCTATGCCACAAATAGAATACGAATTGGAATATTATAAGCAATTAAATTCTTGCGTTGATCTTAATGCTGAAATAGTGGTATATTTTGGTAGGAAAACTAAAGTTACTGAAAGAAATAGAAAAGATACGCTCCGATTTAATTATCATTTATTGGATCTCAACACAAAATATGCAATTGATTTCCAGGATCAGTTTCAAGGGGGAAGAGTTGATTTTATTTTGTCTGATGGTAACAATGACACCCTTGAGGTTTTTCATTGGACAATTAAGGGTGATAACCCTTCAGCTGGAAGCGTTTATAATTATATTGATGAAAAGAACTATGCGGATACCTTTTGGTTTATCAAGCAAATTGCTACCCATGAAAATGGAGCCCATCCTAATACGCTGGCGGATCCCTTGAGGCATTTTAACCCTCATAATACTAGTATTGAATCATTGCGGGATGACTGGAAACAAAGTAGTAGATGTCCAAATCTGTCGAAAAACAAAGATGGAGGATGGGGGTTGACACAATTTACTAACCCAGTACCCACATCTAAAGCTTTATGGAATTGGAAGCAAAATATTGATGATGCTTATACTTTAATATGGTATGACACCACAATCCCTAACACATCGGAACCGGGTAAATCATATTATGTGAGAAATAAGTTGAATAATGATTTAAAGGTAGTTAATAAGTGGAATGATGATCCTAACAATGAAAATGATAAAGTAGAGATGGTCGATACAACTTATGCTGGAATCCGATGGCGATATTCCATTACTCCAAGATTTGGGGGTTATTCAAGTATTGAGTCTTACTTTGATCAATCAGAAGCCAATGATCAAGAGCGGTCATTTATAGATGCATGCTTGATGGTAGCTTATAATGGATATGGTGGGAATCTAATAAATGGCAGGCATGTAAACTTTTTATATGCTACAAGGCCTGCACAGGGAGAGAAACCGGGATGGAGGTTGCTGGATAATCAAAATAATTACGTAAGTAGAATTTGTACTGAATTTATTCCACAATAAGGAAGATATTAATGTTGAAAATAATTTATTTGAACCTTTTATTTGTAGTAATTATTAGCTACATCAGCAGTGCACAGAATGAGCTTAAGTTGCATGTAGTGATGTTTACAAGCGAAGATATTCCCACAAATTTTTTTGATCCTAGACTTGGTGAGGAAGGGGATCAAGACAGTACTTTGCTTAGTATTTTATGGGTGCTAGATGCTGATTCCCTGCGATCACTCGACACTTTGAATTTGAATCCATTTGGTACAATTTCGAATATGCAACATTGTCGTCATTTTGCGAGTGAAAAATGGATTTATATTCAAGAAAGGGAATATACTCCTACGTTTCTAACGGAAAGGTCAAAAAACCTAAAAGATATATATGATGGAAATGAAGACACCTATATTTCTGTTTTAGATTATTCTTCAGATACAATCGTAGTGCGTAGAATGGTTGGGGAAAAGTATGATCCTTTTGGCTCGACAAAGATATATCATCGGGCATTTAGAAAAAAAGATCTTTTATATTATACATACTCTTACGATGACCAGTCGGACAACTACGGAAATTATATTAATAATAAATTTCTGGATGATGGACATGAGGTAGATAGAAATACATATCAAAATAGGCTATATGTGAAATATGAATCAGGATTATTCTTTAGAATAATTACTGGTTACATAACGGATAAGAATAATAATTATAAAGCGAGAGTTTATGATTCAAACAAATATGAATCCTCAAATCAATGGCCAAATAATAATTTGAATATTCCAACATCTGATTCAGAGAGTGAGCTATATAAATATTTTGGGCTGATGTATGCCACTGAGAATTCAAAAGTTGTGATTGGGAAAAAGAAAAGATGGAAGAAGAACTCAGATTCTTTGGAAATATACTATCATATGAACAAGAATAATTTTGGGGTTTGGGATACTATACTTCTCCCGAAGGATGTAAACACCTTTAATGTTCATGAAGACAGATATCTTTACGGTACACATATTAATTCAGATATTCTAGGTAAATATAATCCCAAAAGGAATAGGAACTCCACTTTAAGTTATATGGATAGATACCCCGAAAAATATAGTTGGAAGTATGCAAATTATCCCAACTTAATTTATTCCAAGGGGGTAATTTTCATCTATGATCTAGAAGATAGGAAGTATTATGAACTGCAATTACCTGATCGTGATTCAGAATTTCTTCAGATTATTGACGGATGGATTTATTTGAGAGTTTATGATGAAATATGGCGAATGCCACTTAACATTGAAGGGAATCCTTTTCGCTTAGAAGAGAAAGAGGTCCTCATTAAAGATAAAGCGGTGATTCCGAACGTTCACCATATCTTTTTAAAGGAGAAAAGTCCGGTAGTAGAGAAGTGGATAACTTCTAAACCATAAGAAACCCTTAAATTATCTACGTTTCATTTCTTTTTACCCCAATTGATGAAATATTATGTGACTAAAAGCTTTTTTTCTCCCGAATAAAGCGAAAAACTATCAAAACAATCACAGTGAGGATACTCCTAGCCATATTTCTAATAATAATCCTTTGGGCTACACCGGGTAGCACCCAAACGAAAAGCTGTTACCAACAACTCTCCGACCTCTCCGGTACGGAATTCACCGCCGGACAGCTATCGGATTTGGAGCAAGCGGCCTGTGACCTCATCGACAGTCTGCCGCAGGCATATCAAGATAGTTTTGCGGTTTTGGATTATGGCTTCTATTTGCATAATCGGTCGATGGGGTCAGGGCGTGGAGGACATCTGGCCGGAAGTCATTCAGGAGGCCAATGCGATCAGTCCCTACTATCTGCTTTTCGGCCGGGTGCCGGGGCGAGATGGGGAGGTGAAAGTGAAGCTGAAGATGCCGGGGAGTGTGTTCGATTGTTATGAATCGTCGTATATTACTCGCATACATTTTGAA
>Ga0209924_1001104_pt1 | contig 10792 bp, 7 predicted proteins | sample SalPonR1_C_D1_MG_FD_185700 | JGI IMG/M metagenome (GOLD analysis project Ga0209924, IMG submission 185700) | Salt pond soil microbial communities from South San Francisco under conditions of wetland restoration - Salt Pond MetaG R1_C_D1_MG... ...
GCCCCACGTAACCGAGCATGCAACCATACACCATCGGTCTCAGAACCCAATAGCACCACAAAGCCAATTCCGATAGTTGTTTTCTCGCTGTCAAATCAACGCACTATGGCACCTTGTTGATGCAGATGTACCACCCCCTCGATAAGATTTGGAGCGTTGATAATATCCAGGCTCGGGGGGTAAAGGATCGATTCTGCAATCCTGAGGCGCTGCCTCAGGCTGTAATAAGTGACCCTTTCAGGGTCTATTAAAAGTGTGATGAGTACCAGTATTGCATGCCGTTTTCTACATGAATTATAGGACCTTTTATATATTACCCACACTAATCCATATAGAGCAGTTTTTAAATATAGTTAGAGAATAAAATTTTTGATCCAAAAGAAACTTTCGGCCTTGAAAAATTTGGCGGATTAAGGGAGCTGGAGTATCTGCGGGGACCTTTTATCATATCGCTTCGCTTTCAAAATATGAACGGCGAGAAACCGTTTAACAGACTTTAAGCGCAGCGGACCGCTTATAAAAGGTAGCAGAGACTCCGTGACCGCTGTCTATTTTTCACAGCCTTGGAGGCTGTCCAAAAAGATACATTAGTTCGAGCATCGCTTAAATAATTTAGCTTTATCGTACAGACTCACCTTTTATCTCTCTCTAACTAATAGAGAGGGATTTAATGTCTAAATTATTTAAGCTTGTTTCTGTGAGGATTCACTTTTTGTACAGCCTCTGGTTCGTTTTGTTTCTCCGCAGGAGTCCTTGGTACAAGACAAAATAAACAGGAAGGTTTACCGTGCTCAAATAATTTGGTTTACTTATCCACAAGGTTCCTGGAAGAACCAACTTTATCATCTTTCCCGGTAAGCCTCCTCAGCGCCCAGATAAAAATAACAGCTACACCCAAAGCAACCATCACAAAAGCTAATGTGGCGAGAAGCATGGGAGGTCCCCAAACCAGGGATGAAAGCCCCGCCACCAGAACCAGGGCTGTTCCCCATGCAATCCGAATTGTAGCGGCCCATTCTTGTTGCCAGAAGCATGTGATGATGGTCAACACGCAGAGTATGCCAAACCCAATCTGAATAATCGTCTCGATCTTTTGTCCTGCGGTTTCAGAGCGGGGAAACTGGTCTACTGCGCCGGTAACCGCCTCCCATGCCAGCAACAACAGAAGCAGAATAATGACGGCCAGCGACACGCGCCGAAAAAATAATCTCATATTCATCACGCTCTCCTTTTAAGTTTAATACCTTTAGATACACAACCCGCCTTTAATGTATTGTAAACGTGGTTTCGTTTCAAAATGAATTTTCAGTAATAGCAGTACGAGTCCTTACTCACAACATGTTTGTGCAAACTTGCCTCTAAGACATAATGTATCAGACATACCGCCACATCTGCCGCCGATAGTGCACGCTCGTCATAGTTTTATACCCGTTCATCATCATAAAATATTGTGTGATGCCGTCCTCTGCTACCTTTAGCTCAATAACGCATCCATAACTATTAATTTTTCTAAAAACGGATAAAATCATGAAAACTAACATACTATTTTCACTCATACTCTTTGGGTTAATGTCGATGAACGCAACAGCCCAGGACACAGGAAGCAGATTTAGCATTGAGCTCGGCGCCGGACCTTCATTTGCGACGAGCAAGCTGGCGGGCAGCAGTTTAAATACAGGGGCCGGAATTGAAGGAGTTCTTCACTATCGGTTTATGCCACATACCGGGGTTTACGTTGGATGGGGCTGGAACAGAAACTCATCAGATAACTCATTTGCCGGGAATGATATGGATTTTGAAGAAACGGGGTATGTATTTGGGCTCCAGTTTTTGCACCCCATAGCTGACGGACGCCTTTCTTACTACCTGAGGGCTGCCGGGCTGTATAATCACATAGAAGTTGAAAACAGTGATGGCGATATCATCCACGATACAGGCCACGGATTGGGATGGCAGCTGGCTGCGGGCATTGACCTGCCTGTAGGCGGAAACTGGAGCCTTACTCCCGGCCTTAAATTCAATGCACTTTCCAGGGAACTGGATATGGGAGAGGTTACCGAAGACCTCGATTTACGCTACTTAACTGTACGCATTGGGGTTGCCAAAGGATTTTAAAAATGAATATGATGGCAATGGGGGGATCAGTTACATGAGTCCCCCCACTACTGTAGTTGCCCCGATCACTTCACAGGATTATCTGCAGATTATAAACACAGGCTGATTATATTATAACAGTGACAAAAGAAAAACCAATGACACAGGCAAACCCGCATAAAATAATACCCGCCAGAAACTTATTTAAGCTACTGTTTGCATTGGCAGTCCTTATTCAAATAAGCGTCATTACGTTTAGTCACTTTAATGGCTTCTATGAAGTTGCTGATGTAAATAATTTTTTAGCACGGTTCCTGCAAGGGACGTTTCTTAGCTTAATTGCCCTGGTCTTTATTTCCTATCCTGACCTGGTGATTATTAACCTGCTCGATGCCCGCTACGAATTTAATAAGCGGCCTGTTCTGCGAATCGTCCAACAATTTATACTTACGATAATTATTGCGGTCACGGTTTCCACAATCCTGACGTTATTCTCACATCTGATTACCGGCTACGAAGAGCCGTTGAATTCAGTACTGCTGATCAATGCCCTCATTTTTTCGGTCAGCAACATTCTATTAATGGTAATTTTCGAGGCATGGATATATTTTATTGAAAGCACTGAATCTAAAGTGATAACCCGGAATCTTGAGAATGAGCTGTCGCAGATCCGCTTTGAAGTCCTCAAAAAGCAAATAAACCCCCATTTTCTTTTTAACAGCCTCAATGTGCTGTCAGGACTTATTGAAAAAGATTCCGAGAAAGCTCAAAAATTTATAGATGAGTTTTCCCGCATCTATCGCTACGTGCTTGAAACGATTGAGCAGCCACTTGTAAAATTGGGAGATGAAATTACATTTATACGATCCTATATGTATCTGCAGCAAATACGGTATGGCGAAAGCCTTGTGTACACAATCGATTTATCGTCTGATGACCTTCAAAAGTACCTGCCACCGCTATCGCTGCAAACGGTGCTGGAAAATGTCATCAAACATAATTTAATAAGTGTTCCTCAGCCGCTGACAATTACCATCTCGAGCAGTAAAGACGAGGTTGTTATTACCAACAATATTCAGCCGAAAATGAAAAGCGTCAGCGGAACCGGGATTGGCCAGAAAAACCTGGTTAAACGATATGCCATGGTAAGCGATGCGATCCCTGAGTTTCATGTGGGAAAAGACCTATATAAAGTTCACCTCCCTTTAATTACTGGAGAGCAGTATGAAAGTACTTATTATTGAAGATGAAATGCTGGCAGCGGATCGGCTAGAAGATATGCTGCTTAAAATTGATCCCGATATCATCATTACAGACAAATTGCAATCCGTTCAGGAGTCAGTCCGCTGGTTAAGCAATAACAGTGTTGATTTAATTCTCCTGGACATCCAGCTTTCTGATGGATCCGCATTTTCTATATTTGATAAAGTAGATGTAACCACTCCAATCATCTTTACGACTGCCTACGACCAGTACGCCATTAAAGCCTTTGAGCTCAACAGTATCGGTTATCTTCTAAAACCCGTCAGAGCTGATGAACTTGAGAACAGCCTCGAAAAATTTCGTTCAATGGAATCGGCATTTACTGTTAACATTAAGCAGCTGCTGGCGTCCTATCTAAATGAAAGACAGCCATATAAAAACCGGTTTCTTATTCGCATCGGGGACGTGTACAAACAAGTAGAAACCAAAGATATCGCCTATTTTTATGCAATGGAGAAAAGCGTGTTTTTCAAAACCCTGGACGGCCGGACTCTGCCCATAGAGTACTCGCTTGATGCCCTTGAAGATCTTTTGAATCCAGACAGCTTTTTCAGAATAAATCGCGGCTACTTAATTAACATCTCCTCTATTAAAAGTATGGAAGCGTGGTCCAGGGGCCGCATCAAGCTTGAGCTTGAACCCGAAGTTAAACATGACCGGGATACCATAGTAAGTGTCGGCCGGTCTGCAGGATTTAAGCAATGGCTGGATCAGTAAGCAAAATTTAAAATCCGCCGCTACAATAAGATTCCATTGGCTTTTCATCCTCTTAACTTAGTTTGAGACGTACTCGCGACCTTCCCGGCACTAATCAACTCTACAGAGTTCCAGCTTGATAAGTATTAAAAAAAAGCCAGTCATACACTATCCAGTAAATAAGGTCAGTGTCGGAATTACAAATATTGGATGAAGGTGAGCGCTAAAGTAAAACGCAACTACCTCCGATAAAAAAACAATTCAATATTTAATTTTTATTCATTTTTTTGTCAAGATAAGTAAATAAACCTCTTCTGGTGGTTACTATACTTTTTCAGTTTTACGTTTATTAGAAGACGTTGCAAAACCTGATTATAGCTTAACTATAAAATTTTGATCACCATTTATTTGCTCATTACCAGTGTGGAGAACACATGATGTCTATTGTCCTGGTTTTACAACGCTTTCTATTAGACAGCCATTTTGGTCAGCTTAAATTACAGCGTGGGTAGTTACCTGTCACAAGAAATGAAAATCAAAAATAGTACCATGAAAAAACGCTACACATCTCTTTCAACGTTATCAGCAGTATTTCTTTTAACCAGCCTTTTTTACTCTCCGGCCTATTCACAATCCCATTCCGGTTCAGGAACCATTGTAAGCTGGGGTTCTCAAGTTCTTTCCGGCCAAGAAAATAGTGGGTTTATTGATATAGCCGCCGGAATGAATCATAGCCTCGCGCTGGACGGAAACGGAAAAATCTATGCCTGGGGAAGAAATGTTGATGGTCAAAGCTCGGTTCCGAACGATTTGAATGGTGTGGCAGACATTGCTGCTGGAGAGGCCCACTCTTTGGCGTTAGATTCTGATGGAAAAGTCTACGCATGGGGACGAAATACCGATGGTGAAGCCACGGTTCCGAAAGATTTAATGAGTGTAACATCCATTGCCACCGGAAGTGCCCATTCCATTGCGTTGGATGAGAACGGCAAAGTTTACGCATGGGGAAGAAATACCCACGGACAGGCCTCAGTTCCTGATAACGCAAAAGATGTAGTTGCAATAGCTGCCGGAGAAGCGCATTCACTGGCTGTTGGATCAGACGGTAAAGTATATGCGTGGGGTGACAATAGCTATAGACAAAGCACGGTTCCGGACGGCTTGGAGAATGTGGTAGCTGTTGCTGCCGGAATAAATCACAGCCTGGCGATGGACGAGAATGGAAAAGTCTACTCGTGGGGATTGAACTCCGAAGGGCAAAGTACTGTACCGGATGGTCTTGAGAATATCGTTGCGGTCTCCGCCGGATCGAGCCACAGCCTGGCGATGGATTCGGACGGTCACGTCTATGCATGGGGGGACAACTCGTATGGACAAATCTCGGTCCCGGATGACTTGAGTAATGTAGTGGCTGTGGCAGCCGGAATGAATCACAGCCTGGCGATGGACGATAACGGCAAACTCTACGCGTGGGGGCAGAACCGTTCAGGGCAAATTGAGAATCCTTCAAGCCTGGAACATATAACAGCAATTGCTCCCGGAGAAACCCATAGCCTGGCGTTGCAATCGGATGGGAAGATTTACGCCTGGGGATCCAATTCCTACGACCAAATCACCGTTCCGGATGGCCTTGAGAGCGTTGTGGCAGTAGCTGCCGGAATGGACCACAGCATGACGTTGGATTCTGAAGGCAAAGTTTATGCGTGGGGAAGAAATACCGATCGCCAAAGCACTGTTCCGGATGATTTGAATGATGTGACAGCAATTGCCGCCGGGGAGGCCCATTCCCTTGCATTAGATTCGAACGGAACTATTTACTGTTGGGGCAGAAATTCAGATAGCCAGTGCGCAGCTCCTGAGAATGCAAAAGGTGTAGTGGCAATTGCAGCCGGAAGTGCCCACTCCCTGGCCGCTGACTCTGAGGGTAAAATTTACGCATGGGGAGACAACAGGCAGGGACAAATCACGGTTCCGGACGGTTTAGGTAATGTGATTGCAGTTTCTGCCGGAGAGACTCATTCCCTTGCATTGGATTCAGATGGTAAAATCTACGCCTGGGGATCGAATGAGTACGGTCAGAGTACAATTCCGGATGGCATGGAAGGTGTGGTTGTGGTAGCCATAGCCGCAGGAACGAGCCACAGCATGGCGCTGGATGAGAACGGTAAAGTCTACTCGTGGGGGTCGAACGCCTATGGCCAAATCACAGCTGCCGAAAATCTTGAAGGTGTAGTTGCGGTAGCAGCCGCCGGAAACCGTAGCCTGGCAATTGTTGATAATGAACTTTCCACGTCTGCAGATCTTACAGGCATTGAAGCTCCATCCAATATCAAACTTGAACAAAACTACCCCAACCCTTTCAATCCGGCGACGAATATCAGCTTTGAATTGCCGGAATCATCCGTGGTGTCACTGGCAGTATATAACATATTGGGCCAGCAGGTAGCACAGTTGGTGAATGAACGCAAAAGCTCAGGCCGCCATGAGGTAAAATTCGATGCTTCCACCCTCTCCAGCGGAGTTTACCTGTACCGCCTGCAGACCGGTTCACTTACAAAAACCCGGCAGATGATGTTGGTCAAGTAAATTATATATAGCCTTTTTCAGGAGATTATTTCTCAGAATGATATGCAAGAAAGTCAAAGTCTCGTAATTTGAGTTGAGACGTACCTCGCCAGCGCGATTTCGCATTTATAAAGATCATTGGAATATTAGTCATTGTAAAATTCCTATCCTGGTATGATGGGTATATATCCCAAATCTCCACCCCAGTACCTATCGCAATGGACCCGATCTTCGGGCCTACTTTTTCGGAAACCAGACGTTATTTAATCAATACCATCTGCCTGGTCAAAAGTTGTTCAGATGTTTTTAACCGATATAAATAGATCCCGCTTGCTGCTGAGTTAGCATTCCACCGGGCAGCATGCCGGCCTTCCGTTTTAATCCCATTTACCAAGGTTGCGACTTTTCGTCCGCTGATATCAAATACTTCAAGCGAAACGAATTCTGGGTTTGACAGAGCATACGAAATTTCAGTGGATGGATTAAAAGGATTTGGGAAATTTTGATTTAACTCGGCTTGATTAGGAATGTCAGGCCCGGTGTGGAAAGAGGTGGTTTGAGGCCGTCGAAAGTCGGCTACAAGCGGAAGGTGGTCGGAGGCGTTGAAGGTGTCGTCCCGTTCTAACGAGAAAAGATCAAGCATATCCTGAGGGAATGTTTTGGTATGGAGTGAAAAATGATTCCCCAACTCGAAAACAGAGTTGGAATACACGATGTAATCAAGCCGCCCGGCACTAAATGCCGAGTTTTCACTATACCATGTAAATGTTGTTGGCAGCCCGGGATTGGAGGGCTTGGCATCTTCCAGCGGAGTACCATCCCAATCGGGAATAAAATCCGCGCCATAAGTGGCTTCATCTTCGATATCACCCTCTAACAGCGTTTTAACCTGCCGGTTTAAACCTACTAAATTCATGTCTCCCATAATCACAATGGGGGTCTGATCTTCAAGGTCAAAACCACCGCCTGATTTAGAATCTCTGAGAAAAGCCATAAAGGCGTCAATCTCTTCCTGCCGGCCCTCGTCGTTGGTACAACAGGGCGGATGAGCTACAATTACAAAAACCTGGGATTGACCGATGTCCAAAAGATACGCGGCATTCCCCATTACCGCCGTTTCGTTAATAATGGGATAACGGCTTACAATCAGGTTATCATTGTCCACATCACCATGAAACCATTCCCCGTCCAAGAATTCCCGGATCAATTCGGCGGCTTCCTGTCCGGAGTGATTATATATTTCCTGAAAGCCAATAATATCGGGCTGAATGGCTTTGAAAATCCGGTCGTAGTTCTGTTTCACATTTGGCTCAAAAAGATTATCCTGAAGCACGTTGTAGGACATAAATCGAAGATCATCTGAATCGTGCTTATCCATGGAGTAGGATTCAGCCTCATATGTATTTTCTATAAACGTATAGGAATGGGCCGATGGAGAATCGGGAACAATATCACCGCCGGAAGACTGTGAGCGAAAGAGGAGAGAGATAGATTCTGAACTAAAAAGAGCCACCCCATTTATTTCTGCATCGCGGTTAATCTTTATTTCAAACCTGGTTGACGTAACTGTAGGTGCGGAAACCAGTCCAATATCATACGAATTTATAGAGGTTTGGCTGGATAGATTCACTTCTCCTTTACGTTGTCCCATGTTATAACTGAGTTCATAACCGATTCCTGAATAGGCTTGGCCTGTTGCGGGATCGTCGTCGGTATCAATTAAGAGAGTGATGTTATGGTTTTGCTGCAGCAGAATTTCCGAACCCACTTCAAGATAGAGGTATATAAAACGGTCGTCATTTGTGATTTTGAAATCAATAAAGTCGATATCGCCGGTTCCTGCATCGCCCGGCCCCTCGTTTGAATAAGATGGAATTGCCTCCCAATCGGAATAATCTTCATCAATAGAAATGTGCTGACCCAGGATATTTTCAAGGTTCAAAAGAAAAAGAACAGGAACTAAAAACAGAAATAATTTCGAACAGTTCATACACGAGCAAATTAATTAAATACAACAGGTCGGGATAAAATAGAACAATACGGGGCGAGAAAAAAAGGTATACAGTACCACTGGATTAATCAGTGGTTTTTATCAAGTCAAGTGCGAGAAATACGCAAAAACTAATTTCAGGGCAATAATTCTGTACCAAACTTCGCGCAGTAAGCAGCCTAATAAACTTTTCTCAACTTTTCCTCCCTATCTCACTGAGTACTCACAGATTGAGAAGCGCACTACCACCTGCTCACTAATATCCATATTCAACATATCAGTGTACCGTTGAATAGTTATGACATGAGCATGGCACCGCCAGCGTTGTACGGTGTAGTCAGACACTCCAGCGCGGAAGTGTTCTAAAATAACGGGCCGAAAAAGAGATTCGAATAAGAGATGATCAGAATGAACCAGGCTTGTAACAAAATATCATGTTACCTAGCGTTACCCTATTTTTTATTTTTCGTATAAACATAAAGCCCAAACACTAGTAAGTGCTTGGGGTCATTGCCGAATATTCTTTGTCCTTCGAACATAGTTTACTTATGACGCTCTCTGCTGATCGCGGAGATTGGAAGCAAACAGGACAATCAGTGAATCGGTCCGTTTCAGATCAAAAATCCATCACCAGTCAAAGCTATCGCTCAAGCTGTTACTTACATTTAGAGCGGTTATGGCAATAACCATAGCATCAACGGAAAAACCGATAAGGGTACCCCTGTATCGTTTTTTTACCACCTGTTTGTTCAGATACGACAGACTACTTAAAGGGATACAGCCAGATATATTCTCCGCATTATAATGAACAACGATCTGGCCAGCCTCTGGCTGTTCAAGCAAAAAGTCAGATTCTATGCCACTGATCAAATTGATGCTCTCCACCTTATAGTACTTCACTATATTTGTGCTCCAGTCTTGTCTGAAGATGAGTTCAAAATGCTCATCTGCATGCATCATGCCGGCAAAGATTCCCTGCTCGTTATTTCCGTCTTCCAGGGTCAATGATACTGGATCACCAATCTGTGGAAAGGTTTTTTCAGCCGATAGTTCTGCACACTCTGCCGTATCAGAGATATAACCGAAATCCATATAGATCGCTTCTATAACTTCACCGTCCGTTTTTTGAAGTACGATTTCCTGACGGACTTTCTGAATACTGTCTGACTCTTTTTGGCGACGTTCATTACTATTTGAATCACTTACGAGTCCAACAACTGTGCAACCAGAGATCAAAAAAAGGAGTGTGGAGAGCCAAATAACACTTTTCATAATGTACCTCCCTTTATATTAAAATGCTTTATATCTACATAATTACATTATAATTACTCTTTATTAATTATAAATGAATGAAGCAAAGATTTAATTGACAAAAATAAAATTCAATATTGATAATCTAATCATACTAATAGATGCAATTTTTGTGAGGAGAGATCATTCAGGAGAGAATAGAGCGATACATTCGATGAGAGTTTCTGGGTGGAGGGGTTTGCAAACTGTACGCAGAGCGTTGGCCGAGCGGTGAAGACTGAGACTTTTCAGAAAAGAGTGTCAAAACAGTTAAACCCAAAAAACGATCAATATTTGAGCTTCTGTATGTCCCGGATCCGGCAGCCGGCGGAAACTCACGGCCTTCCCGAGGTTTCGGAACAGGCGGTCTAAGGTCTAACTACTTTTTATGATCTCATTTAAATCAATCTCTCCTGAAATAACCTTCTCTATCACCTGCCGGCTTTTCATTCTCTTGATCCAGTTTTCAGCCTGTATTGCCTGGCGTTTTGTGGGAAATTCTACCGATTTTTTAAGCTTCCACGGTACTCCCTTCTTAGTCGCAGAAGAATGGCCATTGTTATGTTTTACCAACCTGGTTTCCAGATTCCTAGTTTGACCACTATAATATTGATCTATTTTTTCTCTGTACAAAATATACAAGTAGTGCATGCATCCTCTCTGATAATAACTCTCCCTCAAACAAAAAAAGCCACCCACGAAAGTGAGCAGAAATGTAGCGATCCGGATCCGTCAGCCGACGGAAACTCGCGACCTTCCCGAAGCATCGGGACAGGCGTGCTAAACAGCTGAACCGCATCAATATCTCCCAAAAACAAAAAAAGCCGCCCACGAAAGTGAGCGGCTTTTTGAGCGATCCGGACGAGATTCGAACTCGCGACCTCCTGCGTGACA
>Ga0209924_1001105_pt1 | contig 10788 bp, 11 predicted proteins | sample SalPonR1_C_D1_MG_FD_185700 | JGI IMG/M metagenome (GOLD analysis project Ga0209924, IMG submission 185700) | Salt pond soil microbial communities from South San Francisco under conditions of wetland restoration - Salt Pond MetaG R1_C_D1_MG... ...
ACGCTGCGCCTGCCGTAAACAGAAGCGCGGTTGAAAGTGTAAGTAGTGTTTTCATCATTCTATTCTTTATAAAATTTTTGGTTTTTGACCGGTACAGCGAATCCCCCGCACGGCGATCAAACCGTACGGGGTTGCAAATGTACACTCAGAACAATTAGTCCTGCGTATGTGTCGCTATAATCTTAATCACCTCAGCTGCACTGTTTATTTTAAGTGCAGCTGAAGTCGATGAGTTTTAGTTGCTTTGCATAATTGTTGCTGTATTGAAAGAACCGGTCACATCAACGGCTGCCGTGTGTGAGTCTCCTCGCTGATAAACATTTACCATGTTGTCGCTACCGAGTATATCTACAATTGCACTCTGTGCAGTCGCATTAGCACCTGATTTCTGATCTAATACAACTGAGTTTGAAGATCCTTCGATGTCAACATCAGCAAAACCGAAGTGCTGGAAAAGTCCCACACTATTGGCATCACCGAGGATATCAAGCAGAAGCGTATTTACGTTTTTTTGCGCTGCACTACCGACAAGGCTGTACAGTGTGTTATCATCGCCATCCATCATCACATCAATGACGTTCAGTCCGTGGTTTTGCATAAATGCTGATCCAAGACTTGATCCCCGGACGCTGTTTCCATCTCCAAGCTGAGTAATCGTTGCCTCACTATCGCCAAAGAAGCTTCTCTGATTGAGGTTTACATAGTTATCAGCTCCAGTCTGTGTTACGGTTGCTGATCCAACATCTGCACCTTCACGGCCGGCGTCAGCAGTTTGCGTTACATAAGCGGCGTTCATCGCGCCGGCTTGTGAAATAGTTGCTTCATGATCGTCACCAACCTGGTCGATTGATGCGTCGTTAGTTTGTGCGAAAGCCGATCCTGCTGTAAAAAGCAGTGCTGTAGTAAGTGTTGCTAATGTTTTCATAGTGAATCTCTTTTAAGAATTTGATTTATAAAGTCCCGGTACCTGTGCAGCAATAAGGCTGCACAGGGCGGGGATTAAATGATTAGTTGCTTTGCGTAATGGTTGATGTGTTGAAAGAACCGGTCACATCAACAGTGGCTGTGTGTGATGCTCCAGTTTGGGTAATCCCAACTGTGTTATCCCCACCAAAAATGTCAACATTGGCAGTCTGTGCTGTTGCGTTGGCACCTGATCTCTGATCAACTACGACAGAGTTTGAAGAGCCTTCGATAATAACATCAGCATAGCCGAAGTGCTGAAACATGCCCACCATGTTGTCATCGCCAAGAATGTCGAGCAAAAATGTGTTTACATTTTTCTGTGCTTCACCTGCAAGAGAGTAGAGTGTGTTATCATCACCTTCCATCATCACATCAATGACGTTCAGTCCGTGATTCTGCTTTAAAGCTGATGTTTCACTTGTTCCACGGACGCTGTTTCCATCACCAAGCTGAGTAATGGTTGCTTCGCTGTCGCCATAAAAGCTTCGTTGAAGAAGATTTATGTAGTTGTCTGCACCTGTTTGGCTAACAGTAGCTGTTCCAACGTCGGCTCCTTCACGGCCGGCATCTGCTGTCTGTTCTACATAAGCCATGTTCATAGAACCTGCCTGTGTAATTGTAGCTTCGTGATCGTCACCTACCTGGTCGATAGATGCGTCATTGGTTTGCGCGAACGCCGATCCTGCTGTGAAAAGCAGTGCTGTTGTAAGTGTAAGTAGAGTTTTCATAGGTCTGTATTGTTTTATTTGCTTTGGTTTATTTATCTGAGCGTTAACTTCTCTCTCAGAATTATTTTGTGTTAGTTCATGAAAGATGTTGGCTTGAAATCTTTTAGCATATCCCGGCACTGATACCGTGCCGGGAATTTGTGCTGATCTATCTCTAGTTTCTTTGAATAATTGTTGCAGAATTGCTGTTGCCAGCCTGAATGATTTCAGCCATATTACCGTCAGTTGCCTGCATGACAGACGCAAAGTTGCTGTCTCCAAACTGATCAATGACCGTCATATTATTTTTCACGTTCGGTAGTACCAGGTATGCCTCGTTGCTGTTGCCTGTCTGAATCATGTCTACCGTATTCTGGCTAAAATTACTGCCTGTAACAGACGCGATGTTCAAATCCCCAACCTGATCCTGCAGAATGGTGTTTTTATTATTTGCACCAAGAATTTCAGCAGAGTTGTCATTTCCATCCTGGCTTTGTGTGTATGTTCCGCCACGTACGCTTGGGATGTTGTGACCTACAAAGGTTACGCTGTTTCTGTCGCCAACCTGATCTTGCGTGATAGTGTTATTTTGTCGCGCCTGGCTGATAACAGCAGAGTTGTAATCCCCATCCTGATATTGTGTAGCAGTGATGTTATCTCTCAATTCTTCCATCACTGAACTGTTCCCGATTCCATTCTGGAAAACGTCCAGCGTGGCATTTGACCCGCCAAGTACTTCAATATCTGACGTATTCAGCGACCCGATCTGCTCGATTTCCGCTTCGTGATTATTACCAATCTGAGTAATCGCTGCGTCGTTACTTTGTGCAAATGCCATTCCCGCAGAGAGAAACATGGCAAGTGTGAGTGTGCTTATCTTTTTCATTTGCTTATCCTGTTCTGTTTTTATCAGGAGCCTGAAAAAGTGCAATAGATATGCCTGGACACCTAAACCTCAGGTGTCCGGCAAGACAGCGTTGTGGTGGTCACCCCCCATCATTTCTGATGAAGTTCCGCAGCGTTGCTTTGCACTTTTGTACTCTGTGTACATTGTTCAATAAGTAATATTGTACAGGAGTTAATTAATCACTTTGTATATGCGAATAATGAAAGTGTTGACTCCTTACACCCTTGAAGAAATGAACATCTCAACTTTGATCATAATTAGCGTTTCTTTATAGAAAAGCTCTTAAATTATTTATAATAACTGTAAGCTATTGCAAATCAGTGATTTAAAAATGTTAAGACAGGACAGGGGAGCAGCTTTGAGCCAATCGGTTATAGATTTTTAACGGCTTGACACCGGTTTCCGACACAGCTGGCTGTAAAGAATATTACCGGTTGAAAGAGTAAGAAAAGCGCCTTCATTTGAAATGGAGCAGTTTACGAAAAGCTTTTCGGGGGCCTTGCATTACTGCCAGTCTGCACGCTGTATGTGCGGGTCGACGGGTCAGGGACACCCATCGACCGGCCCCATATGGATTGCTTCGGAATAAAAACAACCGACTGATGGGTACTTTAAAACCTTCTCTTCGTAATAAAAGGAAACCTGTTAAAAGACCCCTTCAGGAGAGAGAAGAGTGTAGATAGAGAGCAAACTATGCGCTTAACTTTTTAAGCTGGTACTGTTTAGGCGTGGTGCCGGTGTGTTCCTTGAATAGTTTGATGAAATGGCTCAGGCTCGAATATCCGAGCTCAAAACTGACATCCGTCACATTCAGCTCCGCATCCGTCAGCAGCCTGCAGGCTTTTTTAACTCTTTCCTGGTTGATGTATTCAATGGGACTTATTCCAAACTCATTATTAAAATAGCGATAAAACGAAGCTTTGCTCATACAGGAAATATCCGCCAGCTTTTTGATGGAGATCGACCGGTCGAGATTGTGGCTGATAAACTCAATGGCAGCGGCAAGACCGCTCTTGGTCACGTGCTTTCGATAATTTCTCAGAAGCAGATTCCTTGATTCCGTTTGAAGCATATGAACAATCAGCTCGGACGTATTCATCTCTACCAGGAGATCCTTCTGGTTATGCTCCTCGGTAAAAATATGAAAGAGTTTTCGTAGTAGCAGGTCAACCGACTCTGAATTGGAAAAGTGAACAGAGGCTGATGCATCATATTCCCACTCTCCCGAGCAACTGGACCTTGGAAGTTGATCGTTCATGCGAGCCACAATCTCATCTATGCGCGATAACGGCAGCTCAACTGTTAAACATTTCGTTGGCTCATTGAGCTTAGCCTCTGGAAAATCGATATAAATCGTAGTATCAGGCGGAAGTACGAGCGATTCTCCGGGCACAAAATCGTACGGAGTTTCATTCCCAGCGTGAATAACTTTCTTTCCCGATATCATCCCGCAGTACATCGGGCTGTCTGATTTAAGCTCAACTAAACTCGCCTCCTGGTATGTATCATACACCGAAAAAACCGCGTCCCTGCCTGCAAAGCTTGTCCTGTTTTCCACGAGCTGCCGGGGCGGGTTCTTTTCATTATCTATAAGTGTTTGATTAATCATGGCAGCAGAGTTTAACCTGGAAAAGCGCTTTCGTTATCACCTTCGAATATTATAGATAATCAACCGCTTTAAACCAAATTGAGACGATAGCGCTATTTTTTGAGAGTTTACATCGAGAATAAAAGCGCTTTTTTAATCATTCTAAGCAAACAATTACTCAATTAACTAATGGAGATCAATATGTTACATGAACGTCCGGCTTTTAAAGATAAGTATGACAATTATATAGGCGGCAAATTTGTGCCCCCGGTTGACGGCGAATATTTTGATGCAATTTCACCGGTTGATGGCAAACCGTTTTCAAAATGCGCACGATCAAACGAAAAGGATATTGAGCTGGCGCTGGATGCCGCACATGAAGCCGCAACTGAATGGAATAAATCATCAGCCGCCGAACGCGCATCTGTTCTTAATAAAATGGCCGACATCATTGAAGATAATCTCGAGTACCTGGCACGGGTTGAAACGATCGATAATGGCAAGCCAATCCGCGAGACGATGAATGCCGATCTACCGCTGGTGGTCGACCACTACCGCTATTTTGCCGCCGCTATCCGTACCCAGGAGGGCGGGATATCGGAACATGATGCCCACACGGTCTCCATCAACCTACCGGAACCGCTTGGTGTTGTAGGACAGATCATACCCTGGAATTTTCCGCTGCTGATGGCAGCCTGGAAAATTGCCCCCGCAATAGCTGCGGGAAATTGTACTGTTGTTAAACCGGCCGAGCAGACACCCGCAAGTATCATGGTGATGCTGGAGCTTATTGGTGATGTAATTCCTGATGGCGTGCTTAACGTTGTGAACGGATTTGGCCCGGAAGCAGGTCAGCCCCTGGCCACAAGCGAACGAATCGCAAAAATTGCCTTTACAGGCGAAACCACGACCGGCCGTCTGATTATGCAATATGCATCAGAAAACATCATTCCGGTGACCCTGGAGCTGGGTGGCAAAAGCCCCAATGTGTTCTTTGAAAGCGTAATGGATGCCGACGACGACTACTTCGATAAAGTGCTCGAAGGAGCCGCGCTGTTTGCACTGAACCAGGGCGAGGTGTGTACCTGCCCATCCAGAATACTAGTGCAAGAATCTATTGCTGATGAGTTTACCGAACGGGTAATCGAACGGGTTAAGGCGATCAAGATGGGGCATCCGCTTGACGACGAAACCATGGTTGGTGCACAAGCCTCGAACGATCAGTATGAGAAAATTCTGAACTACTTCGAGGTTGGCCGTGAAGAAGGAGCAAAAGTTCTGGTTGGCGGTGGTAAAGCTGATGTTGGCAGCAATGGAACCTCAACAGGATATTACATTCAGCCCACCATTTTTAGCGGCAATAACTCCATGCGGGTTTTCCAGGAAGAGATCTTCGGTCCTGTTACATCACTGACCACCTTCAAGGATGTAGACGAGGCAATCGAGATAGCCAACGACACGCTTTACGGCCTCGGTGCCGGTGTCTGGACCCGGGATGCCCATCAGCTATACCAGGTACCGCGCGCTATCAAGGCAGGTCGCGTCTGGGTTAACTGCTATCACGCATACCCGGCACATGCAGCCTTTGGCGGATATAAGAAGTCGGGCTTTGGCCGCGAGAATCACAAGATGATGCTCAACCATTATCAGCAAACCAAGAACATGCTGATTTCTTACGATAAGAAAGCGATGGGCTTCTTTTAAAAAGAGCCATAATCAATCTCCCGGCTCACTGTGGCCGGGAGTTATTTCTAAAAAATAAAAATGAGAGGATATCTATGTTACCTAAAACAATGAAAGCGGCTGTAGCGCGGGAGTTTGGAAAAGAATTACAGATAGAAGAGGTACCGGTGAAGACCCCGGGAGAAGATGAGATATTAGTGAAAGTTAAATCGAGCGGTGTCTGCCATACCGACCTGCACGCCATTGATGGTGACTGGCCCGTAAAGCCAAACCTCCCCCTTATTCCGGGACACGAGGGCGTTGGATATGTTGCGGCTGCAGGTAAACGCGTGAAAAACGTGAAGGAAGGAGATGCGGTGGGAGTGCCATGGCTCTACTCAGCATGTGGCACCTGCGAGCACTGTATAACCGGATGGGAAACACTATGTAACGAACAGGAAAATGCAGGATACAGCGTTGATGGCGGGTACGCCGAATATGTAATCGCTGACCCCAGGTATGTGGGACACCTTCCCTCAAATGTAAACTTTACGGAAATGGCCCCCATCCTTTGTGCGGGCGTTACAGTTTATAAAGGCCTGAAGGAAACGGAAACAAAACCCGGCGAATGGGTTGCTATATCCGGCATAGGCGGCCTCGGCCATCTTGCCGTACAATACGCCAAGGCGATGGGCATGCACGTTGCTGCGATTGATATATCAGACGACAAACTGGACCTGGCAAAACGTCTCGGCGCAGATCTCACCGTCAATTCAGCTGAACAGAATCCAGGCGAATATCTTAAAAAAGAGACCGGAGGCATGCATGGAGCCCTGGTAACTGCAGTCGCTCCCCAGGCTTTCTCTCAGGCGTTAGGCACACTGAGAAGAAAAGGCACCCTGGCAATGAACGGCCTGCCGCCCGGCAGCTTTGAGCTGGATATCTTCAATGCAGTGCTAAACAGAATTACAATCAGGGGATCGATTGTAGGAACCAGAAAAGATCTCCAGGAATCAATTGATTTTGCAACTGAAGGTAAGGTAACATCAAATGTTCACTCAGCCGGTATTGATGACATCAACGGTGTGATTGAGGATATGAGAGCAAATAAAATTGAGGGCCGCATGGTTCTCGATATCGCCTGACTGGAATCATAAGAAGCTATAACAAAGGCTCAGAGCGCACTGAATGTTGCCTCTGAGCCCATAACTTTAAAAATCGGCTGAATATGCCAGTAAAACGAGTTTTAATTACCGATGACGCTAAAGAAATCATGGATACTCTGCGCGAAAAGCACGGTGAACTTATGTTCCACCAAAGCGGCGGGTGCTGCGACGGATCCTCACCGATGTGCTACAAAGCCGGCCAGTTTCGCGTAGGCAAAAGCGATGTTAAAGTCAGTGAGGTGTATGGCGCCCCGTTTTATATGGCAAAGGATCAGTTTAAATACTGGCAGAATATGCAGCTCACCCTCGACGTAAAAGAGGGCCGCGGATCAAGTTTCTCGATTGAAATTCCGATGGGCGTGCGGTTTTTAATAAAATCGAAAATGTTTACAGAGGAGCAGCTGCAGGATCTTGAACCGGTGGAATAAATTCTGGCGCAATAATTACAACCCCTCCTTCTTTTGAATGAACCCTGCTTTAAGTTAAAATGCCCCGGCCGGCTCCTTATTTAAGTTATGGCCGAAGCTGCCCGATGAGTAAGGGAACCGCAACTTATGCACTTGGCATGCAATCCTGTTATTTGTTGCCGGCATATCACATTTGCTGCAATGATTCATCGGTTAAACAACATTCATTATCTTGATGTCGCCAAACGGTGGTGGCTGACTGTTGCCCTCATTCCGTTTATTGCCAGCCATCTTCACCAGGCCTACTGGACGCTCCGGTACAATATCTTTTTCAGCTACAACTACGACTTTCCCTTTCCTGTGAATATTGAGAACATCATCGTTCGAAATTTTCTCCTGATCGTACATGAAGCAGGCCATACGTTCACCGGAATATTAGGAAACCGCACACTCACTATTCTCGGCGGCTCGTTTTATGAAATCCTTCTGCCCCTCATTATCCTGGCATATCTTCTGTTCAACAAATTTATCAAGGGATCCCAGCTGGGATTCTATCTCGCAGGATCGGCATGGCTGAGCGTTGCATTTTATGCCGCTGATGCAAGTGCTCGCCAGCTGCCACTGATTGGAAACCTGGGTGATTCTGCACACGACTGGGGGAACCTGCTTACCGGTTGGGGCCTTTTACAATACGATACAACTATCGGTGTTGTATTTGCGCTGACAGGTACCGCTTGCTATGCCGCCGCTTTGTCGGTGCCCTTCTGGATGAAGACATATGAAGAAGCGGATATAGAGTTGGACCTTTGATCTGCTGGTAATTTTGTGAAAATCAGCTTATTAAAATAATCGATAACGAATCGAGCGCGCCTCAAACCATATCACCAGGTTTGAGCTACGCCAAATACTGTTTTAAGAAACCTGATTAACCAAACATGTTATGGAATTCGCGTCGCCTGCCATGCAACTGCACGCCACTGGTTATCTCTGTTCATAAATGTTCCCGTGTTGTAATATCTCGTAACCTCCACGCTGTCTGCCGTTTCCAATGTTCCGACAAGCTGGAACGCCACCACAGCTGCATCATCATAGACGTTGATCTGAAGGTCTTCATATCCATACTGCGGTGCCGGCTCATCCGATGAATTTTCTTCATTTTCAGTCCCAAATCCCGCCATAATATTATTCTTGCCAAATCGCTCACCTGCCGAGGATGTGTAGATCAGATCTTTGGCCCAGAACCGCTCGTGCACTTCTGCACTATTTTCTGAAGCTCCCAGCAAAAAGTTGTCAAGCAGCTGCTCAAGTTCAATCTTGGCTGTTTCGGCACTGGTTGAGTTCGTCTGGCTCTCCGAACAGGAGATCATTAATAATAAAGTTAGAGCAGGCACGAGGTACTTCATTGAGTCGGAATTTGTCTAAGAGTTGAGGATTGATAAAGAATATGATAAGAATAAACAGCTTTTAAAAAGCGAATCTACAGGCATCAGGCCTGCTCACGAAATGCAGCCAGAGCATCTACCACCTCATCAGGCGGACGAATAGGCCGGCCGTCATTCATAAATACAGATGTAACAACACCTTTCAGCATCAACTCTTCGTCCGGCAGCCTGTAAATATCCTGGTCAAAAATAAACCGAACGTGTCCCTTTTGGCGAACCCTGCTTCTGACAACAAATGAATCATCCCCAACCAGCGGGCGCTTATATTCAAGCTCAATCTTATGAACCACAGCATCGACCCCGCCTGCATGCAGACCGTTAAAATTGATGCCCATCTTCTTAAGGAACTGGTGACGTGCATGCTCAAGATAGTTTTGATAAACGGAGTTATTCACCACACCCTGGGTATCCAGCTCGTAGTCGCGCACTTCTATCTCGAAGTCAAAATCGTAATCTTTCATTATGTAACCGGATTAAAAAGAAACTATTCCACAACAACATACAACAGAAATGCCAAATAAGGAAAATCACTGGATCAGAGCCTCATCACAAACGGCCCGCTACATCTGTTTGATTAGTATTTTCTTAAAAAGTAATTCTGATCACTTAATTGTAGAGTTTCTCGAATGATTTTTGTAATTAAGCCGATGATTAAGAGTAAAAAACAATAATTTATAAAGAGATCTATGATGGCTAATAAACTAATTAAGGGTGGCGCGCTGTATCTATTAATTTCACTTTCAATCCTGACACTTCCACCGGTTTCTGGTGCTCAGGACATTGCAAAATCGGCAACCGACCGTGATATTGACTTAAACCTCACGACACTATCATACCTGATTGATACACCAGGCGAGACTATCAAAAAGCCTGAATTCATTCTGATTCAGGAAACGTCCGACGATAACGATGACAGAAACACCACTTCACTGACGGTCGGATACATTGACGACGAGTTTTTAATTGCAACAGACGAGGGCAGCGACCAGTTTTACTTTGTGGGTGAAACAGCGGGAGCCATGATCAGCGGCAAAGGAGCAAATCTTATGTTTGCTTACGGAAACGCTGACGCTAATGGCAGCGATGGAGAAATCAGAAGTCTTGCTGCAGATTTGAGTTTCGGTGGAAACGTACACCTCTTCCGAAATTTTCTTCAGCTGCCCGTCAGCATTTATGTTCCTATACGTTTGAATGCCGGCTATAGAAATCTTTCACTTGTTGATGAAGAGGATGCGCTTCACCTTTTACAGGCCGGAATTGGAGCGGGTGCCGGTGCAAGTCTGCGCATTCCGACGGGTCTGCCTGTGCTGCGTGATAACCTTACCGGATTTGCATCGCTTGTCAGAAGCGTGGGCGGTTTGGGGGAACTCTCATCCACTGTAGCAGATCAGGCCGGGGCCAATGATGAAAGCGCAATCAGCGGTATCCGTCTGATGCAAAATACCGACCTGAATATTGAGGCGAAATTTGAACGGCTTCTCGGTGAAAATACCGGCGTAACCGTTGGACTCACCATCCGCTGGCAGTCATGGACCGAAGAGAAAGCCGATGAGTTTCTACAGTTGCTCGATGTAGTTACCGGTCAGCAGGAGAATCTGACAGAACGGGGCAAGCAGACATTTCTAAGGGTAGGGATTAACTGGTAATACCCCATAAGATTTTTCTGATTAAAATTAGAGATATGCCGTGCCAGGCACGGCGTCTCCTGTTCTTTCAGAACTATCAGAAGCAACCAATGTGATGCTAATAAGCATGATATCAACAGGTCGCAGCCCGGTGAGTCCGCTATATCCTGGTTTTAATACTTTACAACTTCAACCAAAGATGTCCAGGGCTCTTACAAATCCTCTGTCGTTTCATCGGTCAGAATTCGCTCAGGTTTATCAAGTGCAAGTCCTTCCATAAGCGCATCATAATCGGTGATGTCTTTCGGCAGAATAATC
>Ga0209924_1001106_pt1 | contig 10783 bp, 5 predicted proteins | sample SalPonR1_C_D1_MG_FD_185700 | JGI IMG/M metagenome (GOLD analysis project Ga0209924, IMG submission 185700) | Salt pond soil microbial communities from South San Francisco under conditions of wetland restoration - Salt Pond MetaG R1_C_D1_MG... ...
TCTTATAAAGAAATTTCTGAAGTAATGGGGATAAAGAGGAAAACAGTTGAGAACCAGATGGGAAAATCGCTAATCTTTCTTCGTGAACGGCTTGATCTGTAAATCAAAAAAAAAATAATTATTGAGTGGGGGGTGAGAGATCCAACACTGTCTATGATAACAAATAAGCTCAAATATGTCTGATACTGAAAACATTCGATTAGTCATTGTTCGATACCTTGATGGTACTATGGACGATGCTGATTCATTAATACTGGAAAACTGGCTGTCTGAAAGCAACGAGAACAGCCGAAGCCTTCATTCTGTCAGCCAAATCTGGAAGGCCTCGGAAGATAAGTCCCAGGAAGCACTTCTTAATGAACTGAATCTTGAAAAAGACTGGGAGAGAATCTCAGATCATATCGAAAAATCAAACAAGAAAGCAAAAGATGAACGTGTGCTGAAGTTCAAGCGTCTCAGAAAACGGCATCAGCTCGTATCAAACCTTATCAAAGTTGCGGCCCTCATACTAGTTGCCCTCACATCCGGTTTTTTAACTCTGCAGTATGCACCCCAACAGCAGGAACAGGTATATGAGCCTGTATTTAATGAAATTCAGACAAATGCAGCAGAACGGGCAAGAATAGAACTTGGAGATGGGTCTGAAGTAACTCTGAATTCAGAAAGTAAACTTATAGTACCTGAAAATTTCGGGCAGAAAGCCAGGGAAGTTGAGCTTTATGGTCAGGCCTTTTTTGATGTAGAATCAGAAGAAAGACGACCGTTCAGAATTAAATCCCAATCAGGCGTGATTGAAGTGCTTGGTACTTCTTTTGATGTGCGCTCCTACAGTGATGAGGATGTGATTGAAGTGGTGGTCAGAGAAGGAACGGTTGAAGTTAGCCGCGAAGATAATAAAGAGCAGAGAATGATTGTGAATGAGGGGTACATAGGCTCCATTAAAGTATCAGAAAACAAAATGAACCTTAAATGGGTTGAGGATCCAGGCAGCTATTTCGCCTGGATGGAAGGACGCCTCGTTTTTAAAGATGACCCGCTGAAAAAAGTTTTCAGGCATATCGAAAGAATATACGACATTAAAATTACATACAGCGGCACAGATGAATCGATATTGCAAAAAGAGTTCTCAGCCGATTTAAAAACCCGTTCGGTTACGGAAGTAATGGATGTCATTAAAATGGCCATGGACATTGAATATGAAGTGAATGGTGACCGTGTGATCATTAACTAACAAATTGTCTGCTATAGACAGTAAACCACAACAGAAACCAAAAGCCCACGCGTATGAAGATCGTTACGTTGTCAAAAGGACTGCCTTTACTGGTATTAATGGTGATTTCACCATTTATTCCATCAAAGGCTCATAGTCAAATACAGTCTCCGATATCGGAGTTATCTCAGTTGGATTACTACTCTGTAGAGGAGTACAGGAACCAGTTAGAGGAGCTAAAATCACCTATTGCCGTTAACTTTAAAGATACCCCAATTATAAAAGCGCTTTTCTTAGTCGCTGAAAAAGCAAATCTCGAGATTGCTTTTGACTCCGGTGTATTTGATGAAAGTGATGTGGTAACACTTCAATCAGACAAAATCAGTGTAGGTGAAACATTTGAAGAAATACTCAAAAAGACGGCATACGAGACTGTCATCACGTCGCGGCGACAGATTCTTCTTCGCGAAAGAGTTATAGAGGGGGAGAATGAAGAAGAGGCTCTGGTTGATGTTGAAGGCCAGGTTGTCGATGCCGATACAGGCGAACCTTTAGTTGGTGTTACTGTATTCGTTATAGGCACTCAGGCAGGTACAACCACCGATGTAAATGGAGAGTTTGCCCTTACAGTGCCTGAAGGTGGTGAAACTTTAGCATTTTCATATGTGGGTTATTTAAGACAAGAGATCCCTATTGGAGACCAGACAAATTTCTTAGTAGAGATGGAAACCGATGTTTCTATGCTGGATGATGTGGTTGTTGTAGGGTACGGTGTGCAGCAGAGAACGGAAGTTACGGGATCGGTATCCTCAATCAGCGCGGAAACAATACAAAACAATCCGTCGTCAAGTTTTGAAAATGCCCTCCAGGGTCGCCTTGCCGGCGTAAATGTAGCTGAATCAACCGGTGAACCCGGAGCAGCACCTCAGGTCGTCATTCGCGGTACAGGCTCTATTTCGGCCGGTAACGATCCGCTTTATGTGATCGATGGTGTTCCGCTGTCTCAAAATTTTAACCAGCAGGGAGCTATCGGTTCCCAGAGATCATCATTTCAGCCGCCTCGGGCAAATCCCCTGGCTACTCTGAATCCGAATGATATCGAATCTATAGAGGTGCTTAAAGATGCATCTGCTGCAGCGATTTACGGATCAAGGGGATCGAATGGCGTTATTCTGATTACGACCCGCAAAGGTACGAAAGATACGCCGCCTCAGGTCGGGTTCAGATCGTATGTGGGTGTTCAAACTCCATTTAACGTACCGGAGATGATGAATGCAGAGGAGATTATTTCATATACCAAGGATGCGCGAAATAACACGTATCTGAGACAGCAGGATCCAACAAATCCGTCAAGCCCGTTTTACAACCCTCAGTATGATCCAGACACAAATGCAGGGCGTGAGGCTTCAGGGGCAACAGGTAACCACATTATTCCGGAAGCGTATGTGAACTGGGATGGAACTGACACCGACTGGCTCGATTTGGTACTGGACCGGTCCGTCCTTCAAAATTATGACGTTTCAGTAGCTGGTGGGTCTTCAAATGTAACCTACTTTGTTGGTGGCGGTTATATGGACCAGACAGGTATCGTTGACGGATCTGCGTTTAACCGGTACTCTTTGAATACAAACGTAACTGCGGACTTGTCTGAAAAAATTCAGGTTGGGCTAACGGTAAACGGTGCATTCACCGAACATGACCGTAAGCCTGCAGGCGCTCCTTACTTTGGAACACCTCCGGGAATTATATACTCTGCAATGACGCAGTCGCCTGTTGTGAGTCCATACAATGCTGATGGAACTTACCGCCAGCTCGATGGCAGCCACAACGATCTCGGTGGCGCCACTACCACCACAAACCACCCGCTTGCGGTGCGGGATTTCATTGACGAAAGAATAGCAAATAACAGAATATACGGTAATCTGCTTGGCACTTACCGGATTAAGGAGAATTTGCAGTTCAAGTCGATGGTAGGATATGACCTTGACAACTATCAGCGGTCATTTTTCCAGGGAACCAGGCTGTTTTACAGAGGCGGTGACCCAAGGCCTTTCGGGCAGTCCTCTTCTGCCCAGAGTTTTAACTGGCTTTGGGAAAACACCCTGTCATACCAGGCAACAGTTGGTAAAGATCACCGATTCAATGCTGTTGCAGGCTACACGGTGCAGAAGCAGCGGGATGAAAGAAACTCCGTAGAAGCCCAGAACTTCCCTGATGACCAGGTGCAGACTGTAAATGGCGGGCAGGTTACCAACGGATCTCAATTTATAGAGGAGTGGTCTCTTGTTTCCTACCTGGCACGTGTGAACTATGTGTTCAGAGACCGATATCTGGTTACCGGTACTATTCGTTCCGACAGATCGTCAAGGTTTGGTGAGAACAATCAGACCGGGGTTTTCCCGTCAGTTTCAGTTGGCTGGAGAATGACCCGCGAACAGTTTATGGAAGATCAGTCACTGTTCAGCGAGCTAAAACCACGTGTAAGTTATGGTGTAACGGGTAACTTCCTTATTCCCAACTACGGCTCAATCGGACTGCTTGGCCAGTCAAACTATGTGATCAGTGACCAGATTGTTCCCGGTGCTGCTCCCTCAACACTTGGCAACTCTGAGCTGACGTGGGAGACAACCAAGCAGCTTAATGCAGGTCTCGATTACGCACTTCTGGAAGATCGTATTTATGGATCTTTCGACTATTATATAAGTAATACTGAAGATCTGCTACTCGAAGTGAACATTCCGGCCGTTACAGGCTTTACAAGGGCTTTAACCAATATTGGTGAAGTTGAAAATAAAGGGTTTGAAGCTCAGATCACCTCAAGAAATATTGTCGGTAACTTTCAATGGTCGACAGATTTTAACTTTGCAACTAATACAAACGAAGTTAAAAAGCTCGGTAATGAAGGTGACCCGATTCTTGTGAATGGAGCTGCAGGGCTTCGTCATATCACAAGAGTAGGAGATGCCATTGGCAGCTACTACGGATATGAAGTTGTCGGTATTTTCCAGACTCAGCAGGAGATCGACAGCGCGCCTGAAGATCTACAGGGAAACCCGACTCCGGGTGACTTTCAGTTCAGAGATGTAAACGGGGACGAGGTGATTGATGCCGATGACCGTACCATTCTTGGAAACTATCAGCCTGACTATACGTGGGGTATAACCAATCGGTTTAACTGGAAAAACATCGACTTTAGCTTCTTTTTTCAAGGTGTTGAGGGACGTGAGGTTCTGAATCTTACCGCTCGTCACCTGAAAAACGGAGAAGCTAACTTTGGAAGTTATGCTGTACTGAATGATCGATGGATATCACCGGAAAATCCGGGAAATGGCAATCATCCCAAAGCTGAACGGGCATCAGGTGGTAATAACAACCGCGCGTCATCTTACCAGGTGGAAGATGGGTCCTATATCAAACTGAAGAACGTTACGCTTGGCTACAGTCTGCCACAATCGCTGATCGGCAGCTTTGCACAAAGCATAAGAATCTATGGTTCCGCAACTAATGTGGGAATATGGACTGATTATATTGGTTTTAACCCTGAAGTGAACCTGCAGCCCGGCAGCGGTTTAACACCGGGTGAGGATTACGGAGCATATCCGTTGTCTAGAGCATTTCAGTTTGGAATCGACATCTCCTTTTAATTACTAATAGAAAATTTGGTAAATATTATGAATAGACTTAGAACACTTTTGCTGGTAATACCGGCGCTGATTCTGGCAGTTTCATGTGGAGATGACTTTACAGTTCTTGCTCCGCAGTCGGAACGAAACGTTGAGAATTTCTATCAGTCGGATACCGACTTTGAAGTAGCTATCAACGGTGCATATGCAGTCCTTTCAAGCAACGATCTGTATGGACGTAATCTCATGCTGCTTCATGAGATGAGGTCGGATAACACTCTGAACGATGGGGGCGCCACAGGTCTGGCTGAATCCCTGGAGAATATTTCCCGTTTTATAGAGTTGGAAGATGCTTCCGAACTGGAGAGAACCTGGGCCGGAAGTTACAAGGTCATTTCCAGTCTCAATACAATACTTAGCAGAATCGACAACGTCGATTTCGATAATCCTGCACTTGACGATCGCATTAAAGGGGAAGCACTTTTTATACGCTCCCTTGTGTATTATAACCTAGCGGTTACCTTTGGCAATATTCCGCTTCAGCTTGAAGAGGTTACGTCTCCAAATGTTGAAATCAACCAGGTTTCAGCTGACGTTATCTACGACCAGATTGCAGTTGACCTGGAGGAGGCTGAAGGTTTACTGCCCGCCTCTTATCCAAGCAGCAGTGTAGGACGTGCCTCCAGCGGCGCTGCTGCAACTTTGCTTGGCCTCGTGCATCTGACCAACGGCAATGACGGTCAGGCAGAAACTGCACTCAGACGCGTTGTAAGTTCGCAGGAGTATGAGCTTGTGCCAGATTATACTGACATCTGGGGTCCGTCAAACGAAAACAATATTGAATCAATATTTGAGATTCAGTATAAGTCAGGCGGCCAGGGAACGGGCAGCGGATTCACGGAATACTACTCACCCGACCTCTCAATTTCCGGTGGCGTAGGCGGTGGAAATGTTCCTCAGGTTCCAACCGACGATCTGATCACGTCCTATGATCAGCCTGCGGATAGTCGTTTAGAGACTATCGGTACTGACCTTGAAGGTGACCCTTACCTGAACAAATACGACGCCACCCAGGCAATTGCATTTGATTCTGATGTAAACTTCATTGTTTTCAGATATGCAGACGTTCTGCTCTTACTGGCTGAAGCCATCGGAGAAGGAACCGAAGCCTACAATTTGATTGATGAAGTGCGCAGCAGATCCGGGCTAACAACGTCATCTTCCACACTTACCGGAAGTTTTGAAGAGATTCTTCTTAATGAAAGACGCCGGGAATTTGTAGGTGAAAATAAGCGGTGGCCTGACTTACTCCGTTTTGGGGTAGCACAGCAGGTTATGGCAGATTACTTGTCTGACGAAGGTTACGAACCTGAGAACATCAGGCTGCTCTACCCGATCCCGCAGAGGGAAATTGATACGGCACCTGAGTTAACTCAAAATGAAATACCAGATCGACCAAAACCAAATTAAACCTCAGTGAAAGTCCGGGTCCAAGGTTTACCGAAGGCCCGGACTTATCATTGACAAACATCAGTTTATAAAGACAAAAAAAATGAAAAAAATACTTATCGCATGCTTGCTTTTATTTAGCACGGCATCTTTAACAAAAGCACAAATAAATTCATCCGATGACACACCGCTCCGCGTGATTGCAATTTTTGCTCATCCGGACGATGCAGAAGCTAAAATGGGTGGTACTGCAGCATTGATGGCACAAATGGGCCACGAAGTTAAGTTTTTATCCCTTACAAACGGAGATGCCGGTCACCACGAAGAGGGCGGCGGTTTTCTTGGCAAACGTCGAAGGGCCGAAGCAAAAGAAGCGGCTCGCCGGCTTGGAGTAGAGGAGTATGTGGTTTTTGACAACCACGACGGCGAACTACTGCCTGAGCTTCATATTCGAAAGAATGTAATTCGCGCAATCCGCGATTGGAATGCGGATGTAGTACTGGGTCTCCGGCCGAATGACTACCACCCGGATCACAGAAATGCAGGTCAGCTGGTTATCGATGCATCCTACATGGTCATTGTTCCCAATGTTGCGCCTGATACAGAGCCCCTTCCGAATAATCCCGTCTTTTTCTATATGCAGGACCGTTTTAGCAAGCCAAATCCATTCAGCCACGATGTGGTTGTGGGAATAGATGACGTTATAGAAACAAAACTTGCCGGTCTGGATGCACATACCTCACAGATGTACGAATGGCTGCCATGGACAAACAACTCACTCGATGAAGTTCCTGAAGATCCGGACGAACGCCTTGATTGGCTGAGACAGCGATGGATCGACAGAGGTATGTCCGACGTACAAAGAGCTGGTCTCGAAAGATGGTACGGCCCGGAACGCGCGTCGGAGTTTAAATATGCCGAATCCTTTGAAATCGCTGAATATGGCCGTAATCCTTCGGAGCAAGAGCTTCTGATGATTTTTCCAATGCTGGGTAACTAATAATTAATCTTCATACACACACCTGAGCCGTGTCGGTTTGTCAGCCGGCCGGCTCTATTTTTTCATGAATTTATTATAAGGTCAAATGCCAGACAAAAAGCTTAGCCAGCCGGTGATAGGGATTGATTTAGGTGCCACTAATTTACGAGTGGGCTTGGTTCGGGAAGATGAAATCGTAAGTTTTGAAACGTGCAAACTACCGGAAGATAAATCGGTAATGTCCATACTGAATAAGATGGACGATATGATAAAAGCTGTTGATGACGGAGCAAATCACATCGGTATAGGTGTACCAAGTGTCGTAGACTCTGATGAGGGTATTGTTTACGATGTTCAGAATATTCCGGGATGGGAAAAGGTTCACCTAAAAGACCTGCTGGAAGAAAAGACAGGTAAACGAGTTCTCCTGAATAACGATGCCAACTGTTTTGCACTCGGTGAATGGATGTTTGGAAACGGACAGGGAAAAAACAACTTAATCGGCCTTATTGTAGGAACCGGTTTTGCCGGGGGCATCATCATAGACGGACACCTGTATGAGGGAAGAAACTGCGGTGCCGGTGAGTTTGGTATGATCCCTTATAAACAGTCTATCCTCGAGCATTACTGCAGCGGTCAGTTCTTTTCTCGGCTTGTTGGGGTGAGCGGTGAAGAGATTTACGAAAAGGCAATGAACCATGACCCTGCATCAAAAAAATTATTTCAGCAGTTCGGTAGTCACCTCGCAGAAGCAGTTAAAATGGTTCTTTATACATATGACCCTGAATCGATTATTCTGGGCGGCTCAGTCAGTGAATCGTATCCACTTTTTGAAAAAGGATTTGAGCAGGAACTAAAAAGTTTCGGATTTCCACACTCGCTGACCAATGTGGAGATCACGGTATCCAAAACAAAACATATTGCTGTTCTCGGAGCTGCCGCTCTTTGTGCAGATCACGTTAACGTAAATTACACCGGTTAATAATGAAAACATCACTCTCACTGCTTTTCCTGATTACGTTTGTCTGTTTTACGTATCAGACCTCAACCGCCCGCCAGGCTTCCGAGGTCGTTATTGAAGTGCAAAGAGCAGAACCGGGTGCTCCCGTGAAGTTCGGGATTCCATTTAAAAAAGGGGAGTTAAAATCGCCTGATCATGTGCGTGTGCTGAACAGCAATGGTGATGAAATTGCTATCCAGACAACGGAAGTAACAAGCTGGCTTCCCGCAGATAACAGCGTGAAGTGGCTGTGGATTTTCTTCTTTTCCGAAGATTCTGAGAACTACAGGGTTCAATACGGAGAAAATGTACGCCAAACAGTATTTACCGACAGTCCGATAAAATTTAAAAATAATCAGAGGGACTCCGGATTTGCTGAAATAGAAACCGGACCTCTTAAATTCAGGGTGGACAAAGGCGGGTCTGGCTTTATTGACCGGGTCTACTTTAATCCTGATCAGGATGGATACACAGAGGATCATATTATAGCCAGCGGACTTCCGCAGCGGGGTACTTTCCTGGATTTGACAGATGATCAGGGAGGTTTATATTCATACCTGCCGTCCGGCGCCGGCCTGGATACCTCACGGGCAGTGGTTCATCAGCACTATATTGAAAAGGGTTCAGGCCCGATGCATGCAATACTGAAAATTGAAGGGGAGTATGAATATACCCGGGATGACCATGAGAATTCTCCCTTTGTGACGTACATCCACGCCTACGCCGGCAAGCCCTATCTTAAAGTGCTTCACACCATTACATATACGGGTAAACCGGATAGAAGTGAACCTCTCAATGGACGTCAGCACGAAGATATAGGAACACAAACGGAGCTGCTGGTGAATGAGCAGGAGCGCTCTGGTGATGAAGGGCTTACGGAGCCAAAAGATCGAATAGCATCGGCTGGCTTTGGCTTGCAATTTCATTTGAACGATACCAAAAGTTTAAAAACGGCACTGGAAACAGGAAAATGGTGGGAAGAGGGTTCAACCGACTATTTTGAGCAAAGTTTGTCTGAAGATGATGTCATATCGGTTTTCCAAACCGGTCCCGAAGCTGCACGGGAATCACCTGCGCCAACTTCGGGCCCGGATGAAAGGATAGATGGATTTATCGCTGAAATCAGAGGAGATGGAATTCTTAAGTCTGGTGAGAAATCAGAGGGATGGATGTCGGTCTCTGATGGAAACAGGGGCGTTACTGTTGCTCTGAAGAATATGGTTGAGGAGTACCCGAATGAGCTCAGAATCGATTCTGAATCAGGTACAATACACGCATATACCTGGTCGCCCAGCGAGGAGCCGATGAGCTTTGCGCGATATGACACAGAGCCTGACGGCGGAATGGTTGGTAATTTTGCACAGGGGCTAACCAAAACAACTGAGCTGATACTCAATTTCAGTGAAGGCGGGCAGGATGCAGGCTCAGCAAGGTCGGATGTAATGGCGCTGATCTCTTCTCCTGTAGCACATGCCGGCGCCGAATGGTACAGCCGTTCAGGAGTGTATGGACAGTTTGCCGGAACAGGTACAGGATTCGAACCTCTGGAAAGAAGTCTCCGGTACAAGTATGAGTGGATGATCTTCAATCAACGATGGGAACCGTGGTACGGAATGTTCACCTATGGTGACATGAGAAATTACTATTTCAACGACAGCTGGTACCAGTGGGGTAACAACGAACCGGCTATGGATTTTCAGTACTGGATGCAGTTTATGAGAACCGCGGATCTGGACTTTTATGAAACAGCAAAAGCAATGGGGCGTCACACCATGGACGTGGATAATACGCACTGGCCGAGGCCTGACAGGTACCGCGGAGACACCAACCGCTCCCTGGACTGGTTTGAATCGGAAATGCAGCCTCCTATCGATCCCTATGTGGGCATGGGGCGCCGCCATGCAGGACAGCAGTGGATTTCCATGCTCTCGGCTCATGTGTGGGTTCCGGGATGGATTGCCTCCTACTATCTGGATGGATATCATCGCGGTCTTGACGTAGCCCGTCTTACCGGGGATTACTATGTCCGCCGCATTTTCGGAGACCACGGGTTAACCGGCAGAAGGCTCTATTTATCAATTTGGAACCTGGCAGAACTTTATGATGCTACCAAAGATGACACCTACCTGGCAGAGCTTGATGACAGGATCGACAGAATGCTGGCGTTGCAGAAAGAACAGGGCGGGCGTATTGTCATTGACAGGTATGGGTACTCACAGAATTATGTATCCCACGGTCTTACAAAATATATGCAAACATTTGACCGTCCCGACCTGGAGCGATCCCTGATCGAAAACGCGCGTCATCTCTATAACGTGGCGCCATATGATCACGATATGGAATCTTATCTTTCGAGTATTCACCCGTTAATCGTTGGTTATGATCTGACAGGAGAAGAAAAGTACCTGGAAGAGGCATGCCACCGATCGCGATACCTGCCCGTTGATGAGATATCGGAACCAATCTTATCCTTCGATAGTCAGGGTGATCTTGCAGAAACCATGGAGTCAGTCAGCCGGCTG
>Ga0209924_1001112_pt1 | contig 10746 bp, 12 predicted proteins | sample SalPonR1_C_D1_MG_FD_185700 | JGI IMG/M metagenome (GOLD analysis project Ga0209924, IMG submission 185700) | Salt pond soil microbial communities from South San Francisco under conditions of wetland restoration - Salt Pond MetaG R1_C_D1_MG... ...
TTATTAAATAAAAACAATAACTTAACTTTGTACACGAAAAGCTATCCACAATTTTATATGTATTTTACATAAGGGTATTAAAAGTTATCGACTCCAAAAGTTATTCTTTTTTGATGTGTATAATTCTTATTTATTGTGGATGGATGTGAACAACTGAACGGATATTTTTTATAGTTTTGTTCTCCACACTATAATCGAAAGTTATCAACAAACTTATCAACAGATGAAAATTGTAGTTCAGAGAGTAAACAGCTCCTCTGTAGAAGTAGATGGAAAAATAACAGGGTCCATCAGCAGGGGTGTTATGTTGCTTGTAGGTATACATAAATCAGACACAAAAGAGACAATTGAATGGTGCTGCAATAAGGTGCTTAACCTCAGAATTTTTGAGGATGATGACGGAAAAATGAACCAATCTGTGGCTGATATCAATGGAGGAATTCTTGTTGTTCCCCAGTTTACACTATACGGAGACGCAAGCAAGGGAACTCGCCCGAGTTTTACTGACGCTGCTTCTCCAAAAATTGCCGGGCCGTTGTTCGATCAGATGGTAGACAAGTTTAATGAGGTCTATTCAGGTCCTGTTGCGAAAGGAGTTTTTGGTGCTATGATGAATGTATCTCTTGTGAATAATGGTCCCGTAACTATCCTGTTGGAGCGCTGATGTCAGTCATTTTTATTTTTATTGATGGTGTGGGAGCCGGATTGAATAATAGTAACAATCCACTGGCGTCAATTTCATGGAAATCTTTTTCTCATTTTACCGAATCTAAAGGGCTCCATAAAAGATGCAAAACGATTGATCGTCCGGGAAAGCTTTATAAAGCTATTGATGCCAACCTGGGTGTCGAAGGGCTGCCACAAAGCGGAACTGGACAGACCACGCTTTTTTCTGGTAAAAACGCCTCTAAAATCGCAGGTAAGCATTACGGACCATTTCCATATTCCACCACGCGATATCTGCTGGAGGAGGAGAGTCTTTTTCATAAAGTTATAGGGTTAGGAAAAAAACCGATCTTTATGAATGCTTATCCGGATCTTTTCTTTAAAAAGGCCGAGAAACGTGATCGCTGGACGGCAACAACTCTTATGGTAAGGTCGGCCGGAATTCCACTTCACCGTGAGAAACATATTCGTTCTGGTAAGGCGATTACGGCGGAAATTAGCCAAAGTGTTTGGAAAAATAAGTTGAATCTTGATGTGCCGGTGATCACACCGGAAGAAGCGGGAGAACGTATCATAAATGCGTCTGAAGAGAATGATTTAGTCCTGTATGAGTTCTTCCTGACGGATAAGGCCGGCCATAGCATGGATCATGGCTACGCGGAAGAAATAAGGGAATTATTGGATCCGTTTTTAATGACCTTGATTAAAAATATCCCGAAAGAAGATACTCTCGTCATAACCAGTGATCATGGCAACCTGGAAGATTTATCAACAAAAACCCATACCCGAAACCCGGTGCCTCTGTTTGTGAAAGGAAATACAGCACCATTCAGAACGGCTAAAAGTCTCACGGATGTGACGCCCGGAATAGTATCGATAATAAAAACGGATGATATATACTCTCCGGACGAGTTCTTCAGGACGGGTGAAGAGTGAGGGGGAGTAGTAGATAAAATTTTTTTTATGAAAATGGTTAAGACCTGGCGGCATTCCCGGTGACTTTCCGGATTTCTGTCAGCGTCAAAAAACTCATAAAAGGCTTTGAAGTACGCATCAGTCGGTTGTTTTTACCGGCGATGGGTGTCCCTAACCCGTCGGCCCGCACGTACCGCATGCAGACGGTCGATAAAGCAAAATCCTCTCATAAAATAAAAAACCCGCTAACTAAGAGCAGGTTTTTCCAATTGAACGAGGGTAAAGTAAATTGCTTTAGATTAGATCAAATCAGATCAGATCAGATCTTGTCCAGCACAGTTTTTATGCGTCTGAAGATTTCATCAATAGTTCCCATGCCATTTATCTCTTCAACGATATCCTGCTTCTTGTAGTAGTTAAGGACAGGTTCCGTCTCTTCAAAATATACCCCAAGGCGCGTCTTAATTTTTTCAGGTGTATCATCTGAGCGTCCTTCTTCACGGGAGAGAATTCTGTTGATGAGTTCTTCCTGCGGAACAGAAAGTGTCATAAACAGATCAATACCATCATCTTGCGAGTCCAGGTATTTATCAAGTGCAACAGCTTGTGGAATTGTCCTTGGAAACCCGTCTAAAATATACCCGTTACTGTACTTGTCGTTTTGAAGTTCGTCCACAACAAGGTCAACAACGGTTTCATCAGGCACAAGTTCACCGGCATCAAGGATTGATTTTACCTTCTTTCCGAGCTCAGTCTGGTTTTTAATGTTATGACGAAAAATCTGACCGGTCGAAAGGTGGGGAATACTATAATGAGAGCTGATCTTTTTGGCTTGCGTGCCTTTTCCGGCTCCCGGAGGTCCAAACAAAATTAATTTCATGAATTAATGGATAATTAATACAGGTTGTATGAATTCGCAGCTACAGGAGCGAACGCATAGTTTGGTTATCTGTGTCTAAAATATATAAAGAAGGAAATGCAAAAAGGCAGACAGGGATGGCTGCCGTTTGCGACTTATATTTACTTCTTCTTGGGTGCTTCAACGGCTTTCTTTTCCCGGATGCGGGCAGACTTACCGGTTCTCTCACGGATATAAAATAGCTTTGATCTGCGGACGCTTCCACGTTTTTTCACTTCTATCTTTGCAATAAAAGGAGAGTAAAGCGGAAAGATACGCTCAACACCTACGCTGCCCGACATCTTACGGACGGTAAATGTTTTGTTAGCGCCGCTGCCGCGTTCATTAATCACAACGCCCACATACTGCTGAATACGCTCTTTCTCACCTTCACGTACACGATAGTGAACATTTACGGTATCCCCTGCTACAAATTCAGGCAGGTCGTCGCGCATCACTGTTTGTTCGATTAATCTTAGTTTATCCATTGGTTTATTCTTTATTACTGGCGTTAGTTATTCTTGTCAAATTTCTTGTAAAGATCAGGCCGCCGTTCTTCTGTTTGTTTTAACGACTGATCATGTTTCCACTGTTCAATTTTTTTATGATCACCTGATCTCAGCACATCCGGTACGTCATTTCCGCGGTATGATGCGGGTCTTGTGTAAACAGGACCTTCCAGCAGGCCCGACTGAAATGAATCAGACAGGGCGCTTTCCGCATCCCCGATCACACCCGGTATAAGGCGTGTAATCGCATCCGTCATAACCATGGCAGGAAGTTCGCCACCGGAAAGTACATAGTCTCCGATGGAATATTCAGCCGTTATAAGCTCGTCAATCACACGCTGATCCACGCCTTTGTAGTGGCCACAAAGTATGATCAGATTTTTTAAAACTGAAAAACGGTTAGCATCCTTCTGGTCAAACTGCTTTCCATTTGGTGCGGTAAAGATGATGTCGTCGTACTCACGCTCTTTCTTCAGCGATTCAATACAGGAGAATATAGGTTGTGGTGTTAAAACCATACCGGCTCCCCCGCCGTACGGGTAGTCATCTATTTTAAGATGTTTATCTTCCGTGTAATCGCGCAGATCATGAATATGGATCTCTACATATCCGTTCTCCCTTGCCCGGCCGACAATGCTGTGGCTGAGCGGACTCTCGAGGAGAGCTGGAACTGCGGATATGATATCGATTCGAAGCATGTTTACTCTTCCTCCATCAGCTGATCAAGATTCTGGCATCGAATGATGCGTTTGTCATTATCCACTTCGGATACATATTCATCAACAAATGGAATTAAAAGAGCTCCTTTGCCAATTTTTGCTTCCAGGATTGAATGAGCCGGGTTATCCATTACATCGAGGACATTTCCAAGTATCTCATTGGTCTCTTCAGAGATAATTTCGTACCCGGTATAATCCGGAGCATCTTCATCATCAGCTGGATTGTTTTCAGCTTCAGGATCAAACCGGTCTGAATAGAGAGCTTTATCTTTGATCTCTTCAGCTTCTGTGCGGTTGGTGATCATATCAAATTTTACAAAGAACGATACAGTATTGCGTTTTTCCTCTGTGTACACATCTTCAATTCGCAGAGGACGATAGCCTGACCGGTGTTCACTTAAGTACACGATCTGATTTTCGCTGATCAAAGTGGCTGCAACGGAGTTGTCCGGTTCAAACCGGACCCATCCATCGAGACCACGCGGACGCCCAATGCGTCCGATTTCATGCAACCGGGAATTCATTGCTGTCTCCGGTTAAAGTTAAACCGGTTCTTATTCAGACTGCTTGCTTTCCCAGGCACGCTGAACCGTTACACGGTCTTCATCTTCGGGTACAAACCCTTTCAGATCGTCAAGAGGTGTATCTTTAATATGATCAATTGCTTCATTGGCGTTCATATCGGTAGATACCTGCCCTGATGCTTCTTTTTCTTCTTCCTTCTCATCAGAGTCTTCAGTTTTCGCTTCAGCCTTTTTCTCTTCCTCAGGTTCATCAGCAGATTCAGCTGTTGCTTCCTCTTCCGTTTCTTCTTCAGAATCATCTTCGTCAGCTTCTTCGGCTTTTACCTCTTCTTCCTCAGTCTCTGCTGCTACTTTTTCTTCTTCTTCTTCAGAGTCGTCAGCTTTTACTTCTTCAGCTTCCTCTTCCTCGGCAGCATCCGTATCAGCTTTTGCTTCGGCTTCTTCTTTCTTCTCTTCTTCAGCAGGTGCTTCTTCTACTTTTTCAGCGTCTGCTTTAGCTTCCGTTTCTGATTCTTCTTCATCTGATTTCTTATCAGCTTCCAAAGCAGCTTCTATTTCACCGGCAGGAGTCTTAGGTTCTTCTTTTGCTTTCTCTTCCTCTTCTTTTGCCTTGGCTTCTTCAGCTTTCTTGCGTTCTAGTTCCTTGGCAGCTGCAGCAGCTTTTTCTTCCACCTGCTTTTTGTATTCTTTCTCTTCAGCTTTCAGAAGCTCTTTCTGCTGCTCTTTTCGGCTAACAGAATCTTCACCTGACTTGGCTTCTTTCGCTTCTCGCCATTCAGTAAGAGCAGCTTCAATTTCTTCTTCACTCTTGCCCCATCGCATCAGGTGCATCTTATACATGATGCCTTCACCCTTAAGGATGTTGCGAACGGTATGGCTTGGCTGTGCGCCAATTTTAAGCCAGTGTATAATGCGTTCTTCGTCGTAAGTTAGTTCTTTGTTTTCACTCACATTGTCGAATCGGCCGAGACGTTCAATAATGCGTCCGTCGCGGGGTGCACGGTTATCAGCTACCACAATGTGATAGAATGGTCTCTTTTTCCTACCTTTTCTTTGTAAACGTAACGTAATCAATGATTTGCTCCTGGTTGGTTTGTGTGTAAATTCGGTTATTTATTGCCAAATGGCAGATTTTTGAGCCCTTCCATAGCGCGGCCCATTTTATTCATTTTAGACATTGTTTTCATCATCTTCTTCATCTGCGTGAATTGCTTCATCAGCTCATTAATCTCACGAACAGATGTTCCGGAGCCTTTGGCTATGCGTCTGCGCCGGCTTCCGTTCAGCAGTGTTGGATCCTGTCGCTCGTCGGGTGTCATGGAATAGATAATGGCTTCAATCGGCTTGAATGAATCTTCGCTGAAATCAGCATCCTGCATCGCTTTATCTGCACCCGGAATCATGCCAACAAGATCGGAAACATTCCCCATCTTCTTGATCTTCTGAATCTGCTCAAGGAAATCTTCCAGATCAAATTTGTCTGATTTGATCTTCTTCTGCAGTTTCTGTGCCTGATCTTCATCGTATTGCTTCTGGGCTTTTTCCACGAGGGAAACAACATCACCCATCCCAAGAATACGCTGAGCCAGCCGGTCGGGGTAAAACGGCGACAGTGCGTCGAGCTTCTCCCCGGTACTCATAAATTTGATAGGCTTGCTAACTACGTGACGGATAGACAGAGCTGCACCGCCGCGTGTATCACCGTCGAGCTTGGTGAGAACCACACCGTCAAAATCGATGGTTTCATTAAATGCTTTTGCGGTATTAACAGCATCCTGCCCTGTCATGGAATCAACAACAAACAGAATTTCATCCGGATCAACAGCCTTTTTGATAGCTGCTACTTCATCCATCATTTTCTCATCCACATGCAGCCGGCCGGCCGTATCTATAATAACGGTGTCGAGCGCCAGGCTTTTTGCCATGGATACAGCTTCTTTTGCCACGCGAACCGGATCCTTCTGTTGGATTGAGTAAACCGGCACATCAATAGATTCAGCAAGGGTTTTAAGCTGATTAATGGCTGCTGGACGATAAACGTCAGCCGCGGCAAGGATGGGTGTGCGGTTATTTTCAGTTTTCAGATAACGCGCAAGTTTTCCGCAAAAAGTGGTTTTCCCTGACCCCTGGAGACCGGCTACCAATATAACGGTAGGTGGTTTTTGTGAGACATTCAGGTCCACACGCTCTTCACCGAGCATGGTAACCATCTCATCAAACACAATTTTGGTAAATTGCTGTCCGGGATTAACGCTGGTAAGTACATCGGAACCCATTACGCGTTCTTTCACATCATCGGTGAATTTACGAGCTACTTCGAGGTTCACATCGGCATCAAGGAGAGCACGGCGTATTTCACGCACCGTTTCTGCAATGTTGACATCCGTGATCCTCGATTTACCCTTCAGCGACTGAACGGCGGATTCTATTTTAGAAGACAAATCTTCAAACATAACGAGTCAATAAGTAAGTATATGTGTTTGCACATAGTGCAGAGTCTCCAATAATACGCACATCCCCTGATCTTATCAACACCGGATGTGGATAATTATTATAAAAGTTGATTGATGGGAGGGTAGACATGGCATGTCTGTTCTAATTTGTAGTTATTTTAGCCACCAAGTTGCATTGAAATCCAGGTCTTTCGTTTGTTAAAGAAACATGCCATGTCTTTTATTGGCCCCAAGGTGGCTTTCAGGAAAGATTTAGAAAAATAGCCATTATTCTAACCGTTGAGATTGAATTATGGTCACCGATTTAATGTGGCGCTGATGAAATTTCGGGAACACCCATCGGATAAATTACCTGTTTTTTGTTGGTAATGATCCCGATGGGAATCTTGGACTACAATCCGAATTCCCAGGGCTGAGGTATGTAAACCCTTCAGGGTCGGGATTTTATCACATCCATTTATAAATGTTGTTTAGATCATGAATCTTAAATCTCCATCGATCCGACTCTGAAAGAGTCAGACAACTCAGCATAGGGCACCGCCCTATGTTTGACGATGATGTGGAAAGTTGAATCCCGAGGCGATTAATGTGAACAACGGAATTTAATATATCGAGGGATTGATAATGTAATCCATCAAAAAGATGGAGACGCTGATAAATGGTCGCGATTACCCATCGGATAAATTACCTGTTTTTTGTTGGTAATGATCCCGATGGGAATCTTGGACTACAATCCGAATTCCCAGGACGTTGCCCCGGGCTGAGATATTTGACCCCTTCAGGGGCATATTTTGATTCTATCCATATTAATCCATCCGTAACAAAGACCGATTTCACATTTAGGAGGACTCTGAAAGAGTCAAATAACACAGCATAGGGCAACGCCCTATGAATGATGATGATGCACATAAAATAATCCCGAGGCGATTGATGTGAACACCGGCTCGTTATTCATCGAGGGGTACGCCCGTTAATTATCAATAGAAAAATACGATATCAAATTTAGGGGATATCATACGTTCAAACGAAAATCCGGGGCACAAACAACTCATCCGATGATGGGGAATCATCGGATGAGGATCAAACTCTATATTTCGAACTGATAGCTGAACATGTTATTTTGATCAAAAATAAAGCTAACTGTAACCAACATTTATTACTATGTCAGATCAAAAAGGGTATGGACTCTTAAAAGGAAAAAAAGGTATCATTTTCGGAGCGCTCGATGAGCGGAGTATTGCATGGCGAATAGCGCTGGCCTGTAAACGCGAAGGAGCCGATTTTGTATTGTCGAATGCCCCGATTGCCCTTCGTCTCGGAACTCTGGATGCGCTTGGGGAGGAAACAAATGCACCAATTATTCCCTGTGATGTATCTGACGAAGAGGATGTGGAAAAGCTGATGCAGCAGGTAAAAGAGGAACTCGGCAGTATTGATTTTATTCTACACGCGATTGGTATGTCGCCAAACATCCGCAAAAAGAAAGAATACAAAGACCTGAACTACAACTGGTATAACCAGACACTCGATATCTCCGCAATTTCGCTGCATAAAGTGCTTCACTTTGCTGAGAAGGAAGAGATACTAAATGATGACGGAAGTGTGGTTGCACTATCATATATCGGTGCACAGCGTATTTTTTCCAAATATTCTGATATGAATGATGCCAAAGCTCTGCTCGAAAGCATTGCAAGAAACTACGGCAGTCGCCTTGCTGAGCGAGGTATTCGCGTGAATACGGTATCACAGGCACCAACCAAAACATCTGCAGGGAGCGGGATTAAAGGATTTGACAGCATGTACACCTTTGCAGAAAAAATTGCACCGCTTGGAAATCCTTCAGCTGATGAGTGCGCCGACTACTGCGTGACGCTTTTCTCTGATCTGACCAAAAAAGTAACCATGCAGAACCTCTACCACGATGGTGGATTCGTAACATCAGGAATTTCCGAAGAGATGATCGATGGTCTCGTAAGGCTCTATGGCGATGAGGAGTAGGTTGGGTATTGGGAATTGGTTATTTGTGTATTAGTTGATTGGTAGAGATAAATAGAGATCTTCCGCCAGCTGGCGGAGAGATCAAATTGTTCGATTAGAACAATTTTTGAGGGGTGTCATGTAACAGTTAGATGGCTAATTAATGGAAGTGTTGAGTCAGATTCTAGCTCAGTAAATCATCCCCCATTGCCCCCTTCAAAGGGGGACACTCTTCAAAAAACTCTTATCCATCTATCACAGAAACGTGAATAAAGAATTATGACTAAAAAAATTCTCGGCATCGATCCCGGGTCTCGCTCAACAGGCGTGGCTATTCTTGTAGAACAGAATGGATCGTATTTTACTGAGCTGTGTGATGTTCTGCGGATGGAAACAATGGAGAACCATAACGATCGTCTGCAGTTTATTTTTGATGAGATCACAAAACTTATCAAAAAACACAAACCCACACAGTGTGCCGTTGAAACACCGGTGTACGGCGTTGATCCGCTGGCCATGCTGAAACTCGGACGGGCACAGGCGGCTGCAATACTGGCCATGACCAATCAGTCACTACAGGTAACGGAGTACTATCCCAAAGCGGTGAAAAAGGCAATAACAGGAAATGGAAACGCCAGTAAAGAGCAGGTTGCATTTATGCTGGAGCGGATGATTACCCTGCCTGAGGAGAAGCTGAGCAATGATGCTACCGATGCATTGGCCGTGGCATGGTGCCATCACATAAAATCCGGACCCATTTCCGCGGCGGGCGGCAAGAAACAAATGCATCAAAATAACAGGAAATCGAGCTGGGCGGCATTTATCCAGGATAACCCCGGTCGCGTAAAAAAATAAGCAGTATATGATTGCATATCTGAATGGTATTATAGCAAAAAAAGCAACGGGACAGCTTATTCTTGATGTCTCCGGCGTTGGGTACAGCGTGGAGGTGTCAACTCAAACACAAGACCGGCTTCCGAAAGAGGGAAGTAAGCTTCAGCTGCTGATCTACCACCATTTTACCGACAGCGATCAGCGGCTGTTTGGATTTTCGGAACAGAAAGAGAAAAATCTTTTTGAACGGCTGATTACTGTGAAAGGAATCGGGCCAAAGCTGGGACTGACAATTTTAAGCGGGATGCCGGCCGGTGAACTCATCCAGGCTATTGTGACCCAGGATACGGGAGCGCTCTCCGGAATTTCAGGAATAGGCAAGAAAACAGCTCAGCGGATGGTACTCGAGCTCAAAGATAAGCTGTTTGATGAGTCTGAACCATCTGTTGTATCTGATGACGGACAAACCCGGGATCGGCGCGAAGAGTCGATATCGGCCCTGCTGGCACTTGGGTTTAAAAAGCAGGATGCCAATAAGGTGGTGTCGAAAATTATATCCGGCAATCCTGAGGCGGGAGTTTCGGATATTGTAAAACGAGCTCTGGCAGAAATGAAAAGGTAATAGTTTGTTAACAACCATTTAGTATTATAGGCTGATGAGGATGTCTGTGAAGAGCGCAGCAAGACTTTATGTTTGGACGCCCGGGCACAAAATTTGAATTAAATCAACCAATTTTGTCAGCACACACCATTTTAGTAGTTGATGACGAACAGGATCTGTTAGACCTGATTGAGTACAATCTTAAGAAAGAGGGGTATCGTGTTCTCAAGGCTGAAGACGGGGTAGAAGCCCTCCGTGTAGCGCGGGAACACAATCCTGATCTTGTGCTTCTCGATATCATGATGCCAAAAATGGATGGACTGGAAGTGTGTAACAAAATGAGATCCGATCCGGATTTGATGCATATCCCCATTATTTTCCTGACAGCCCGCAGCGATGAGAAAACGGAAGTTGAAGGGCTCGATTCAGGCGCCGACGACTACGTGACGAAGCCGATCAGCACAACCAAACTTATCTCACGCATCCGTGCAGTTCTCCGCCGATATAACGATACCGAAGAAGAGGTGAAAAAACTGGTTGTTCATGACCTTGAGATCGATAAAGACCGGTATATCGTAACAAAGGGTGATGAAGAGTTTCAGCTTCCCCGTAAAGAGTTTGAGCTGCTCTACTACCTGGCCGGACGAAAG
>Ga0209924_1001121_pt1 | contig 10667 bp, 10 predicted proteins | sample SalPonR1_C_D1_MG_FD_185700 | JGI IMG/M metagenome (GOLD analysis project Ga0209924, IMG submission 185700) | Salt pond soil microbial communities from South San Francisco under conditions of wetland restoration - Salt Pond MetaG R1_C_D1_MG... ...
GGTGGCTTCGAGGTAGCCGAGCTTGTTGCCGCAGTCGTAGTGCTTGCCGGTGAATTCCCAGGCATCGACGCCCTGCTCTTCGAGCAGCGCAGCAATGGCGTCGGTCAACTGGATCTCGCCTCTTCGATCCGGCGCCGTGGTCTCGAGCAGCCCGAAGATTCTCGGCGTCAGCAGATATCGGCCGACAACCGCCAGGTTCGAAGGCGCGTCTGCCGGGTCGGGCTTTTCGACGATCGCGCGGATGGGGGCCAGCGGTCCCGCTTCGTCGCCGATATCGACCACGCCGTAGCGGTCGGTATGTGCCTTGGGCACGCGCTCGACGCTGATGACCGAGCGCCCGGTGGCCGAAAACCGCTCGGCCAGCTGGCGCATCACCGGCCTGTCGTCGCCGTCGATCAGGTCATCGGCCAGGATCACGCCGAACGGCCTCTCTCCGACCAGCGAGCGCGCGCAAAGCACCGCGTGCCCGAGGCCCAGCGCCTCGCGCTGGCGCACGTAGACGCAGTTGACGCCCTCGGGCAAAACGCCGCGGACCATGTCCAGCAGTTCCTGCTTGCCGCGGGCGGCCAGCTCGGTTTCGAGCTCGTAGGCCATGTCGAAGTGGTCTTCGATGGCGCGCTTCGTGCGACCGGTGACGAAAACGAGATTGCGCGCACCGGCGGCAATCGCCTCTTCGACCGCGTACTGGATCAACGGCTTGTCGACAATAGGCAGCATTTCCTTCGGGCTGGCCTTGGTGGCCGGAAGAAAGCGCGTGCCGAGACCGGCTACGGGGAAGACCACCGTATCGATGACCGAGGCATTCATGGGTTGACCTTGATTGTCGTGACGCAAGACCGTGCAGTTTACTATCATGGAGGACGGGCTGCCCGGGCGCGCGCTTTCTGGAGGTCATAGAGCAATGACGATATCGCGAATTGTCTTATTGGCTGGTCTCGCCCTGACGGCGGGTGCATGCACCTGGGTGGAAACCAGACCCGGCACCGAGGACATCGTCATCGTCGAGGCCGATCAGGTTGTCGACTGCACCCGGCAGGGTACTACGCGCGCCTCGGTGCGCGACCGCGTTGCGGGCGTGCAACGCAAGCCGGGCAAGGTCGCCGAGGAGATCGAGACCCTGGCCCGAACCTCGGCGACGGAAATGGGCGGCAACGCGCTGGTACCCATCGGCCCGGCACGCGAGGGCGCGCGAGAATTCATCGTGTACAAGTGTCCTTAGCCGACTCGATCACGTACCCCAATGGCATTTGACCGATGGCACTTCTGATCACAACCCCGGACCGCGAAAGCGCCGAACTGGCGTGCCATATCCGCGACCGGGCCCCCGAAATCGATCTGCGCATCTGGCCCGATCTGGGCGATCCGGAAGATATCGAGTTCGTGCTGGCCTGGAAGCCGCCCGACGATCTTTTCCAGCGGCTTCCGCACCTCAAGGCCGTATCCTCGCTGGGCGCCGGCGTGGATGCGCTCGTCGCCAATTCCGAAATCCCCGTCGGTGTGGAAATCGGTCGCCTGGCAGGACCGCGACTGGCGGCCAATATGGCCGCTTACCTGGTGGCCGTGGTCGTGGCGCGGTGGAAACGCCTGCCGCAGTTCATCGAAGACCAGCAATATTCGCGCTGGCGCCAGTGGGCGCCCGAATCACCACCCACGGTCGGGCTGCTCGGCATGGGAAATATGGCCCGGCGCGCCGCGGCCGCTTTCACCGAAGTCGGATTTCCGCTGCACGGTTACAGCAATTCCGGTCGGGGGCCGAACGGCGTGACCATGCACTCGGCAGCGGGTGGTCTGAGTGAAATTGCGGGTGCCTGCGACTTCCTGATCAACCTGCTGCCGCTTACCGACAAGACACGCGACATCCTCGACCGTTCCCTGTTCGAGACGATGCCGGAGGACAGCACGCTGATCAACGTCGGGCGAGGCGAGCACCTGGTCGAAGAAGACCTGATCGAAGCCTTGCGAGACGATCGGCCCGCCTGTGCGGTACTGGACGTTTTCCGCCAGGAACCTCTCCCGGAAGGTCACCCGTTCTGGAAGCACCCGAGGATTTTCGTCACACCGCACTGCGCCAGTATCACGTTGACCGTCGAGGCCGCCGAACTCGTCGTCGAGAGCTATCGGCGCGTCGTGCGCGGCGAACCACCGCTCGGGGTAGTCGATCGGGACAGGGGGTATTGACCGGGTTCGATCGCGAATTGGAATTCGCTCCCACAGCGATGGACGCGAACCGGAGTCGGCCCCCTTGGCAATCGACGCGCCTTGTGGGAGCGAACTCCGATTCGCGATCTTCCCAGGTAATGAAGCTGCGCCGTCGGGGACGGCGCCCCGACCTACCGCTTGACGAACTTGAGCGTCATGCGGTCGCTTTCACCGATGTCCATCTGCGCTTCACGCTGGTCTTCCGGCACATTCCTCATCGACGGCGGCAGGCTCCACACCCCCTCGGGATGGTCGGCGGTGTCGGCCGGATTGGCGTTGATCTCGGAGGCCTCGACCAGGCGGAACCCATTGGCTTCGGCCTTGGCCACGATCCAGCTCTGCTTGACGTAGCCGGTGTACTCTTCGCCGTCGGCGCTTTCGGGCAGACGGTGCTGGACGATTCCCAGCACGCCGCCTCGATCCAGCACTTCGTTGGCCGCCTGCAGCACTTCGTCGAACACGCCTGAACGCTGCCAGCCGTGGCTGCTGCGGAAGCTGACCACCATGTCGGCCGAACCCGGCTCGCCCAGCTCGGTCTTGCGCGGCGGATCGAACTCCACGATCTTCACTTCACCGAATCGCGCCGTATCGGAAATCCGATCCGCCCAGGCGGCATAGATGTCGCGGTAGAAATCAGGCAGCGATTCGCTCTCCAGGTCCACATGGGCGCCAATGTAATTGCCATCGTCGCGCAGGTACGGCGCCAGGATTTCGGTATACCAGCCGCCGCCGGGCGCGAGCTCGACCACCGTCATGTCGGGCTCGATGCCGAAGAAGGTCAGCGTCTCGTAGGGGTGACGATATTGATCGCGCGCCTTCTCGTCGGCCGGGCGCGCCGGGTCGTCGATAACCGACTGCAATTTCTCGTCGGCCTGCGCGGGAAGCGCCAGCGCAATGCCCATCACGGTTGCGGCTGCGAATGTAGCGAACTTGAGGTTCATTGTCCTTTCTCCAGATTGAGGCACAAGCGATAAAGTCGATGACCGCTCTCGGCATACTTGCGTTCGAACGGCGTCAAGGGTGAATCAACGCTGAAAGATACCACCGGCGGCGCCGCCGTGCCGCATATTCCGGCGGCCAGGCGAAACTCCTCGGCGTAGGTGCCCCAGTTGGTCCGAAGTTCGAGTTGCCCGCCCAGGGAAAGCAGCCGAGGGAAAACCGGGTGGCCGTGCCAGCGACGCCTCAGATGAGCGGCCTTGGGCCATGGATTGGGGTAGAGCAGGAAATGCCGGGCCGGACGGATGCCGTCGGCCGCCAACAACCGCCAGAAATCCTCGGCGCGTGCCCGGACGCGCCTCATATTGGGCAATTCCGTTTCGCGGAAACGACCGAGACGAGCGGCCGATTGATCGACCCCCAGCACCGTGCAATCCGGGTAGCGTTCGGCAATTCGGGCGGTCGACCAGCCTGTACCGCAACCGGAATCCAGCACCAGCGGCGAGTGCTGATCCCAGCCGTCAATAAAAGCCGCGTATGCCGACCGACTGGCCGGATGAATCGGACCGCGCCAGCGGCTTTGCCGGTGTCGCTCGACAACCGCCGCCAGGCGCTCGTGAACGCCGGGCTGGTTGGATCGTACGACGCTGGACGGTGAATTCAGAGGAATGGTGGGCCGTGAAGGACTCGAACCTTCAACCAACGGGTTAAAAGCCCGGTGCTCTACCACTTGAGCTAACGGCCCCGGTTGTGCGAAGCGCCGAATTATACCGCAACGCCGCCCGGGAGATTTGGATCGAAACTGCGGGAGCTGAGTTCGTCGGCGATCCGCCCGGAAATCCTGTGGGAGCCGAGTCCGTCGGCGATCCGGGTTCGATTCGATCGCGGTCGGACACCACTCCTACAGTTATTGCATGATTCGATCGCGGTCGGATACCGCTCCCACCGTTATTGCACACCGGACCCGACGCTACTCCTTCGCTTTGACTTGCTGCCAAAGCGCTTCCTGCGCCTCCAGGTCGAGGTCTTCGAAGCGCCGGCCGGCTTCGCGGGCCGCGTGTTCCATGGCCCGAAAGCGGGTTTCGAATTTCAGATTGGTGCGGCGCAGCGCGCCATCGGCGTCGATGTCGAGCTTGCGCGCGAGGTTGGCGACCGCGAACAGCACGTCGCCCAGCTCATCTTCCATTCGATCACGATTGGCCGGTTCCAGCTCGTCTTCGAGCTCCTGCAGTTCTTCCCGGATCTTGGCCAGAACCGGCTGCAGGTCCGGCCAGTCGAAGCCTGCTCTGCCGGCACGCTTCTGGAGCTTTACCGCGCGCCGGAGCGGGGGCAAGGACGCCGACACGCCGTCTACAAAACCCGACATGCCGGCCTTTTCGCGCTCGGCCGCCTTGATCTGCTCCCAGTTCTCGGTCTGGCGCTCGGCATCCATCTTCGCGCCTTCGCCGAATACGTGAGGATGACGTCGAATCAGCTTGTCGGCGACCGCGGCGGCCACGTCGTCGAAAGAAAACGCGCCGATCTCGCGCCCGAGACGCGCGTGAAACACGACCTGGAACAGCAGATCGCCCAGTTCGTCCTTGAGGTGTTCGAGATCTTCACGCTCGATCGCATCGGCCACCTCGTGGGCCTCCTCGATGGTGTACGGCGCGATCGACCGAAAGGTCTGCTCGAGGTCCCACGGGCAACCGTCTTCCGGGTCGCGCAGGCGATCCATGACTTCGAGCAGGCGGTCTATCGGCGGTCGGTCGGATTCATCGGTCATACGGCAATTCCAGTATGAATGGGGCTCGAGCCAATGGTATTCCAGCCGCGTTCCGAGGGACCGACTTTCAACGCCTGCAGCCTTGAGACGATCAGTCAACTCGGCTTCAGCTCCACTTCCACCCGCAGACCGCCGAGTGCCGAAGCACTCGCCCTGATCTCACCGTGGTAGCTCTCGACGATACGCTGGACGATGGACAAGCCCAGTCCCTGGCCTTCAGCAATTTCGTCGCCACGCACGCCACGCTTCAGCATTTCGCCGAAGCGCGCGTCATCCAGTCCAGGGCCGTCGTCGTCGACAATGATCCGAAGACCGCTGCGCCGACCGCTGGAAGCATCCGTCTCAAGACTCATGCGCACCTCGCTTCGGCCATACTTTGCGGCATTCTCCAGCAGGTTGCCCAGGATCTCCATCAGGTCGCGCTCGGCCACGTTGGCGCGTAGCAAGGGCTCCAGGCGCAATTCGAACCGCACGTCGGGATAGAGCTTGCGCAGACTGCGCACCACAGGCTCGGCCAGCGGCCCGACAGCCAATCTGGGCAGCATCGTACGCCGACCCGAGCGTGCGGCGCGGTCGAGTTCCGACCGGATCCTGGCCTGCATCTGCGCAACCGCCTCGCGCAAGTCCGCCTTGCCGATGCGCTCGCCACCATCGAGCTGGGAATTGAGTACTGCCAGCGGTGTCTTGAGCGAATGCGCCAGGTCACCGAGCGCGCGGTGATATTGCTCGACATTGGCACGTTCGGTCTTTAGCAGCGCATTCAGGTTCTCCGTCAGTGGCGTCAGTTCGCGCGGATAGCGTCCGGAAATCTGCTCGCGCTCGCCTCCCTCGATATCGCGAACCTCACCGGCAACCCGCCGAAGAATCTGGAGCGGCTGGAACAGCAGCAGCATCTGGGCAACCAGCAAGACCACGGCGGCCAGACCCAACCATCGCCAAAGATCGCCCCTGAACGACGCCAGGGATTGTGCGATTCTGGCCGGCGCCTCCGCCGCCCAGACCGAAAGATCGACGATGTCGCCACCGGACGTCTCCCATCCCAGGCCGATGCGGTAGACATACCAGGGCAGATTGCCGTCCGGCGTTTCGAATCGCTCGCTGCCGCGCGGCATGGCGCGCTGTGCGACCGGAATCTCGATGCCGATGCTCGACGGCGAGTACCAGGCGTCATTGGCAGAATTTACACCTGCGTAAAGGCCGGACTGCGGCTGGGTCAGGCGCGAATCGGCAGGTGCCCCCTCCCACGCCAGACGACCGCCCGGATCCACCTCCAGCCCGGCCAGCACGGCGAAAACGGCCGACTCCAGCCGCTCGCGAAGCGCGGTCTGCTCGGCCGCGCGATAAGCCCTGTCGACAGACAGACCGATAAGCGCCATCGCCAGCAGTACGGCCAGCAGCGCCGACAGCGACAGCCGGAACAGAAGAGATGGAGGTTTGCGCGGGTTCGTCATCGGCCAATCGTACCCGAGCCGTAGGAGCCGAATCCGTCGGCGATCGCGGCGGGCTTTGAAAACAATCGCGGTCGGATACCGCTCCTACGGCCCCCCAGGGCTGAATCGATAGCCCTGGCCACGCAGAGTCTGGATCGGCTTCCAGTTCCCGTCGGGGTCGAGTTTCCTGCGCAAACGGCCCAGGATGACCTCGATGACGTTGCTTTCCGGATCGGCGTCGTCTTCGTAGAGATGCTCGTTGAGCTGCAGCTTCGACAGCACCTGGTCCGGGTGCAGCACGAAATACTCCAGCAATTTGTATTCGAATTGGGTCAGGTCCAGCGGCTGGTCGGCGAGGCTGACCTTGCGCGAGGAGAGGTTGATCCGGAGCGGCCCGAATTGCAGCGCCGAACTGGCGTGACCGCCGGCTCGCCGCACCAAGGCGTGCACCCTCGCGATCAGCTCCTCGGTGCGGAAGGGTTTCGTGAGATAGTCGTCGGCACCGGAATCCAGCGCCTCGACCTTGTCCTGCCAATGATCGCGCGCAGTCAGGATCAGCACGGGATAGCGCTTCTCGGCGCGCCGGAGTTCTCGAACCACCTCCAGTCCCGACTTGCCGGGCAGCCCGAGGTCGACGATGGCCAGGTCCAGTGGATATTCGGTCGCGAAATAGGCCCCTTCGATGCCGTCACCCACGGCGTCGACAACGAAGCCCTCGGCGCGGAGGCGGTCCGTCAGATTTTCGCGCAGCGTGGTTTCGTCTTCAAGCAGCAGGATCCGCATGGTCGGTCAGGTCCTGCCAGCTAAGCGCTGTGGGAGCGACTTCCGATTCGCGACACTTCCAAGCGCTCGATCGCGGTCGGATACCGCTCCCACATGATTGGCGAGATACTTGCGGTCACGCGCCGGCACGCGAATGGTCCTGACCACGCCGTCTCGCGTCAGGATCCGGATGACATAGAACTTTTGCCCGTTCCGCTCCACAACACGCGCCGAAACAACCTTGGCATCGTTCTGGCGCGCGACACGTTCTGCAACCTCGCGCAGACTATCGGCAAACGCCGTCGGGGCAGGAAACGCAAATGCCAGCACCAGCCCAAGCAGCATCGCCCGGGACAGTGTTGTCAGATGTTGCCGAATGGTGGTTTTTCGATTCACGGCCCTGATTCTACTCGTGCCGGCTTAATCGGTGCTGAACCGTGAAACCATCGCGGTCGGATACCGCTCCCACAGGCGCATTGACTCTTCTGTGGGAGCCGAATCCGTCGGCGATGGGGTGTCCGGTCCATTCGCGGTCGGATACCGCTCCCACCAACCACTTGTATAACCCCCAGCCAAAAAAAGGCCGCCCCGGGGGCGGCCTTTTCGATACTCGGTCCTAAACCGAATTTCATGCCATGAATCAGGCCAGCATGCGGCGACCGGCAACGCCGGCAACCAGCAGCAGCACCAGGCTCATCACGACCAGGCCCCAGCGGCTCATGGTCGGGATCACCAGGGGACGACCGGCACAGGCCACCGTGAAGTTGAGCCCTTGTCCACGCACCGGCAGCGTGCAGCTCACGTCCGCGGTAAAGGACGAAATATCGCTCGGGGTGCACTGGAACGCGGCCGACTCGGTATCGCCCGCCGGGATCGTGAACAGGATCGGGTCCGGCGTGAAGGTGAAGACGCCAGCCGTATCCGTGACACTGCAATCCACGGTGATGTCACCGTCGATCTGGTTGTTGGTGAAGTTGATCAACCCTTCGCCGGTCGTGGTTCCGGGCGGAACCGTACCGAGATTCAGCGTACCGCGGTCATCTGGATTGGTCGTCAGCGCATCACCGGTGCCTTCGCAGCTCAGGGGGTAGGTGAAACCGCCACCCGGCTGGTTCGAAGCATTCGTCTGTACTGTAAGCGTACCGTTGATGGTGCCCACGCCCGGGGGCGTGCAAGTGACTTCGATGTCGTCGTTGCCGTCGGCAGCAACGTTCGCGTCAAAGCTCGAGTTGACGACATTGACGGTGAAGACCGGATCGCTGGCCACTGCCGAACTGATTACGAGAGCGTCACCGGCCGGGTTGGTGTTGTCGTTGTTGATGTCCAGGCCGTCGGGCGGCGACTGGGAGTTGGCCCCAGTCACCAGCGCGATAAGCGTGCCCGGCATCGGAGCAGAGTTGTAGATCGGGGCGGTATCGCTGATCTGGCATGTCACGGTGACAGTCGCCGTACTCGCCGTGCCTCCAGAAATCGGGTCGTCGTAATCAATCTGGAATTCTTCGGTGAATGTACCTTCCGCGGCCGTGGAGCACTGGTATCCGAGCGAGTCGACTTCGTCAACCGAGATCGTGGAATCCGCAAGCACATCACTTGTCGCAGAGATTTCCGCCGCGAAAGTGGTCGTGTTGACCACGGCGTTATTGGCGTCGCTGGTGAAGTTGCCCGAGGGATTTAACACATCTACTGATCCCGTCGGCGCGGTCCCACCGACGACACCGTTCAGAGAAATGCTCGTCGACGAGACCTGGACGTTTGGAGCCAAACCGGTGCAGACGGTCGGATAATCGGCGGTCGTCACGTTGTCGGCGTCGGTCGTCAGGGTGAACGTGCCGGTGTTGTTTCCGCGAGCACCCGGGGTGCAGTTCAAGTTCACATTGACGGTGCTGGACGGAGCAACAGTAGCGGGAATTGCAGGCGAGGTCACGGAATACGCACCGCTTCCAACGCCAAAGTTACCGGCAGCCGCAGTGATGTCGAACGCGGTATCGGTGCTTGCGTTGCTTACAGCGATGGTCTCATCGGGCGAAGTCGCCTGTCCCACCACGGCGCTGCCGAAATCGATCGTCGAGCCCGGTACCGGATTCGACGTGTAGAAACTTTCGTTGGGAGGAACCGCAATTGTAATCGATCCGTCCGAAACACCGAGATCGCTGGTTGGCTGATTTGCCCCGTTCGCAAGCACTTCGACGACGGTCGCATCAAGCGGAAACACATCGCCAGGATCCCCGACAACCGTCCAGGTAATAGTCCCGAATGGGTCTGCGGTATCCAGGGGAACGTTCGCCGCGAAACCGGTAGCGGCAACCACCCGAATCGTGTTCGCGTTGATCAGACGGCAACTGGTCGCGTTGGTCGTATCCCAATTGGCGCCGGCAGACGCCAGGCAGTCGGTAATGGTTGGAGCCGAATTGCCGGGGTTATCGACCGCAGGCGTTAGCGACGTCCCGTCAAACGTAATATCGACTGTGAACTGCGCGATATCGTTTTGGGCGGTGAAACCGAGAGTGGTGACGACTGTTCCTGATCCGGTCTCATCCGAGATCGTGAACTGAGCGGCAACGGGACTAACCGCGAGCGCGACACCTGCCAAGAGAGTCGCACCAGCGGTCAAACTGCGCAGGGATTTATCAAAAATCATTAGAACATTCCTCCAACGTTAATAGCGTAAAATTTTGATTATGCTTTTTCCATCGACTAATCTACTGGACTTGAACTTCGAATACCTCATCTGCCGTCACAATCGATGGCTTGCCATCCGGACCGGCCAACAGCACATTCTCTACCGCCGGAGCCGCCGAACCCGAGGCACCTTTGCCAAGATCAAATGTTATAAATCCGAGTGTTTGCCCAAGCGGCAATGCCCGGTTTCGTCCCAGATCCATCACAACTAGGCGCACGATCCCTTTATCAGGCAGCGCATTACAAATTGCGAATTCGCCCTGGTGAGACTTCGGCAGCCCCGCGAGACAATTGTCAAGATTAGGTGTTTGGGTTGCCGGATCGTAAGGAACATCTAGCTGAAAGCCGGAAATATGAGCATCACCTTTCAGCCGGAAGTCTATCCGCACCTGGGGCTGACTAAGAAGGTCGGTATCTTTATCGATTGAAATTTCTTGACCTATACCGCTTGTTGCAAAGCTCAGCAGGAATGAAGCGGCGAGGATTTTAATTAACGTTTGATTCGACATTGTAAGTCTCCTAGAGAGTTTCGGTAGCGCTTTTACGGGCAATCCACGGCGGTGCTAACCAATTCGAAAGCAGCCGCGACATCCAGGAACCTGACTTCGCCGTTTTCATCCACATCGGGTTGGCCCGGGGCTAGAACGTTGCCTCCCGAACTAACTTCTTCGAAAATCTGAGTGACGTCAAAAAACCGAATCTCTCCATTGCCGTCAGCATCACCCACGCAAAGACGTCCGATCTCGGTCGTCCGACGAGACTCATAGGCGTCGAAGCCCAATACTCCGGTTGCTGCGTTAAGATTCCCAAGCCGAACCGACTGAAGCCCGGAACCAGCATTCGAGAGTCCGGTCTGCTCTGCGGGATTCTGGCCATTGACCGAAAGTGCAATAAAG
>Ga0209924_1001133_pt1 | contig 10611 bp, 3 predicted proteins | sample SalPonR1_C_D1_MG_FD_185700 | JGI IMG/M metagenome (GOLD analysis project Ga0209924, IMG submission 185700) | Salt pond soil microbial communities from South San Francisco under conditions of wetland restoration - Salt Pond MetaG R1_C_D1_MG... ...
TCGGGAGCGCCTGGGCGAGGCCGGCCTGCTGGACGAATGACACCGTTTCCAAAATGGTTCGAAAGTCTCAATCTCCGCTGAGCCGACTGGTCGGCCACTATCCCGCCGAGATCGCCGACGATCCTCAGGTCGTCGCGATGACCGCACTTGTGGAGCAGCATTCCGACGACGATGCAGTGCTGGCCCAGCGCATGCTCAAGGCGCTCAATCCGCTTTCTCCGGACAAGACCACGGTACTGGCCGCACTCGCGATCGTTGCCGCACACGGCGACCACTCCGCGATCAATCCTAGCGAGAATGGCGCGGACCGGCTGGTGGAGCAGTTTCGTCGCGTGGTGCACTTCGACCAACGTTACCTGCCCGACTCCTCCAGCCGCGCCGAGGGCCTGAGACGGCTCATTCTTGCGCTGATCTACGACGTGCGGGTGGTGCTGCTGGTGCTGGCCTGGCAACTTGCACGCATGCAGGTCGCGCGAGACGACGACACGCGCCGGTCGCTGGCGCGCGAAACGCGCGCGATACACGCGCCGCTGGCGAACCGCCTGGGCATCTGGCAGCTCAAGTGGCCGCTGGAAGATCTGGCATTTCGCTACCTGGAGCCAGAGGCCTGCGCGCGCATGGAACGGCTGGTGGCCGAACAGCGCGACGAGCGCGAGCGCTATATCGATGCATTCATGCAGCAGCTCTCGGAAAAGCTCGACGGCGCCGGGATCGCTCACGAGATCAGCGGCCGGGCCAAGCATATCTATTCGATATGGCGCAAGATGCAGCGCAAGGGCCTGGACTTTCACCAGCTGTTCGATGTGCGCGCCGTGCGCGTACTGGTCGATGACCTGGCCGGCTGTTACTCGGCGCTCGGTCTGGTCCACAGCCACTGGCAACCGGTGCCGGGGGAATTCGACGACTACATCTCCAATCCCAAGCCCAACCTCTATCGTTCGCTGCACACGGCTGTCCGCGGCAGTCACGGGCGTGTCTTCGAAGTCCAGATCCGGACCCATGAAATGCACGAACACGCCGAGTTGGGCGTCGCAGCGCACTGGCGCTACAAGGAAGGCGGGCCCCGGGACAGCGCGCTGGAGCAACGCATAGGTGTGATGCGCCAGTTGATAGAAGGCGGCGAGGGCGAGCACGACGAAGCGCACGACGACGACACGTTGATCGAGAATTTCGAATCGCTGACCAGCGAGGACCGTGTCTACGTACTGACGCCCAGGGGCGATGTAATCGACCTGGCCCAGGGCGCTACTGCTCTCGATTTCGCTTATCACGTGCACACCGAGGTCGGACACCGCTGCCGCGGCGCCAAGGTCAACGGGCGCATCGTGCCGCTGACCCATGTGCTGGGCAACGGCGACCGGGTCGAAGTGTTGACGTCCAATCAGGGCCATCCTTCCAGGGACTGGCTGAACCCCCAGCTGGGCTACCTGCGGTCTGGGCGCTCCCGGGGAAAGGTGCGCCAGTATTTTCGGCAACTGAATTTCGACGAAAATCTGACCGCGGGCCGGGCTGCGATGGAAGGCGAGCTCAAGCGCCTTGACCTGGCGGGCGCCAATCTCCAGCCGGTGGCGGAGCAATACAATTTCCGCCGGATCGACGACCTCCTGGCGGCAATCGGCGCCGGCGACCTCACGGCCGCCCAGGTCGGTCAGTCTGCCTTGCGCCTCAATTCGGCAAACGACACCGGCAAGCCGGAGCTGCCGTTTCGGCGGCCCGCGGGACAGGAAACCGCAGGCACCGGAAGTGAAATCCGGATCGAGGGTATAGGCAACCTCATGCATCAGCTGGCGCGCTGCTGCCAGCCGTTGCCCGGCGATCCGATTGCCGGATTCATTACACGCACCCGGGGCGTCAGCATCCATCGGGACGATTGTCGTCAGTACCTGCGTCTGGCTCAGCGCCAACCGGAGCGACGGATTCAGGTCGACTGGTCACACAACGTCCGCACCCGCTACCCGGTGCGGGTGAGAATCGACGCCTGGGACAGGCGCGATCTGATCAAGGATATAGGCTCGGTCATCTCGAACCACGGGCTGGGCGTCAGCGCCATGCATGCCGATCGCGGAGAACAGCCCGAAGCGGTGAGTATCGAGCTTTTGCTTGAAGTCGAAGATCTGGAACAGCTCAGCACGCTGCTGGGCAGACTGCAGTCCATCACAAACGTCAGCGCCGTGCGCCGACTGCGTTGACGGCCCGGCAATTGCGCAGCTTTCCGTAGGCGCAATGGGGTTTTCGATGGCACTTGTCTACCGTCGGTCGCGACGCCCCAGTTCGGACAGCAGGGATTCAAGCGACCGGCGCGCCGCGTCCAGCGAGAAATGGCGGTCGACGTTGATTCGCCCGTTTTCGGCCAGCCGCTGCCAGAGGTCGCCGTCGCGATAAAGCCGGCAGACTTCGGCGGCGAATGCGACCCCGTCGTCGGCGACCAAAATATCGTGCTCGTGCTCGGTGTACATGCCTTCGGCGGCGCATGAGGTCGCCACCACCGGCAAGCCATGGCTCATCGCCTGATTGACCTTGCCCTTAACGCCCGCCCCGTAACGCAGCGGTGCCAGGGAAATCCGGCAGCCGTTCATGAAGGGCTCCAGGTCCGAAACAAAGCCGTGCACCCGCAGACCGGGCGCCTTGCGCTGCTTGAGGCGGTCCGGCATCTTGCTGCCGATCAGGTGCAGGGTGACATCGGGCAGTTCGCGCCGGATCAGCGGCAGAATCTCCTCGATCAACCATTCGGCGGCGTCCAGGTTGGGCGGATGCTGAAATCCGCCGACGAACACCAGCCCATCTCGCTGCTCGAAGGGCTTGCCCCGCGGATGAAGCGAATGGATGTTGGAGACCACGATGACCGGCGCATCGGGAACCAGATCCGCGAGCAGCTCGCGCTCGAATTCGCTGACCACCAGGGTGGCGTCGGCCTGGTCGATCAGCGCAAGCTCTTCGGTGCGCGTCGTTTCGGCAATCCGGGCGGCAGCCGCGGTGCCGGCCAGTTCGGCTTCGCGCTGTTCGCGCAGGAAGTGAAGATCGACCGTATCGAACACGACGCTGGCCTCTCGGCAGCGCTTGCGCAGCATCTTCATCAACGGCGTGAGCACATAGTGCCGGCTGACGATGACCAGGTCCAGTCCGCTGCCGTGACCGGCCAGCCATTCCTCGGGATTTGCCAGCCACGGCGCGGTCAATACCTCCACGCCGGCCTGCTGCAAATCTTCGGAATGCCTTCCGGTCCAGGCAAGGTTTTGCGGCATGAAGCTGGTTCGGTACCCGAGTTCGCCCAGCAGGCGCAGCATCGCGAACATTCGGACCGATCCCGAATCGTGATCGGGCATCGGCGTGACCGCATCGATGACCAGGGCCCGCCGCGGAAACCTGCGGAAACGAAACGCGCGCGCAGCCGATGGCGTGAATTCGCCGGGATTCTCTGGATGCGCCGCGAGCGTGTCGGCCCAACGCTCGAGGAATTTCTCGCGGTTGACCACCTGGTAACGCTTCGCACCGGATGTCTCGTCGGTGCCCGAAGTGGCTCCCTCGAAATGAATCACCGTGGATGCCGGCTGATAGAGCACCTTCAGCCCGGCCTGGCGCGCCTTGAAACACAGATCGGTGTCCTCGTAATACGCAGGGGCATAGTATTTGTCGAAAGCACCGAGTTCGGCAAACCGCTCGCGCTCGATCGCAAGACAGGCGCCGGAGACGTAATCGGCCTCGCTGACGAATCGGTAGACCGGCCGGTCCGGATCATCGCCCCGTCCGAAATTCCAGCCGGTCGCGTCGCGGAACACGATGCCGCCTGCTTCCTGTAGCGTGCCGTCGGCGAACACCAGCCGGGCCCCCACGACTCCAGCGCCCGGGTGTGCGCGAAACGTATCGACGAGCGCATCCAGCCAGCCGTCGGTGACCCGGGTATCGTTGTTGAGAAACACCAGGTAGCGCCCGCGCGCGTGCTTAGCGCCGCGATTGCAGGTGCCGATGAAGCCCTTGTTGAGCCGGTTTCGCAATACCCGGATGCCCCGGCACCGCTTCAGCCAGGCTTGCGTATCGTCGCTTGACGCATCATCGACCACCAGAACTTCGTACCCGACATTCGTCGGTATGGATGCGATGCTCTCCAGGCATGCGGCCGTGTAGGCAAGCTGGTTGTAGACCGGAATGATGATGCTGACTTCGGGATCGTCGACCGGTTCGAGCGTCACCGGGTCGACCACGCTCGCCGGCCGCAACAACTGTTCATCGGTGAACACCTCGGCCTGCGCTTCCTCGAGCTGGGGATGCTGCAGGGCATCCAGCGCGCCCCTGAAGCCGCGGTAGCGCCAGTAGAAAATGAATACGCGCGTCATGCGAATCCATTGCAGCGGATTGACCAGCTTGCGCAACCGTCTGCGGGTCACCACCCGCCTGACAAACCGCAGCGGCCGGGTCAGCTTCCAGGACGTGCTGCCGACCATTGCATCGTATTCGGACTGCAGCTGCTCGTGCTGCCGGCCCAACGCATCGTGCTGCCGGCCCAGCGCATCGTGCTGCCCAGCCAGCGCATCGTGCTGCCGACCAAGCTGCTCGTATTGCTGGCCGAGTTTCTCGTGGAGCCGGCACAGATACTCGTGTTGCTTTTGCAGTTGATCGTGCTGCTCCAGCAAGTGGTCGTGCTGCTGTATCAGCGCGGCCTGCTGCTCGCGCAATTGCGCGTGATTGCGGTCCAGCGCATCGTAGCGATCCAGCAACTCGCTGTAGCGGTCGGACAGCTCATGGTACTGGCGGTCCTGGCGAACCAGCGCTTCGCCCTGCTCGGCGACCTGCGCGTCCAGCCGCTTCGCCCACTCGCTCCGGCGGCGGAATTGCCGCTCCATGGTCTCTGCCCAGCGGCTGCGCGTCTCGAGATCTTCGCGCATCTGCGAAAGCTCGGCCCGCGCTTCGCGCACGTCGGCGCGCGCGGTCGCCAGTCGCGCCGCCTGGAGCGCCCACGTCGTTTCGGTCGCCGTCATCGGTTTCGGCCGGGGAATTCCTGCCGCCTCGCCGGTGCGGCCCGGGCAGATCCGGTCGAGTTCAGTCGCCATTGCCTCGAGCGAGCGCTCAGGCGCTGCCTCGGCAGCCAGCGATGCAAGCCGCTCCGGAGCTTCGGCAAGCGCGAGCAGGCAATCGACCAGAGAATCGGGATCGGGCTGGAACAGCACGCCGTCGTGATCGTGCTCGATACGCTCGGCAAAGCTGCCTACGCGGGTTGCGACCGGCGCCAACCCCAGCGCCCGGACTTCGCTCAAGGTGTAGCTCCAGGTCTCCGGAACCGTCGACAGCAGCAGCGCGGCATGCGGTCTCAAGGCCGCCACCAGGCCGGGTAGCTCCTCGCGGCGGTATTCAGGCACCAGGTCGATTCCGGGCTGCCCCATCAGCGCGAGACCTTCACGGCCGCAGCCCACCGCGGTCAGGCGCATCTTGCCGACCAACCGCGGCAATGCCTCGCGCAACAGCCTCAGGCCCTTGCCTGCGCTCAGCCGACCCGGAATCAGCAGGTGCAGCTGTGTGCCGGCCGGCGGCGGCTCGGATTCATTTGGAGATTCGAACGCCCGGAAACCGTGCGGTACGCGGCTGATCTTCAAGTCGACACGGTCAGCGAGTGCACGGAACCGTTCGATCACGTGGTTGGTCGGTGCGCACAGCGCCACATCGTCGGCGCTGGCAGCCTCGAGCCAGGCGCCGGCGATGCGGTTCCAGAAGTCGGGCTCTTTCGGCCCGAATTGCATCGAGCTCGGCTGTTCGGCAAGCGCCACGGACCTGGCCTGGTCCGGATCACCTTCGGCACGGTGCAGAAAAGGCTGAGGATCACGGTCCAACAGCGGCCAGAGCGGAAAGAAGTCGTGCAGCATCGCCAGCGTCGGAATGCCGGTACGCAGACAATCCAGCGTATGCCCGATCAATGAAGAAACGGCAATGCGCGCGACGCCGAACCTTTCAATCACAGCCCCGAGATGCGCAGCGTAAAGCTCGTTCCTGTCGGCGACCGCCTCGATCATGGGTGACAGCGCGAATTCCCGGATCACCCCGCGCCCGGCTCCCGCCGCACATAGCCGGAGATAGCGACCGCAAGTGCGACCCGGACCGTCCGAGACCGCGATCAGCACAAGGTGGACGCGCGCCGGATCGCCGGCCGCAAAATCCTCGATCCAGCGCCAGATGCCGCCGCCCCAGCTATGCGCGATGTGCAGCGTTACAGGCCGGTCCGAAGGCGGCGGCAGGGCCGGGGCACCTTCTTCCACCAGCGATTCGATCCGCATGCGCAGGTGGCCCAGTGGCGGCTCGGATTCGGCGCCGCCATCCTCGCAGATCCGATCCGCCGAGGCAGGGCGGGATGAATCACGTACGTACATTTCATCGACCAGCAGCGCACGGGAGATGCGCGGCGAGGCCGGCTCACCGGATGCCGCACCGGCAGCGATCAGAAGGCAATCCGACGGTGGGGAATCAATCAGCTGCGCGCAACGATCGCCCGCCCACCAGGTGGCGGCATCCAGATCCAGGTCGCCAGTCTCGAGACCCGCCAGCGGATCGACCCTGCTATCGTAATTGCCGGCAAGCACTACCGCCGTGTCGGGCGACAGAAGCGGCCTCAGCCCGTCGAGGCGCTCGAAGAAGCCGGGTGGCAGATCGAGATCGGCGCGCAGTAGAAGCACGTCGCGGTCCGGATGATCGGCCACGATGCGATCGAGCACCCCGGCCTCGGGACGGTAGCTGTCCGGCATCGCCGGATCGGGCCCGATCGCGACGACTGTTCCCGGGCAGATCGATACCAACTGGTTCAGGCGCCCGGCCGCAACGACACCGGCACCGGGCATCCAGAGCACCGTGACTATGGGCAGATCGCGTTGTCGATTTTCGTTCATCCGAAGCCCCCACGGGCGATACCGGCAGACGAGCCAACCTGCCTGACCAGCCGGAATCTATAATCGAATGCCATGATGACTGAACCCGGCAATATGCAGCCGCTCATTATCCGCGATCGGAACGTCCTTTGCACCTGAACAAGAGCAACGGCGCATGAGCGCTTCAAAGGTCCGCAAGCGTCGCAAGCGGGGGCGCACCTCGAAATCCGGGAATCCGGGAAAGCGACTTGCGACCCGGGTGCTGCTGCCATTCGTCGCGGCATTGCTGCTGGGCTGCTTCGGGCCGTGGATCTGGTACCTGGACAAGCACGCCTCGGAGCGCTTTGTCGAGCGTCAGTGGAAACAGGCCGGGAGGGTCTACGCGAGGGCGCTGGAACTGTATCCGGGCCGTCCGCTGTCGGGCATGGACCTGGCGCTTGAGCTGGAAGCCGCCGGGATGCGCCAGACCCAGCCCCTGCTCCCCGGTAGATTCACCCGCAGCGGCAATCGCTTCACGCTGGCGCTGCCCGATCTCGAGTTTGCCGACGGCGTCCAGGCGGCCCGAACGGTTGCGGTCATCGTCGCCGACGACCGGATCGCATCGCTGCAGGAGCCGCAAGGCGGGCGGCTGGACCTGTTGCGCCTGCCGCCCGCCGAACTCGGCAGCCTTTTACCTTTCGACGAGCGCGATCGCACGCTGGTGCCAATCGCGGAGTTTCCGACCTTGCTGGTCGCCGGCATCCAGGCGGTCGAGGATCGACAGTTTCGCTACCACCACGGCATCGATCCCAAGGCGATCCTGCGCGCACTGATCAGCAACTTCAGGTCCGGCGGCGTGGTGCAGGGCGGCAGCACGATCACGCAGCAGCTGGTCAAGAACCTGTTTCTGACCGCCGACCGGAACCTCTTGCGCAAATTCAACGAAGCGGTCATGGCGATCAGCCTGGAAGCGCGTTTCGACAAGGCGGAGATCCTCGAGGCCTACCTGAACGATGTCTATCTCGGACAGCGCGGCAACCAGGCGATCCACGGATTCGGTCGCGCCGCCGAGTACTATTTCGGCCTGCCTGTCTCGTCTTTGTCCACCGACCAGATCGCGCTGCTGGTCGGCATGGTCAGGGGCGCCTCCTGGTACAACCCGGTCCGCAATCCCGAACGCGCCAGGGCCCGCCGCGACCTGGTGCTCGGCATGTTCCTGGAAACCGGGTTGGTCGATCGCATCGAATACGAGAGCGCGCTCGAGCGTCCCCTGGGTGCCAGCGTGGGCGACCTCGCCCGGAGCCGCGCCCATCCGGCGTTCATGGACCTGGTACGCCGGCAGCTCAAGGCCGATTACCGCGATTCGGACCTGCGCGAAAAAGGCCTGCGCATCCATACCACCCTCAGCCCGCTGGCCCAGCAGCACGCCGAACGCGCGCTGGTTAGCGGGCTGGCCGAAATCGATCAACCCGGCGGCACCCTGCAGGGCGCTATCGTGCTGGCCCAGCCCGATTCAGGTGAAATCCGCGCACTGGTCGGCGATCGCGACTATCGCCGGGTTGGCTTCAACCGCGCCCTGGATGCACGACGCCCGATCGGGTCGGTGATCAAGCCGTTCCTCTATCTGCTGGCGCTGGCCGATCCTGCACGCTTCACCCTGGTAACCGCGATCGACGACGAGCCGCTGAGCGTGCCGCAACCGGGACGCGAGGACTGGCGACCGCGCAATTATGACCAGACCAGCCACGGCACCGTCGCGCTGCTGGAAGCACTGGCCAAATCCTATAACCAGGCGACCGTAAGGGTCGGGCTGCAGGTCGGCGTCCAACCTCTATTTCGCCTGCTGGAGCAACTCGGCGTGGCGCCCGGCTCGGCGCGTCATCCGGCGGCGTTCCTCGGTGCGGTAGATCTTTCTCCGATGCAGGTGGCTCAGCTCTACCAGCCGATCGCCAGCGGCGGATACTCGACACCGCTGCGCGCGATCACCGACGTCGTCGACAGCGACGGCAAGGCGATCGCCCGGTACCCCATGCGCCTCCGGCCGATTCAGGAGCGAGATGCGCTGGCGCTGCTGGATTTCGCCCTCGAGCAGGCGGCAAACACCGGCACCGGCGCCAGCCTGAGCTGGCGATTGAAGCGACCCGCGGCGCGCGCGGCAACAATACGGGGCAAGACCGGCACCACCAGTGATCGTCGCGACGCGTGGTTTGCCGGCTATACCTCGCAATGGCTTGGGATCGTGTGGGTCGGACGCGACGACAACACTCCGGCGGGTATCAGCGGCGCGGCATCGGCGCTGCCGATATGGGCAAAGATGTTCGACGCTCTGCCGCAGCAGGCCGAAAACAGGCAGTGGCCGGCCGGCATCGAGTGGTTCTGGATCGATTGGCCGGATCCGGTGCTGGCCGATGAAAACTGCGCCGGCGCCCGCGCCATTCCGTTCATCGCCGGCTCTCAACCGGCGGCGTATTCGGCGTGCATGGATTGACACAGACGGTTTCCGGTTTCTGGTTTTCGGTTTCCGGTTTCCGGTTTCCGGTTTCCGGAAATTTTAGTTGGTAATCAATACTCCGTAGTCGAAAAGCCCGAACGACTCTCACGCGTCCGGTCTACAGGCATTTCACCCGATCGTGCTTTTCCGGAAACCCGAATCCGGAAACCTGAAACCGGTTTTTTTCGACATCCGCTTACCCCACCGGCCGAGCCGAGACTTCCAGCCGGATCACGTCGCCGGGCTGGGAGCGGGTGCGGGTTTCGAAGACCTCGCCGTTGTATTCGTAGCGAACGTTGTAGCCAGAGGTATAGCTGCGCGGCTCGTAGTCGACCTGGATCTCGCAGCGCTGGCGGCTGACCGGGCCGCCATGGCGGCGGTGCTGTTTCGCCGCGTCGTGACCGATCGACGCGCCCAGCGCGGCGCCGGCGGCCGTCATGGCCTTCTTGCCGGAGCCGCCGCCGAACTGATTGCCGAGCACGCCGCCAATGATCGCCCCGGCGATGGTGCCGGTGGCAGAGTTGCCGCGCGTCTTGCGATAACCGCGTTCCTGCCAGCAGACCTCACGCTCGACAGGCACCTGTTCGGTCACGTAGACCGGCTCGAAGTCGATAACCGGTGCGTAGACATAGTGAACGGAAGCCGACTGCGCAAACGCCGCGCCGGAAAAGAACAATCCGCTTGCCAGCAATCCCTTGAGTGCAGTCTTCATCCTTGTTTCTCCTTCGGCAGCGCCGCTGGTATGTGATTTCGACTGAAAGCTTAAGGCCGCAACGCTGAATCGGTACTGAACGATGTGCCGTTACCAACGAGAACGTCAGTAAACCTCATTCCGGAGTTCATGGTCGAGGCTTGCGTTGTCGCAAATTACGAACTGGATTAGGATGGGAGAATCCATCGACAATAATTCAAATTGAAGGGTATCGCCCATGTCCATTCCGGAAATCGCAAAAATTCGCAACATCGCCCTCCTGGGTCATGCCGGCAGTGGAAAGACGCTGCTTTCGGAGCAAATGCTGGCCAAGGCCGGCGCCAAGGGGGAACCCGGCACCATCGAGCGCGGCGACACCATGGCCGATTTCGACCCGCTGGAAAAGCAGTATCAGCATTCTCTGGACAGCGCGATAATGCACTTCGACGCCGGAAAGGCGCGGGTGCAGTTGATCGATACCGCGGGCGACCCCGATTTTCGCGGCCAGACCCTTTCGGCCATGAGCGCGGTCGAAACCGCGGCGATCGTAATCAACGCCACCGCCGGCATCGAGATGTCCACCCGCCGCCTGATGCGGCGTGCAC
>Ga0209924_1001139_pt1 | contig 10591 bp, 11 predicted proteins | sample SalPonR1_C_D1_MG_FD_185700 | JGI IMG/M metagenome (GOLD analysis project Ga0209924, IMG submission 185700) | Salt pond soil microbial communities from South San Francisco under conditions of wetland restoration - Salt Pond MetaG R1_C_D1_MG... ...
GTTGAGCATAACTGGTACCCCAGGCGATACCTGGCCATTGATCAGGGACCGGTTATTGTGATGATAGAAAACCACAGATCTGGACTTCTCTGGGATCTTTTTATGAGTGCCCCGGAAATACAGGAAGGACTGCGTAAGCTTGGGTTTGAGAGCCCACACCTTCAATAGTTCAGGTTACCACCATTGAAAGTTCCTACGTTAACCTTTTATCCATAACATCATTTAAGAAATAAATTTCAATCAACAATACTGTCCATGAACAAGACCGTCATCGTAACAGGAGCATCCAACGGAATCGGTAAAGCGATTGCCAAAGCGTTTGCTAAAGCCTATTACAACGTAATTTTAGCCGATATTGATGAGAAAAACGGGGTTCGCCTGCAAAATAATCTGATGGAACAGGGATATACATCCATGTTTATTGAATGTGACGTATCTAACCCGAGAGCCATTAAACACCTGGTATCCGAATCTGTGAAACAATTTGGCAGAGTCGACATCCTCATCAATAATGCAGGCATTTCGGAGTTCATTTCTCCTGATGACCTGAGCGTGGAAAAGTGGGACCTCTTTCTGAATACCAACCTTCGTGCCGCTTTTCTGCTGACTCGCGAATCCGCAAGCGAAATGAAAAAGCAGGGCGGCGGTTCAGTTGTAAACATCGCATCAACCCGGGCTCTGATGTCGGAAAAAAACTCCGAAGCGTACGCCGCTTCCAAAGGCGGTCTGCTGGCTCTTACCCACGCCATGGCTCTCTCCTATGCTGATCATAACATCACCGTTAACTGCATCAGCCCCGGGTGGATCCATACGGGAGATACCGATGACCTTCGGGATATTGATCATCAGCAGCATCCCTCAAACCGCGTTGGACAGCCGGATGATATCGCCCGGGCGTGCCTCTTTCTTACCGATGAAGCCAATAATTTCATAACGGGTGAAAACCTGGTTATTGACGGCGGCATGACCCGCAAGATGATTTATGAGCATTAGGAGTAAGGTTCTTTACTGGCCAATGACGGATAATCCGATTGCCAGTTTCATTTACCATTGAGGGTAAACTTGACGTTGCAATCCATGTCAGTAAAAGCATCATTCAAACCGCCTTTGGTTTTGTTTCTCGGTAGAGTTGCGCTGATTGCAGAAGGATTTTTGAATAGTGCATCATTCGCCCCGAAGGGATCGCTTTCTGCGAATCTCAGCGAGGTAATCAGCGAGCCTCTGCGAGAAAGTCACGAGACTTGAGTGCAAATATTTAAACTAGCCGACTTTAACTTTTGATTGATTTTTTTAAATCGGACAGAGTATTAGTCGTTTTCTGTATAGAACTGCCTCATCACATCAATTTTTTCTCTGTTGTCGAGCAGAGAACGGTCCGAAAACATCATAATTCCGGTTGAGGGTGGTTTAGAGCCTTCCATCATAACCTGACGAAACTCATCCGGTGATACTTCAACCGGGCTGTCGTGAGCCTGAACGATCGGCCAGACCAGGGGCTTATTTTCAACTGATTCTTCTATCAGATCACCAAGCCAGGAGGTGTATTCGCTCACCCATTCTGGTTTTCTGTCTTTCATTTTATGAAACAGCATCGGAGAAAGCACGTCCGCTATTTCAGCAAAAGCTTCCACATCAATTCCGAGCGTTTTATAGAGTGCACCATCATGATCTTCGGGGAACCATGAACAGTAAAAGATACCCACCTTCGCCTCCGGCTGACTCTCTTTCACGATCGCTTTCATATCGGTCATCCACTCATTTAATACAATATTGCGCCACTCTCTCCACTGCGAATCTGCATTCTCCAGGATCCAATCTGCTCTTTCAGCGATATCTGTTCCGGCAATATCAAGTCCGTTTTTCTCAGAAAATTGCGTTGTACAGCGATCACAGAAGCACGTTTCAGGTAAAATGGGATCCGCTGACTCAAACTGCGCATGCCAGTGAACATAATCCAAAAAAATGCCTCCTACCTCATACGTCTCAAGAATTTCCCGTAGCTGGTTTGAACGGTACTCTTTAAAATCCGGATCGGTTGGGCAGACTCCCATAAACCAGTCTGCAGGCGGCGATGGATTTCCCGTTTCGTCAATTGGCCAGGCCTCGGGATGTTCTTCCACATAGTTGCGTCCAAGCAGCGTAGGGAACTCCACAAAAACCTTTACGTTCTGATCTTTTGCCGTCTCAAAAAGCTCATCATTCAGTGAGATACTCCGGACAAAAATGGCGTTCAATCCAAGTTCATCAAAAGCATAGCCTGCCTCAAGCAGTGTACCCGGATTGCCATAAACCCCCTTAATAAATGGCATTTTTTCCGTTTGGCCGATGGACTCGCTTTCCGAGCAGGAAAGAAAGCCGGGAATGGCGATTAAAAAAATGGAGAGTACTATTTTAAATTTCTCGGATAAAAAATTGTTCTTTTTCATTTGATTTGGATTAGAAACCTCAATAAATATAGTAGCGAAAAATGAAACTTTTGAGCTTTTAAAAAAACATGTCTATGAATAGACATAAAAACAGAAATCTTCTATTTATTTAATTAATGGACTATTCCTCATAGTCAGATATTCAATTCCTTCGCAGGTAAAAAGATTCGCCGAGTTGTGATGAAGAACAGCATCAAAACAGAGTAGAGAACAAAAAAAGGCATTATAAGATTGATGAGGCCAGTGGCCAGCATTGCTGAAATAATCAAAAGCTGAAAACCAAGTCCATACATCGACAGCAGTGTCATAAACCATTTCGGGAAGGTCTTTTTAAGAGGGGCCTGCCGATCCAGAGAATAGATGACCTTATCATAAACAGAATAGAACAGTATGTAGATCTTAAAGAGGACATTCACACCCTTTTGACTTTCACCGGGATATGCTTCAGGAGTCTCCGTCTCAAATATCTTACTGGTTCTGTCGCCCGATTCGGAGTTGTGGCGCAAAATTACGTAGTAAAAATTGTAAAGAGTGCCTTGTAACTGAATAGAAGCAAATGCGGCAATCGCAAGCCAAATACTCTGCCCGGTAACGTACCATACGGCCAGAATGATGAGAAAATTAAGAATAATATCGAACAGAGAGTCGAGATAACGGCCAATGTAAGAAGGATTCCTCTTCATTCTCGCCATTTCACCATCTGCAGCGTCCAGAATCGACTTTAAAATTAACAGCATACCTGCCGTAATATAATACCCATGAAGGATAGCGGTTACTGCACCAATACCGCAAAGGCCAAACATCAACGTGAGGTGAATGGCGGTTACGTTCGTATTCTTTAACAAACGTACAATGGCTACCGCTGCCGGCCGGCCATAGTCTGAGAGATCAATAAATTTATCTTTAACGGCAAGCTTCGGCATGTATTCACTTTGTAATCAAATAACGATGGGGCTTAAGATAGGATTTTTCGCAAATGATTATCGTTTTTCTTCCTGGATTTCTTACCCCATTCCAATCCAGTTACCCCGCAGCGCTTGCTCCGCCATCAACGGTGAGAACGGTGCCTGTAATCCATTCCGACTCAATGGATGCCAGAAACAGTGCTGCTTTGGCAACGTCAAGTGGTGTTCCGGTTCTCTGCATGGGAATGGTAGCGGGGACCTCGTCGAGGATGGTATCGGGGTTTGGAAATGCAACGGCCGATGAGCGGTAGAGTTTCGTATCAATCGCGCCGGGAGCAATCATATTGATGCGAACCTCCGGTGCTGCATCCACTGCGGCTTGCCTCACCAACGACTCCACGGCACCTTTGGTGGCGCAGTAGGCAGCATGATTGGGAAATCCTTTCCGTGAAGCCAGTGAACCCGTTACGATAATCGAGCCTCCGCCATTCGCTTTCATCTCAGGAATGGCCACCCTTAACAGATAAAACAGTGAATGGATGTTTACCTCAAAGGTCTTGTGCCACTCATCTGCAGGTATATCCGCCAGCGATCCCAGACCCAGAATACCTGCATTGGCAACAATAATGTCGGGGGTGCCAACATACTCTTTGGATGCCTGATACAGCTTTTCGTTATCACTTTGGCGTGAAACATCTGCAGCTATAAACAGCGCTTCTCCTCCTTTTTCTTTGATCGTCTGTACCGTATCTGAACCCTCCTCTTCACTTCGTCCGCTTATAACAACGATTGCGCCTTCCTCTGCAAAATACTCAGCTATTCCGCGTCCAATTCCCCTGGTTGATCCCGTAATGATCGCTGTCTTTTTATTCAGTCGTTTCATACTCAATTGTGCTGCATTTTTCGTTTCTGAAATGTACCTCCATTTGCTTCAACCATCAACGGGTCATCGTTGGTTTGGGTATACCCCGGTAAACTGTCCAGTCATCCACTCTTTTTCCATTTTTTTCAACCAGTATAGAAATCAATCTACCATGGATGCTTCTAACGTTATATTTCACATCTAAAGTTTCTTTTTTGTTTTCAAAATTTGCCATTCTTTTACCCCCATATTCAAACAAAAAGATTGATTTCAAAAAATTTATTGTCAATTATTTTAATCATTATTTTGTTCATTTTAGTATATCGATAAACGCCAGAATAACGATTCGATAAAACATAGCTATTGAACCGTTAAAGCTTCGTTTTAAATTTATATGAGAGGCTTTTGAACAGACAAACCAATTTGTAACCTGATTTTTTATTTGATAAAGGGGGATCAAAGGTATTGTTCGAAATCAACGGATTAAGAGTTTAATATTTTGTAATTTTTATTATATCATAGAAGAATATTTAACTTATTTATTTATATACTAATTAATATATAATGGCAGCGATAACAGTTAATAATCTGTATAAAATTTTCGGCAAAAATCCCGAAAAAGCCATACCCATGCTTAAAGACGGGAAAAGTAAAAGCGATATTCTTGATGAAACCGGCTTAACAGTAGCCATTGATAATGCATCTTTTGAAGTAAAAGAGAAGGAAATATTTGTCATTATGGGATTGTCCGGTAGCGGCAAGTCTACCGTTCTTCGTTGTCTCAATCGACTTATTGAACCTACAGCCGGCGAAATATACCTTGAGAGCGAGCAGATGAACATCATGGATATTAAACGTGATAAACTGCTTAAAGTACGACGGCAGAGCATGTCGATGGTATTCCAGAATTTTGGCCTTTTCCCTCACAGGTCTGTGCTTAACAATGTAGCCTATGGCCTTGAAATTGGCGGTATGGAGAAAGAAGAACGCCATAAGAAAGCCCGCAAAGCCATCAGTTTAGTGGGGCTGAAAGGATATGAAGACAAACGCCCCAATGAATTAAGCGGCGGCATGCAGCAGCGAGTTGGCCTGGCACGTGCGCTGGCCAACGATCCTGAAATCCTGTTGATGGACGAGGCCTTTAGTGCGCTCGACCCGCTCATTCGCACCGATATGCAGGATGAACTCCTGGAACTTCAGTCGGAAATGAGCAAAACCATTGTGTTTATCACACACGATCTTGATGAAGCCCTGAAACTTGGCGACCGGATCGCCATCATGAAGGAGGGAAAAGTTGTGCAGATAGGAACCCCTGAAACCATCTTAACAGAGCCATCTGACGATTATGTTCGCGCATTTGTACAGAATGTGGACCGAACAAAAATTATCACTGCAAAATCGATCATGCGTAAAGCACCCACCGTAGACCTCAAAAAAGACGGACCGGGAGTGGCTTCACGTAAAATGGAGAAAGCGGGTGTCTCCACCGTTTACGTGCTTGGAGAACAGCGTAAATTTAAAGGTGTGGTTACTATTGATGACGCTAACCGACTTAAAAATGAAAATGTAAAATCGCTGGATGATATCATCAGAAATGATGCCTACAAAACTCTGCCTGATACACCTATCAAACAGCTCCTCTCAGAGGCCATTGGCAGCACGGTTCCCATAGCCGTAATTGATTCAAATGACAAATTTCTCGGTGTTGTAGACCGGGCCTCTATCATTAATGAAGTGAAGCTAAACAGTTCAGAAAACGGGGCTGTATCGAACCAACAAGAATCTGAAAATATTGAAGAAATTAACACATAATACATTATGGTTGACATACCTGTAGGACAATTTTTTGAATTTATTATTCGATGGATGCAGGACAACTGGGATGGTTTTTTTGAAGCCATTACGGTAACTGTAAAGACAACCCTGGATGCGTTTGAGGGAGTACTGATGCTGCCCCACCCACTCATTATGATAGCGATTTTAACCGTTCTTGCCTGGTTCGTTTCGGGAAAAGGCGTGGCTGCTTTTACCGTCGCAGGACTTTTTGTGATCGAGGGGATGGGGCTTTGGGCTGAAACCATGGACACTATGGCACTGATCTTTACAGCTGTTCTTATAGCCCTTTTGATCGGTATTCCTGTTGGTATTTGGGCATCAAAAAATGACCTGGTTGAAAAACTGGTGCGCCCCATATTGGATTTTATGCAGACCATGCCGGCATTTGTATATCTGATACCGGCGGTACTGTTTTTCCAGCTGGGAAAAGTCCCGGGTGTAGTGGCAACACTGGTTTTTGCAACTCCCCCGGCCGTTCGGCTCACAAACCTTGGAATACGCCAGGTACCCGACGAGGTGAAAGAAGCGGCACTCGCTTTTGGTTCCAACTCACGGCAAATGCTTTTTAAAGTTGAGCTGCCTGTTGCGCTTCCAACCATTCTTGCCGGCGTTAACCAAACCATTATGCTTGCACTATCAATGGTGGTTATAGCCTCACTGATTGGAGCAGGCGGTTTGGGCCAGCCCGTGTTGGTTGGAATACAACAACTCAATATCGGCCTCGGTTTTGAGGGTGGCATCGCTATTGTAATCCTCGCCATCTTTTTAGACAGAATTACACAATCCATGGGTACGGCTTCTCAGCAGGGGGCCTGAGCCTTATCCAACGTATCTTTCATTAAATCTGTTACTTATAAAAATGACTCAACTATTAATCTTAAACAAAAAAGGCAAATTATGATTACTTCAAATAACGACTATTGGGCACTAAAAATCGTGTCTGCTCTTCTGCTATTTACCTTTGTAGCTGCAGGGTGTCAGTCCGAAGAGCAAACAAATAAAACTGCAGACCTTGTCTATGTTAACTGGGCTGAAGGAATCGCCTACACCAACCTGGCAAAAAATGTACTCGAACAGAAAATGGGATATGAGGTAACAATTACCTCTGCGGATGTAGGGCCGGCATATACCGCTATTGCAAATGGAGACAGAGACGCTTTTATGGAAACATGGCTTCCGGTACTCCACAGAAACTATATGGATCAGTTTGAGGACGACATTGTTGATCTTGGATATGTGTATGAAGGCACCCAGAGCGGACTTGTGGTTCCAGAGTATGTAGAGGTCGACAGCATTTCGAACCTCAATAATTATGTGGAAGAGTTTGATGGCCAGATTACCGGGATTGATGCGGGAGCCGGTGTAATGCAAACCACACAGGAAGTGATTGACGAGTATGGACTTAACTATGAACTAATGACCTCAAGCGGGCCGGCCATGACGGCAGCCCTTAGTAATGCCATTGAAAATGAAGAGTGGATTATTGTAACAGGCTGGCAGCCACACTGGAAGTTTGGTCGCTGGGACCTCAAATTCCTGAAACAGGATGATGATAATGTTCTTTGGGAGACCGGAAATATTCATATTATGGGGCGCCAAAACCTCAAAGAAGACAAACCGGAACTGGCCGCATTTCTCAGCAATATGAAGTTCAATGAGGAGCAGCTTGCCGACCTGATGGTGAAAGTAAACGAATCGGATGAAGATGTAGCTGATGTAACTGAACAGTGGATGAACGAACATGAAGAACTTGTTGAAAGCTGGATACCTGAGGGAGCCATGGAAGAAACAACCTCATCGATGTAAGAAATAACAGACCTAACTATTTCAGGCTTTCGGTTCAAAACCCGGAAGCCTTTTCTTTTAGCATAAAGCATTTCGTTACGAATGCTTAAAAACTCATAACTGTTTATAGTTATATAATTTTAAATCAAACGGAGAAGATACAATGGCAGGAAAAAAATTATTGATGATCGCAGGAGATTATGGAGAAGATTTAGAAACCATGGTGCCGTTTCAGGCTCTGCAAATGGTCGGCCACACGGTTCATGCCGTTTGTCCCGGTAAAAATGAGGGAGATCAGTGCCCAACAGCCGTTCATGATTTTGTTGGAGATCAAACGTATAAAGAACTTACCGGCCACAATTTTACGCTGAACTACTCTTTTGACGATGTGGATGTTGAATCGTACGACGGCCTGGTAATTCCGGGCGGCCGTGCACCCGAATATTTGCGGCTCAACAATGATCTGCTCGATATGGTGCGTCATTTTATTGATAACGACAAACCTATTGCAGCGATTTGCCACGGCCTGCAAATTATGGCTGCAGCCGGTGGAATTGAAGGTAAAACATTAACGGCCTACCCCGCATGCGGACCCGAAATGAAATTAGCCGGAGCTGACTACAAAGACGTTCCTCCAACCGAAGTGGTACGCGACGGTAATCTTGTAACCACACCCGCATGGCCGGGACATCAAAAATGGCTGGCTGAATTTTTGGATGTGCTTGGAACGAAAATCAGCCATAACTGACCGCTGATTTGTAAGAGTAAATTCTGAACCCTGCTGTGAAAAACAGCGGGGTTTTTATTTTTCTCAGAAACATGCGCCTCTAAAAATTGAATGGGGCTCAAAACAGGAAGTTCTGACTCTTGGAAATCACTCCTGTTAAGAGTGACTATAGCGTCGCAATCGGATGCCAATGCAGCATGATAATGGATAGCATCTTCAAAGTCTTTCCATCTTAACTTCAGAGCCCTGTCTATAATACGCTGTGTTACGGGAGCAACTCCGAACACAGATCTGAGTTCCTCAATAAGAGCATACCTTTTACTAATTGAAAACTCTTTTCTCAACACATAAAAAATCGTGCCTAATGAGTGTGCCGAAATTTTCACTTCAATTTCACCGCTATCAGATAGATTAATAATTTTTAAAGCGGTATCAGCAAATGGTTTTCTAACAATCGCTGCATCAATGCAAATATTAGTATCGACCAATATTCTACTATAGGTCATATTTCTCCCGAAGCGCTTCTTCCTTCATTTTTTTATAATCATAATCCGTTACTTTTTCTGATTCAGGTAACAAATGATAGATTCGATAGGCAGCACTTCCCGGTTTTAACTCAAACTCATCTGAATCTATTTCTTCGCGCAGAATTGCCTCTTCAAAGAGTTTGGAAACGCTGATCCCTCTCTTCTTTGCGATATATTTTGCCCGTTCCTTAATAGGCTCTTCTACGGTTAGGTTTAATGTCTTTTTTGCCATAGTGCTGAATTGGAGTGATTTCACTTGTTTAATATAAATAGTGCGCATAAAAACGAAATGAAGTGCGCACTCTTTCGAGCTTCTTATATAATGAAATCAAAAAGAACTGTATACCGATGTTAAAACTTCAGATTCATTTTTCGATTTTAAAACATCTACACAGCCAACTAGCTGTTGCTCTGCTCCATCCAATTCATCACGTTCTGCTCAAGAACGCTCAGCGGCACCGCACCGCTCAGAAGTACCACATCATGAAACTCCCTCAGATCGAAGTTGCCACCCAGATTGCTTTCAGCCATTTCACGAAGCTCACGTATTTTAATCTCTCCCATTTTGTATGCCAGCGCCTGTCCGGGCCAGAAAATATAGCGGTTCACTTCCGAGCGGATATTGTGAAGTGAAAGTGCAGAGTTTGACGCCATGTACTCTACGGCCTGCTCGCGACTCCACCCTTTCGCGTGCATTCCTGTATCCACCACCAGACGCAGTGCTCTCCACATTTCATAACTCAGCCGCCCAAAATTTTGGTAGGGATCTTCGTAAAAGCCGACTTCCAGGCCCAGTCTTTCGGAATAGAGCGCCCACCCCTCGCTATAGGCCGTAAAGCCAGCCGTTGTTCGAAACTTTGGAAGATTTTCAAGCTCCTGCTGCAGGGCAATCTGCAAATGATGACCCGGAACCGCTTCATGCAGGCTCAGAGCCGTTACTTCGTACAGCGGACGAGAAGGAAGATTATAGGTGTTTACAGCATAGTTGCCCGCCCGTGTGCCGTCGGCAGCTCCCCGGCTGTAGTATGCCGTTGCTGTGCGCGGAGCCAGGTAATCGGGCACTTCAATAATTCCGTACGGCAGTCTCGGCAGGGTTTTAAACAGCTCGGGAAGCATTCCGTCCATTTTCTTCAGCACCAATGCTGTCTTTTTCATCAGCTCTTCGGGGGTTTCTGCATAAAACCGTTCGTCTGTTCTGAGGTACTCGGTAAAAGCATCAAAATCATCCCCAAATCCCTCACTCTTAACTATCTCCATCATTTCTGCACGAATACGGGCTACCTCATCCAGGCCGGTTTGATGAATTTCCTCAGCAGTAATATCCATGGTGGTGTAATACTTTACTAGATAGTCGTAATAGGCCTCACCACCGGGTACATTTGTAATTCCGATGGTTTTGGATGTTGCCGGCAGATACTCTTCAGCCAGGAAATCGTGCAGCTTCTGAAATTCAGCCAGCACGCTATTCCGGATGACCACTGAAGCCTCCTCTTTCAGCGACTCTCTTACTTCCCCATCAATCT
>Ga0209924_1001150_pt1 | contig 10550 bp, 9 predicted proteins | sample SalPonR1_C_D1_MG_FD_185700 | JGI IMG/M metagenome (GOLD analysis project Ga0209924, IMG submission 185700) | Salt pond soil microbial communities from South San Francisco under conditions of wetland restoration - Salt Pond MetaG R1_C_D1_MG... ...
CTGATCGTTCTTGGGGGTTGTGCTGCCATTGAAAAAGCAGCTGAGAAAGCCGGCCATGATATCACGGTACCATTCACACCCGGCCGCGCAGATGCCACTGCCGAGCAAACTGATGAGGAATCATTCGGATGGCTCAGACCGCATGCAGATGGTTTCCGTAACTACTTCAACACAATAAGTGACGCAACGGAAGAAGAAATGCTTGTAGATCGGTCACAGCTGATGTCACTGACGGCACCTGAGATGACGGTGCTGCTTGGTGGAATGCGTGTTCTGGATACTAACTGGGATGGATCTAAGCACGGTGTCTTTACCGATAAGCCGGGAACCCTTACCAACGATTTCTTCCTGAACCTGCTCGATCTGAGCAATGAATGGAAGCCTGTGTCAGAAGATCGCAGAACCTTCGAGGGGCTTGATCGCGACACAAAAGAGGTGAAGTGGACAGCCACACGCTCAGACCTAATCTTCGGTTCAAACTCCGAGTTAAGAGCTATTGCCGAGGTGTATGGAAGTGCAGACTCAGAAGAGAAGTTCCTCCGCGACTTTGTGAAAGCGTGGGACAAGGTCATGACACTTGATCGGTTTGATCTCAAATAACGATGGTTATTGCAACCTTTATCATATGATTGATAGCAGGTAGCTATAACGTCTTGTTCATAAAATTAAGGCAGCCTTTTTCGGAAGGCTGCCTTTTTTTATGCTTCGATTTTTCCCCAGGAAACACAATTCCTGTATTTAGTTGTTTTACGACCCATTTTGCTCATTTTCAAAAATCTCCTCTATCTGTTTCCCGAACAGGTCGGATATTTTAAATGCCAATGGAAGACTGGGATCGTACTTCCCCGTTTCGATCGCATTTACGGTTTGCCGGGATACTTTCAGTGCCTTTGCGAGGTCAGCCTGCGTCCAGTCTCTTTCTGCTCTTAGAACTTTCAATCGGTTTTTCATCTGTATCTGATATTATCAGTTACCAGAGACACGAGATACGTAATTGATACTCCCATCACCAGAAAAGCTATTTCAGCGTCCTGCTCAATCACATTTGTGATATCAAGCAGTGAATAACTCAGGCCGCCCACAACTCCAAGGCCCAGGGCAATACCCATCGCTTTCAGCTGAATTTGCTGCATGAGCTCATCCTGAGCCTTAAACAGGCGAATGTTCGACATGATCATCCCAACGCCCAGGGCGAAGTTTACAACTATAGCCGTGAGGTTAATCCACGTGGCAGATTCCCACAAGTAAGTGGGGCCAAATGATGCTATTGCCATCGAAACAACCCATCCCAACGTCCAAAATGCCAGGTACTTAGTAAGCTGGTCTGTTTCAGGGTTACAGCTGTCAGAAATTATATGTGCAGTTTTCATAGTCAATATATGTTTACTTTAAGTAAAAGAAGCTTTACATATTATATCGCTTTCCTTGCACTAATGTCAAGTGAGCTTTACAAATATAATTTATGAGCCTTAGTTTTAATTCCAATGCCAGTTTTATTCATTGAGATCGGCTAAGGTATACCCCATTTATTTAGCATACTGCGAGTCCACTATTTCTTGAGAGGGTGGGAGATCATCCTGTTCATTTAAAACTGGGTGTGAACAATGCCCAGATGCATGATTTAGAAGTCGAGGTGGCGGTTTTCGAGTGGGTAATGAATCACGTTAGAAATCCTTTTCTATGCGATCCGTGGAGGCAATCTCGGCAATTGGCGGGAGGTTATATCTTTTCGCTCTTTAAATGGGATTGCCCGCATTTGGGAAAATCAGGGAATAGAAGTGGCTAACTATCAGATATAATCTCAAAGTCAATGAGCTTTACCACAGGCAGATATAGCAATTCTTCTCATAACACGAAAACGGAGTAATGGAATTGGCTTTAACCAAGGAGTTGCTTCCCAACCATACCAAGCGTAAAACCGAGTACTGCCCCAAGAGCTGGCAGCCAGCGGCGATTCATTTTTGACTGTGGGGCGATGTCCTGGAAGATAAGATACAGAATACCCCCGCTTGCGAAGCTTGTAATAGCCGCGGTTATAACAGGTCTATCAGATAAGAACAGGTAGCCCGCTAATGCCGCAATTGGTCCAAAGAAACTAGCGATAAAAAGTACCGCTAATATTGATTTTGAAGCGCTTTCTCCTTCAATACTCTCCCGGTATGAGTTAAATCCCTCAGGTAAATTTTGAAGCGCGATGAACATTGCCAGCAGAAAACCGGTCGATTTACTTTCAACAAACAAAGCCCCCAGTGCAACAGACTCCGGCACAAAATCCATCAGCATAGCCATAAGGTTAGCGCGGCTGCCTACTTGCTTAGAAATGATATAGTCAAGAAAACAGAAAAATGATCCTCCGGATACAAATGCAGCAACAAGCCCGCCCGTAGATAAATATTCAATACCTTTCGGTGCCAGTGTGAATGCCACAGCAGCTATCAAAATACCGCCACCAAATGCAACAATGCCGTGAGTTAGTTCACTCTTCAGCTCTGTTTCAGCACTTCCCTCAAACCTGGCAATCATACCGCCAGCCAGCGCCATTAAACCGGCAAGCCAGGAGATTAGAAGTATAACAACTAGTTCATTCATATATTTTTTTAAACTGATCTATAGCTTATTTTTTGTATATGCAATTATTATGAAATGCCCGCTTGGAAACGCTGTCAATACATCACGGTTATTTGACTTTTGAATCGTAACGCTTTGGTATAAAAGCACTTCAAATCATTCTGGAGCTCCTTTTTTCAATTCTCTGATCATGTATAGAAGCCCCGCCGCAACCGTCAGCGGAATTACGAAAAAGAGCATCACCGAGCTAAATATTGGCAGGGAAGCGTGTTGAGATGCTGCAAGAACAAGGTATAGTGTATAAGCCACATAGTATGCCAAAAACAACACAGCTTCCTGCTTGCTTATCACCCCGCCCGTAAAGAAAATTGGCAGGCAGGCAAGAGCCACACCAATCATAACCGGAATATCGAACGCAATGAGTGCCGGCGAAACCGTTAGCCCCCCGGGAGCTACAACTCCCGCGATACCAAGCACACCCATTATATTAAAAATATTACTTCCAACTACATTGCCGACTGCTATATCGCGCTCACCGCGGATTGCCGCGATTATAGACGTTACAACTTCAGGCAGAGATGTACCGGCCGCTATAATTGTCAGCCCGATAATTAGTTCACTTACTCCCAAAAACTGAGCAAATGACACGGCACCATCAACAAACCATCGGGAGCCCAAGACCAGCAGGACAAGTCCTCCGACGACCATCGCAATATTTTTTAACCAACCACTCTTACGCTGCTCTTCTGCTCCAAACTCGTTTTTGAACTCATCTTCCTTAAGCGCTTTTTCCTTTCGGCTTTGATGTATCAGGAACCATATGTAAATCAACAGACCCACCGTCATGAACAGCCCGTTTGCACGGCTGAAATTTCCATCCAGAGAAAGAGCCAATGTAACGATCGACAAAATGATCATGAGCGGTACATCAACCCGAATAAGCTGCCTTGATACTACAAGAGGTACAATCATTGCCGAGACCCCCAGGATGAATAACACATTGAATATATTGCTTCCAACCACGTTCCCGACTGCAATATTGGATTGCCCGGAAAGTGCGGATTCAATGCTAACAGCAAGCTCAGGCGAACTTGTTCCAAAAGCTACGACTGTAAGGCCGATGACAAGTGGCGAAATGCCCATTCGCGAAGCGACTCTGGATGCTCCACGGACAAGCGATTCTGCGCCTATGATTAGAAAAATCAGTCCTGTTACGGGTAGAACAATTTGCATAATGAATGGTTCTTATCTATTAATTCTAATGCCAGCAGAGAATGCACAAATCCAGCTATATCCAGCCTTTTTTTCTAATTGTGATGTACATGATGATAGGGACAATTACCAACGCAGCAATTAATATCTGAAAAGAGATAGTGTCGGTCCAAGTTGTCATTCCAGCAACAGGCTGGAAATAATTCATGCCAAAAAAACCCACCAGAAAGGAGATAGGCATAAAAAGCGTCGTAATGAGCGTGAGGACCCTCATTATACCGTTTGTACGATTATTGACTACAGATAAATATATTTCCAGCGAACTGCCGGTTAAATCACGAAGGTTTTCAAGAATATCATACAGTCTTAAAAAGTGGTCGTAAAGGTCACGAAAATATATTTTCGAATTTTCCTGCACAATTTTGAAGTCACCCCTGGCAAGTTTAATCACAACTTCGCGTTGAGGGGCAAGAATGCGTCTCAGTAGCAGCAAGTCTCTTTTTTGCGAGAATATTTTTTCAAGGACCGACGGTTCAGGATCACCAAATATCTCATCTTCAATATCATTTAAAGACTCACCGATCGTATCAGCCAGATGAATAAAATCAGTAGCAATTTCGTCAATCAGGTTATATAGCAGCTCACTTGAAGTGGTCGTTGAAATACGATCTGAATCTTGAAAACGCCGCCAGGTGCGATCCAGTGATGGCATTTTTGAATCATGAAATGTGACAATAAAATTGTTTCCGAAAAAAATGTCGAGTTCCTCTGTTTTCAACCGTTCATCGCCGGTAACCTGATCCTTAGGAGCTCTTACGACCAGATAAAGGTAGTCTCCCCAATCGTCTATTTTTGGGACGTGCACCTCATCTATTGCATCTGCCACGGCAAGCGGATGGAAATTGAAGGACTCCAGCAAAAGTTTTTTTGCCGTTTCATTATCCTCATCATATATGTCTACCCAAAGAAACCCTCCCTCCTCAGACGAAAATAGATCATATTCAGAGCGCCCGATATCTTTAATGACATTTCCATCAGCTCTTCGACTTATAGATCGTATCATTTAACCCCCGTTTCGTTTCAATTATGGCTTGTGTACCTAATGCATCCCATTCGTTAGTACATGTCTATATTGATGGGTAACTACTGAACGAATATCAAATGTAACCAACATATTTAATCCAATGGAGGCTAAATTTAACCACGCCTTTTCTTATTTCTGTATTTCAACGAATGTACGTTTAATGGTGATAAGTATCACTTAAGTAACCTAAAGACAACTCTTGAGTGACAACATGCGCTATTTTTGGATTATTTACGTATTGCCTTACCACTACTGTAGATGAGTCATTTCGAATTTTATAGTTCATAATTCTGACAAATCAATCTGTTACTTAACTGATCATTTAGATAAGTAAAAGGTTGATTTTCAGATAGCGAAAAGCCCGTATTAAGTCCATGAGCAATAGGTAATTGCAAGTGTTCTAACGGGTTTTCCCATATGTTGGATATTAAATATTTACGGCTTTGTATCGATAAATTTTTTGACGCGATTAGCCAGCCAATGTCGAAATTCGGGAGTTGTAGGAGGAGAATGCTTACTGTTCTTTATCAATTCAGTTTCAACTATTGGAATGTGCGATTCAACACGTTCTATAATTTTATCTCCCGGAAATGATAAATCATCTTCTGCCCCAATAACCAAACAAGGAACAGAAAGGCCTTCCAGCTCTTCATCTGTAGCTAAAGGTGGGATCTTTAGGTTTGTTGAAAAATCATTAAATGAATCGCCCAAATACCTTGCCCACTCCTCGTCCCAGGTCGTAAGTAAATGACTGACAAACTTTCGTAGCCTATCATCGGTGGGCCGAATTTTATACATGATCATGGGCCAGGCTATTTTAGTAAAACCTTTTATGAGGTAGCCCTGAATGATTCCAGCGGGAACAATAAGAATCAGTGATGTTACTTTCTTTTGGTAAGATGAAGCAAATTGGCGGGCGACGAAGCCGCCCAGGCTCACTCCTAACACGTGTACTTCTTGTAGTTTCAGTTCATCACATATTTCACTTAGCCATTGAGCGTGGGATTCATCTGTGTAGGGCAGACGTATAGGTAACCCTCTTGCAGACTGCCCCGACAAATCAGGCAGTATGAGATAAAATCGATCAAGCAGCGTCCCCAATTCAGAAGCCAGATGGGCTGAACTTGTCATCATAGAATGTAAACAAACGAGCGGAGTATTAGATGAATCGCCGACCATCAGTACATGATTTTTCCCATAAGAAGTAGAAACTTCTATAGACTTAGTTTTGCCATCGACGCGCTCAAGAAATTTTTGGTACCAATTCTCTATTCTTTTGCGGGCCTTCTCGTTTTTGAAAATTTTTTTACTCACTGTCTAAAGTTTGCAGGAATGATTAGTAGAGGTTAACAATCCCCGGCATACGCGGTTTGTGGATTAAGAACTCAATTTAGCAGACAACACTATATCTTCAATGCAAAGTGCCAAAAAATAAGTTTGCGCAATCCGCTTGCTGTATTTGTTATAAGGCGTATGTACTTTTAGCACTCTTTTTTTTGCCCAAGCCAATAAATTATATCTTTCTTTACAATGTTGTTCATATTCGTCATTAGTCCAATGATCCAACCTTCCAGACTTTCTTAAACACTTACCCTCGTTCCGTTTTCAGTCGACTTTAAATACCAATTGTGGATTGCTTTTGCTCCAAATGATTTTCCTTTCCAACCAGGAACTGAGTTCTGATTAAAAGTATGAATTTCTGGTTTGATTTTACTCTCTATCGTCTTCCAAGTGAAATGTAATCCGGCTTTTGGCTCAACTTTTATATTTGAGTACTTAATTTTTGCATTCCAATTCGACCAATTTTTTATTTCCGTTGGCACTTCCAAAACCTTAGCTCGTTCAGCATTATTAATTATTTCTTTAGTCTGAACTACCGGTGCTTTTTGATTGATTGTCATATTAATTTCATTTTTAGCATTAATTCTGTCCAGAAGTATATGAAAAGAGGGGCCGTATCAGGCACTCACGCAGGCCAAATGGTACCATAAGACAATACCTGAAGCAATTTGATACTTCTTTTTTCTTTATTGGCCACCCTGCCTACGGGGAACGTGAATTGGAGAGATGGAAAAAATCAATATATTAGCAACGTGTATTGAAAATACGGGTTATCAGGGCTTGAGCCCCCTGTTCTATCAATAGAGATCGTAAAAAAATACTGAGATGAAACTGATAACCAGTTAAAAGAACAGTTTCGCGCCGAGGTTATATGGAATCCCGTAAGTCCGTATCCAAAACTCTAAACCTGTTTATTATGAACCATAAACTATTTCTTCTTGTCATCGCCGTTGCTGTATTATTAATCTCTTGCAGTACAGGCGATGAGCAGGCAGCACAAAACAGAGACTTAAATCACATGAGCGTATCCGAGGCAACTCTTGATTCCCTGATTAACCTGATGACCCTTGAGGAAAAGCTGGACCTTATCCACGCCAGTTCGTCATTCACATCAGGCGGAATACCCCGGCTGGACATTCCGGAGCTTGTATTTTCAGACGGGCCGCATGGCGTGCGGCATGAACACGGGCGCGGCTGGTACGCCCTGGAGGATGCGGATGACCAGGCTACCTACCTTCCCGTTGGTATTTGCCTGGCTTCTACCTGGAACAAGGATTTGGGATACGACTATGGCGAAGTGCTGGGCAATGAAGCCAAAGAGAGAGGTAAAGATGTGTTGCTGGGCCCCGGAGTCAATATCATCCGAAGTCCGTTAAATGGAAGAAATTTTGAATATCTCAGTGAAGACCCCTTCCTCACCGGGAAAATGGGTGTGGGATATGTAAAAGGGCTGCAGGATCAGGGTGTGGCCGCCTGTCCCAAACACTATACCGCCAACAACCAGGAGACGGATCGCCACAATATCAATGCAGTCATCAGCAAACGAGCACTGCATGAAATTTATCTTCCTGCGTTTAAAGATGTGGTTCAGGATGGCGAAGCCTGGAGCGTCATGGGAGCTTATAACAAAGTGAACGGGCAGTATGCGACGCATCATGAATATCTGAACAATGTTGTTTTAAAAGGTAATTGGGAGTTTGATGGTGTTTTGTTGAGCGATTGGGCATCGGTAAAAGATACCCGTGAGGCCCTGCTTTATGGAACAGACATTGAAATGGGCACTGAATTACTCAGAGACTTTAATAATCCGGTATATAACGAATTTTATCTTGCAAACCCCGCCAAAGAGATGATTGAAAACGGTGAGGTTGATGAACGTTTTGTGGACAATAAAGTGCGGCGAGTTCTACGTCTGATGCACCGGAGTACAGCCCTTACCGACCATGGGCCGGGGAAAAGAAATGTTCCTGAACACCAGCAAAAGGCACTCGAAGTAGCACGTGAAGGAATTGTGCTGCTCAAAAATGACGGTATACTGCCTATGGATAAAAGTGAGATTAACACAATAGCCGTGATTGGCCACAATGCGAACAGGCGTTTTGCCGGCAGAGGAGGCAGTTCGCAGGTAAACGCCCTTTATGAAATCACTCCGCTTGAGGGAATTCGTAATCTTGTTGGCGATGATGTTGACGTGGTATTTGCTGAAGGTTACGAACCCTATTATGATGAGAGTCTTTTCAGGGGAGACGGTGGTGATGCGGCATCTCAGTCCAGAGAAAACAGGCAGGATGTAGAGCTGGCCCGGACGGCTAATGAAGACCTGATGCAGGAGGCTGTTGCACTTGCGGAGGAGGCTGATGCCGTTATTTTTGTGGGCGGATGGATACATGGTCATGAAGGAATGCCGTGGGGTCAGGGCACCTACGATGCAGAAGCCCGCGATAAATTAAATCTGAAACTGATTTTCGGCCAGGAAGAACTTATTAGAGAAATCAATCGTGTAAATGACCGAACAGCCGTAGTACTGATGGGCGGCAGCAATGTGGAAATGGAAAACTGGCTGCCCGATACACCCGCTTATCTGCAGGCATGGTATCCCGGTATGGAAGGTGGTACAGCCATAGCAGAAATAATTTTCGGAGACGTGAATCCTTCCGGAAAACTGCCTATGACATTTGCAAATTCACATGAGGACTATCCATCGCACGCCATCGGTGAATTTCCGGGTGACGGATCAGTGGAGTACACAGAAGGTATTTATGTGGGCTATCGGTATTTCGACACGCAGGACAAACCAGTCACCTTCCCCTTTGGATTCGGGCTATCATATACCACGTTTGAATTTTCTGAGCTGAATGTGACCCGCGAAGAAGATCGTGTGCTTGTCCAAACCACCGTTACAAACACCGGCGACCGGGCAGGGTCAGAAGTTGTGCAAGTGTACGTTCATCACCGGGATCCTTCGGTTGAGAGGCCTCTGAGGGAACTGAAAGGGTTTGAAAAGATACAGCTTGATCCGGGAAGTTCGGCCATGGTCACCGTAGAGCTGGATGAATCATCGTTTCAATATTACCACCCTGACGAGCTCGAATGGGTGCTCGAATCGGGAGAATATGAAATTCAGGTGGGCAACTCCTCGCGTGATATCAAGCTTCGTGCGGATGTGGTATTGTGAGTGGGACCGCCGGTCAAGGTAGTTCTCGCAGAGTTACACAGATGGATCGCGGAGTTTCGCCGCTTGGCGATCCCTGCGGTTCAGGGTTTTAACGAAACTCTGCGAGAAAAAAGCCTTTCTCTTTAGCTAAATCACTTTCTGCTTGAAGTGCCGTACTCAGCACCACATCCACCGTCTTTGTCGGTGCCGGTAAAATAACTGGGCAAACAGTCCGATGGCCGGCGTGAGCCACCCGGGTCCGGATCTCAATGTCATCCGGTCGCTTTTCCGGCTTCGTATTTTGTTCTCATAATTAGCAAGAATAATCCCCTGGCTGCAATTTTATCGCGGTTCACAAGCATAATAGACTCCCTCATGATGCATGAAGGTGCTCTCTTTTCGATTCAGATCCAGCGGACCTCCTTCAAAGTTTGTGGCTCGGAATCCAAGTTCATGAAACAGACATGCGGTAGAGGCAAAATCCCAGAGGCTGCCACCCCCGATCTCTTTTTTGGGATGTTTGATCATACAGGAGGGAGGATTCTTTAACACGTTGATGGCATTGAGTACCGATCCGCCACCCTCCAGCACTGCATAACCCGACAGACTCAGTTCATCCACTTTGTTATTCAGCAGGCGCTTCAGTTTATCAGGCCGGGAAGTGTTCTTCAATGGTTTGTCTGTAACATGTGTCAGGTAATCATTCGGTGCCGGAATATCCCAAAGTTTATCATTCCTGTACACTCCGTGTCCTTTAGCTGCATGATATAAGGTATCGGTACTGGGATCGTAAATGACACCGATCACCGGTTCTCCGTCTTTTGACACCAGTGCTATGGAAACCGAAAATCCCGATTCTTTACGGATGAAAGCCAGGGTTCCGTCGATGGGATCCACACACCAGAAATAGTCTTTTTCGAAGCGGCTGCCATCGTCTTCTGTTTCTTCCGTTAACAGGGCCAGATCGTATTCTTCACAGGTGGGTAACAAAAAGGAAAGGATTTCTGCTTCACATTCCTTATCTGCCTTTGTGACCACCTGTGAGGCATAATTGGTTCCGCCTTCTTTTTCATCCACCTGGATCTCCTGATCCAGGTACGATTTAATGATTCGTCCTGCAGCATGCGCAGCATCTATAGCCGTATCTTTAAGGGGTAGTAGTTCCATCTAAGAGATTATTTATGACTTCTT
>Ga0209924_1001153_pt1 | contig 10532 bp, 9 predicted proteins | sample SalPonR1_C_D1_MG_FD_185700 | JGI IMG/M metagenome (GOLD analysis project Ga0209924, IMG submission 185700) | Salt pond soil microbial communities from South San Francisco under conditions of wetland restoration - Salt Pond MetaG R1_C_D1_MG... ...
CCGAGCCCGGTAGGCTGACCCTCACCGCACCGAAAGGAGCCGCACCGTGGGGATCTTCAAGAGCCGCCCGAAACGCGCCGTCGTCCCTCCGAAGGAAGGCTGGGACCCAGGCACCTGGGCGACCCGCGTTCCCCTCACGCACCTCGACAACTTCGGCGAGGTGTTCCGCGCCGGCTGGGAGAATCGCGACCGTCCGGGCTACGCCTGGCGGATCCTTACAGGCGGCGTGTGCGACGGATGCGCGCTGGGGTGCAGCGGGATGGAGGACTGGACGGTGGAGGGCGTGCACCTGTGCAACGTCCGTCTGCGCCTGCTCCGGCTGAACACCGTGCCGGCCGCGGATCCCGCGCGGTTCACGGACGTCGCGCCGCTGCAGGAGATGCGGGGGCGCGACCTCCGCGCGCTGGGGCGGCTCCCCCGTCCGATGATCCGGCGTCGCGGCGACGCGGGATTCCGGCCGATCGCGTGGGACGACGCCCTGTCGCTGATCGCAGGGCGCATGGCCGCCACCGATCCCGACCGGACGTTCCTCTACCTCACCAGTCGCGGCATCCCGAACGAGACGTACTACGTCGCGCAGAAGGCGATGCGGGCGATCGGCACGAACAACGTCGACAACGCCGCGCGGGTGTGCCACTCGCCCAGCACCGTCGCGCTCAAGGCCGCGCTGGGGGTGGGCGCGACCACCTGCTCGTACACCGACCTGATCGGGACCGACCTGGTCACCTTCTTCGGCTCCAACGTCGCGAAGAACCAGCCGGTCGTGATGAAGTACCTCTATCACGCCAAGAAGGCCGGCACGAAGGTCGTCACCGTCAACCCGTACCGCGAGCCCGGCATGGACGCGTACTGGGTGCCGTCGGACCTCGAGAGCGCCCTGTTCGGCACGAAGATCACCGACCGGTTCGTGCAGGTCGGGCCGGGCGGCGACAGGGCGTTCGTGCACGGCACGCTGAAGGCGCTGATCGCGGCGGGCGGCGTGGACGAGACGTTCGTCGCGCAGCGCACCAGCGGCTTCGGCGAGCTGCGCGCCCTCCTCGAAGCGACGTCGTGGGAAACGCTGGAGGCCGCCGCCGGCGTGTCCAGGACCGAGATGGAGGCGTACGCCGCCATGGTCGCGGAGGCGAAACGCGCGGTGTTCGTATGGGGAATGGGGATCACGCAGCACCGCGGGGGCGAGGACAACGTGCGCGCCATCGTGGACCTCGCCCTCTCGCGCGGGTTCGTGGGGCGCGACGGCTGCGGCCTGATGCCGATCCGCGGCCATTCGGGCGTGCAGGGCGGGGCCGAGATGGGCGCCTACGCCACCGCGCTGCCGGGCGGCGCGCCGCTGACGCCGGACAGCGCGGCGAAGCTGTCCGAGACGTACGGCTTCACGGTCCCGGACGCGCCCGGGCTGACCACCCCCGCCATGCTGGACGCCGCGAAGCGCGGCGAGATCGACGTGCTGCTGGCCGTCGGCGGCAACTTCCGCGAGGTGATGCCCGACCCCTCCGGCGTCGACGCCGGCTTCGCACGCATTCCGCTGCGCGTGCACATCGACATCGTCCCCAGCAGCCAAATGTGGGTCGATCCCGCCGACACCGTGCTGCTGCTTCCCGCCACCACCCGCTACGAGATCCCCGGCGGCGTGACCGAGACGACCACCGAGCGACGCATCGTGTTCAGCCCCGAGATTCCCGGGCCCCGCGTCGAGGCGGCCCGGCCCGAGTGGGAGATCCTGAGCGAGCTGGCCGCTCGGGTCCGGCCCGAGATCGCTGGGGCCGTACGCTTTCCGGGCACCGCGGCCATCCGGGACGAGATCGCACGCGTGGTGCCGATGTACGCGGGGATCGAGACCCTGAGCGCCAAGGGCGACCAGGTCCAGTACGGCGGTCCGCACCTGTGCGCCGGCGGGGTCTTCCCGACGGACGACGGTCGCGCTCGGTTCCACGCCGTCGCCGTCCAGACCGTCGAGCGCGATCCCGACCTGCTGACGGTCGTCACGCGCCGCGGCAAGCAGTTCAACAGCATCGTCCACGCCGATACGGACTCGCTGAACCGGCTGGGACGCGACGCGGTGATGATGGCCGGCTCCGACGCCCGCCGTCTGGGGCTGCGCGACGGCGATCCGGTCGTCGTCGAGTCGGACCACGGCGTGCTGCGCGGTCGTCTGGCGGTGGTCGACGCCTCGCCCGGCGCGGTCCAGCTGCACTGGCCCGAGGCGAACGTGCTGCTGAGCGCGGACGCGCGCTCCCCGGCCGCCGACATCCCGGCGTACAAGGAGGCCTCGGCGAGGGTACGAAGGGCGGACGAGGCCGACGCGGCGCGAGGGCGCGACCCGTCGGTGCCGCGGCCTTGAGCCGAGCCGGGCGCCGCGCCAAGCCCACCACGCGCGTGCACGTCGTCCGCGTGCAGCACGGCGACGCCTCGTCGGGACGCGACGTCGTCGCGGGCGAAGAGCCGATGGAGATCCGCATCGTCGCCGGGGGTCGGCGCGCGTCGGTCGCCGTCACGATGCGAACGCCGGGCCACGACTTCGAGCTGGCCGCAGGCTTCCTGTTCTCCGAGGGCGTCGTGAGCGGCCGCGACGAGATCGCACAGGTCCGTTACTGCACCGACACTCCGGAGCGGCAGCGCTACAACGTCGTGAACGTGCACCTGCGCGCCTCGGCGCTTCCCGACGTCGCCCGGCTGGAGCGTCACTTCGTGATCAGCTCCGCCTGCGGCGTGTGCGGGAAGGCGCACCTGGACGCGCTGGAGGCGCGCTGCGACCCGCCGCTCCCATCCGGTCCGCGCCTGTCGATCGAGACGGTGGCGTCGCTACCCGAAACGCTCCGTGCGGCGCAGACGCTGTTCGACGCGACGGGCGGGCTGCACGCCGCGGGCCTGTTCACGCCGGACGGCGAGCTCGTCGCGGTGCGCGAGGACGTCGGGCGCCACAACGCGCTGGACAAGGCGATCGGCTGGGCCGTGCTGGCGGGCGTCCCGCGCGACGAGCTGGTGGTGTGCGTCAGCGGCCGGGCGTCGTACGAGCTGCTGCAGAAGACGGCGGCCGCCGGGATGACGGTGTTCGCGGCCGTCTCGGCGCCGTCCAGCCTGGCGATCGACGTCGCGAGGCGCTTCGGCGTCACCCTGATCGGCTTCGTGCGGCCCGGCCGGTGCAACGTGTACGCGGGCGAGCAGCGGCTCCTGGGGCTGGAGGGCTACGCCCGTCCGGGCGCGTCCGGAGCCGGCCACGGCGCCGCGAACGGCAGCACCTCCGCGCGGGATCCCGACTCCAGCGTGGGTCCGGGCGGCACCACGACCAGGGCGTCCGCCCACGCCAGCGCCTCGATGCGCGACGATCCCTGACGCGGCAGCATCGCCACGCGGCGCCGGCCGTCCAAGTCGGTCCATGTCCTCGCCAGCCACAGCGCCGTCTTCGACGGGACGCCGCGGACGGGTCCGTCGCAGATCGCCACCTCGCGGCGCGCGAACGGCGAGGGGCCCGCGCGTCCCAGCGCGGCGTGCGCCCACGCGCCCAACAGCACCGTCCCCACCACCGCGACCGCCACGGGCGTGCCCGGCAGACCCAGCCACGGCGTGCCGGCGTGGTCGCCCAGCAGGGCGGGCCCGCCGGGCCGGACGCGGATGGCCTCGAACCGCTCGGCCGCGGTGCGCCCCATTCCCTTGCGCACCAGGTCGTAGCGGCCCACCGACGCGCCGCCGGTGGTGACGATCAGCGCCGCGTCCGAAGCCCGGTCCAGCGCGTCCCGCAACGCGTCCGCGTCGTCCTCCACCCGGCCCAGGTCGATCGGCTCCGCGCCCAGGGCGCGCAGCAGCGCCGCGATCAGCGGTCCGTTCGAGTCGAACACGTCGCCGGGGCGCAGCTCGCCCCGGGCGGACGCCACCTCGCCGCCGGTGACGAGCACGCCCACGACCGGTGTCCGGGCGAGGGCGACCCGGTCGTGACCCAGCGCGGCGGCCAGGCCGATCCGCGGAGCGTCCAGTACGCCTCCGGCGGCCAGGGCGGTCACGCCCCGTCGCAGGTCCTCGCCGCGCCGGCGCACGTGCCTGGGCGTGGCCGGCTCGTGCAGCACCACCTCGTCGCCCTCGCGCTCGGTCGCCTCGAGCACCACGATCGCGTCGGCGCCCGCCGGGATCGCGGCGCCGGTCGCGATCGCCACCGCCTCCCCCGGTCCGACCTCGCCGGCGAAGGGCGACCCGGCGTACGACGCGCCCACCAGGCGTAGCGTCGGAAGCGTACGACCCTCCTCCAGGTCGGCGTCCGCGAGCCGGCAGGCGTAGCCGTCCATCGCCGCGACGTCCACGCCGGGATGGTCGGCGCGGGCGACGAGGTCCTCGGCCAACGTCCGACCCAGCGCTTCGGCGAGGGGAAGCCGGACGGTGTCCGGGCTCGGTGCGACGCGGCCCATCGCCGCGACGGCGGCCTCGAGCTCGACGCCGCTCACGACGATTCCGGCTCGTCGGCCGGGCTCGGGCCGCCGTTGGGGCTCGTGCCCGCTGCCTGCCGGGCGTCGCCTTCCGCCCGCTTCGCCGTCCACGGGGCCGCCGCTCCCCAGACGTCGAGGAACACGAACGCGTCCTGCCGGTCCCGCCGTCGCTCGCGCAGGTCCTTCGCCCGCGCCTTGTCGTCCAGCGTCGACGGATCGCCGGGATGGCCCAACGCCACCAGCACGGCGACCTCGTACTCCCCTTCGATGCCGACGGCCCGGCCCGCGGCATCCGCGTCGAAGCCGGCCATGGGATGACCGACCAACCCCTCGGCGCTGGCCTGAAGCAGCAGGTTCTCGAGACCCAGACCGAGGTCCAGCAGTGCACGTCGATTCGTGCGGACGGGCTTGCCGGGCGAGTCGTGCACCGTCTTGACCGCGGCCAGCATCAGCACCGGGGCGCGGGTCGCCCAGGCGTTCCCGGAGCGCAGCGTGGCCGCGAGCCGCGCGTGCGGCTCGCTCCCCTCGCGGGTGACCACGAACCGCCACGGCTGTCCGTTGCCGCTGGACGGCGCCCACCTCACCGCCTCGAACAGGATGCGCAGCAGGTCGTCGGACACCGGACGGTCCGAGAAGGCACGCAAGCTTCGCCGGGCGACGATCGCCTCGAGCAGTGGGGGCGAAGCGGGAGCGTTCGGGGCGTCGGGAGCATCGTTCACGGCAGGTCCTCCGGTCGGTTGGCGTTCAGGAACGCGTCGGCGTCCAACGTGTCGCGCAGCTCGCTCCACGGCACGACCCTCCCGGGAGCGACGTCCAGGAGCCCGTGCAGCGATCGTGCGCCTGCATCGAGGCGCTCCTCGACCTGCGGCACGAGATCGCGGTGGTACACCGCTGCCAGCGGCTCGAGGCCGGTGGGTCCCTCGGGCACGATCAGCAGGGCGTCGTCGGCGAGGGCCAGCAGGAGGCGCCAGAGGAGCGCCGGCAGGAACGGCACGTCGCACGCCGTCACGGCGAGCCACGGCGTGGGCGAGGCGAGCAGCGCGGCGTGCACGCCGCCAAGCGCTCCCAGGCCGGGGCGCACGTCCGGAATCCAGCGCACCCCCGGAAGCGAGCGTTCGGGACCGCCCACGATCATCCGCTCCTCGGCCTCGCGCAGCGAGGCCAGGGCGTGCTCCAGCAGCGTGGCGCCACGGTAGCGGTAGGCGCACTTGTCGCTGCCGAAGCGGCGGGCGCGGCCGCCGGTCAGCACCGCCCCGGCGAAAGGGGGCACGGCCGCACCCGCCGCCTGCCGGATCGGGGACGTCGTACGGGACGGCGGCGGTCGGCTCACCCGGGCATGCTATCAGAGCACGAACCCCGTCGCAGACGTGTGGAACGGGGCCCGAGCCCGATCCCGGGCAGGTCCGAGCCTAGTCGTTCTGTTCCTTCTCGTACAGCTCGCGGCACGCCTCTTCCCGTCCGCGCACCACCCTGTGGCCGGACAGGCGGCCCCGCCGCTCGGTCACGACGGTGAACGGTCGTCCCGACGCGCCGTTCTCCGGGTAGACGACGACCCAGTCGTCCGTTCTGCCCAATCGGTGCGCCAGCGGCGTGTTCGAGTAGAGCGCGGTGTACGACCGGCCGTCCCGATCGGTATGCAGGATCGGCAGCCACGCCTCGCCTTCGGGATTCATCCGGCGCGGCGCGATCGTCGGCAGCTCGCCGCGCTGCGCCTTCTCCCGGTACTCGCGGTCGACGTCCAGGAGCTCCTCGACCGGCGGCTCGGACGTACGCGCGGAGCTCCGCCGGACACGGCGGAGGCGCGCCGACAGCGCTGCCCGGATCCCCTCCATCCGCTTCGAGCCGAAGCCGGGCGTGGACGCGAGCCGCCCGTCGTACGCCGCCGCCTCGAGGTCCTCGAGCGAGTCGACGTGCAGCTCGTGGTGGATGCGCTCGGCCAGCGCCGGCCCGATGCCGGGAAGGGTGCGGAACAGCGACTCCGGATCGGTCTCGCCCCGCAAGCGATCGAGCTGCGGGAGCGATCCGGTCCGCACCATCGTCCGGATCGCCCGGGCCAGCGTCTCGCCGATCGCGGGCAACGCTTCGAGCCCGTCCACGCCCTCCTCTTCGAGGATCTCCGCTGCGGGGCGCGACAGCTCGCGCACGGTGCGGGCACCCGCGCGGTACGCCTCGACACGGAAGCGGTTGGCGCGTTGTGCCTCGAGCAGCGACGCGACCTCGTCGAGCTTGTCGGCCACGGCCTGGTTGTCGAGCTCGGGAGCGGCGTTCGGCATGACGCGTCCTCCTCGCCTCGAGGATAGACCGTCCCGAGGGCGGTCGCCGTCCGGCTCTCAGCTCCGCCGCGCCTCCGCGTCGAGGGCGGCGACGACGTGCTCGGCGTCGGCCGCTACGCCGTACAGGAGGCCCGAGGCGAGGGTGTGCAGCCAGTGGAGTCCCAGGAAGTAGAGCCCGGGAACCGGAGCGACGCCACGCTCCTGAACGGGGTAGCCGACGTCGTCGAGCACCGGCAGGTCCAGCCACGAGAAGTCCCAGGCGTAGCCGGTGGCCCACACCACGCTGCCGATGCCGGCGGCTTCCAGATCGAGCTCCTCCGTCTCTTCCTGCCGGTAGCCGTCCTGCGGCCCCGGATCGTGGTCGGCGGGTGGCGCGTCGAGGCCGTCGCGCTCGATCAGCGCGTCGATCCCGGCGAGGAGCTCGTCGACTCCGTGGTCGATGGTGCGCAGGGACGCGTGCAGATCGGGGGCGAAGCGGGCCCGGCCGTCCCGCGCGCCGCGGAAACGGCCCAGAAGGCGCACGCCGTCCCGTGCGAAGGCGTGCAGGTTCACGTCGCGGCCGCCCTCGCGACCGCTGACGTGCGGATTCGGCGAGAAGCGCTCGGACGGATCGTCCAGGGCGTCGACGGTGCGCCGGAACATGCCCAGGCGGTCGGCCCACACGAAGAGGTCGGCTCCCCGGTAGCGCCGAGGTAGACGTGGCGCGCCGCCGACCGACAGGTACACGCGGCGCCCGGCTTCGTTCAGCTCGCGTGCGATCTGCGTGCCCGACTGGCCGCTGCCGACCACCAGGACCGCGCCCTCGGGCAGCGCCTCGGGACGGCGGTAGTCGGCGGCCGGCACCTGGCGGATCGTATCCGGCAGCCGGTCCGCTCCGGCCGGAATCCGGGGACGCTGGAACGTGCCGACGGCCACCACGACCTGATCGGCCTCCAGCGGCCCGTCGGACGTGTCCAGACGGAAGCGTGAGCCGCCCCGACCGGCGCCCACGCGACGCACCTCGACGCCGGTCCGCAAGGGCGGGTCGACGTCCTCAGCGAAGCTCTCCAGGTAGCGCACGACGGCGTCACGCGGCAGGAACCCGTCCGGGTCGCGATCGTAGGGGTGGTCCGGCAGCCGCAACGTCCAGTTCGGCGTGACCAGCGTGAACGAGTCCCAGCGCTGGCTGCGCCAACGTTCGGCGACGCGTCCCTTCTCGAGCACCAGATGGTCGCGGCCGCGGCGCCGCAGCTCGTAGCTGGCGCACAGCCCGGCCTGTCCGGCTCCGATGACGACGGTATCTACGGTCTCGGGCATGGCTCCCCCCTCCGCTGTGGGCAGCCCGAACGTGGGGTCAGGCTAGGAAAGCGTCGCGCGTCGTGCAAGCGGTCGCGTCACGAGCGTGGCGCGGGCGGCCCGAACACCCCCTCCGTGCGACGCCGGCGGGGTCGGCCGTTTCCTGACGCCGTCGTAGGGGCCTCGCCGTCCTTGCCGCGCTCGGCCGTTTGCTAATGCTCGACGCACGAGGTGGTGGTGCGATGCACACGATCGACCTGACCGGATTCTCGACCCTGCTCGGCGCCCTAGCGGACCGCGGCTACCAGGTGAAGGGGCCCGTGGTGCGCGACGGCGCCGTCGTGTACGACGACGTCCACGACGCCTGCGACCTTCCCGCCGGAACGATCGACGAGCAGGAGCCCGGCAGGTACCGCCTGCACGCCACCGGCGACCCCGCGCTGTTCGATCACACCGCTGGGCCGACGAGCTGGAAGCCGTTCCTCCATCCGCCCAGCCGCCGGCTCTTCCGGGCCCGACGGACCGACGGCCAGACGTTCGAGGTCCAGGACGACGATGCCGAGCCGCCCCGCTACGCCTTCGTCGGCGTCCGCCCGTGCGACCTGTCGTCGATCCGGATCCTGGACCGTGTCCTGACCGAGGGGCCGTTCGTCGACCGCGACTACGCCGCTCGCCGCGAGGGGACGTTCGTCGTCGCCGTGAACTGCACCCGCGCCGGCCACACCTGCTTCTGCGCGTCGATGGGCACCGGTCCCGAGGCGACGGAGGGGTTCGACCTGGCCCTCACCGAGCTGGTGGAGGGCGACACCCACGTCTTCACCGTCGAGGTGGGCAGCGAGCGGGGCCAGGAGCTGATGAACGACGTTCCACACCGCGACGCCACCCTGGCCGAGGCGGACGACGCGCGCGCCGGGATCGAGCACGCCCGCCGCCACATGGGACGCGAGCTTCACGTGGCCACCGTCAAGGACCTGCTCGAGGCGAACCGGGACAGCTCCCACTGGGACGATCTGGCCGAGCGGTGCATGGCGTGCGGGAACTGCACGATGGCCTGCCCGACCTGCTTCTGCACCACCGTGGAGGACGCCACCGACTTGGAGGGCGCGACCGCCGAGCGACGGCAGCGCTGGGACTCCTGCTTCACCTCCGACTTCTCGTACGTCCACGGCGGGGCGGTCCGCCCCTCGACGGGCGCGCGCTACCGCCAGTGGATCACCCACAAGCTGGCCGGCTGGGTCGATCAGTTCGGCTCGCCGGGCTGCGTGGGATGCGGCCGCTGCATCACCTGGTGCCCGGTCGGCATCGACATCACCGCCGAGGTCCGCGCGCTGGACGCCGCGACCCCGAGCCCCACGCGAGGAGGCGCGGCATGAGTCTGGACCGGGTCCCCGTCGGCGGCTACGCGCCGCAGTCCGTCCCCGGCGTGCCTGCCGAGGCGATGCGACCCAGGCTGTACGAGGTGAGCAGCGTCCATCAGGACACCCGCGACACCTTCACCCTGGAGCTGCACCCCCGTACCGACGCCGATCGCCTGGACGCCCCGTACGCGCCGGGCCAGTTCGCGATGCTGTACGTGTTCGGCGTCGGCGAGGTGCCGATCTCGATGAGCGGCGATCCGGCGAGGTCGAACGTGCTGGTGCACACCACCCGCGAGGTCGGCGCCGTGACCCGCGCCATGGGCGCGCTGAAGCCGGGCGCCACCATCGGCGTGCGGGGGCCGTTCGGAACGGCGTGGCCGGTCGACCGGGCCGAGAACCACGACGTCGTGCTGGTCGCCGGCGGAATCGGGCTGGCGCCGCTGCGGCCCGCGATCTACCACCTGCTGGCGCACCGGGCGCGCTACAAGCGGATCGTGATCCTGTTCGGCGCCCGCACGCCCGAGGAGCTCCTGTTCGAGGACCAGCTCTCCGAGTGGCGCTCGCGGCTGGACCTGGACGTGCACGTCAGCGTCGACCGCGCGACGGGAGACTGGCGCGGCAACGTCGGGTTCGTGACGCAGCTGATCCCGCGCGCGCCGTTCGATCCGCGGACCACGGTCGCGATGGCGTGCGGCCCCGAGATCATGATGACGAACGCCGCTGCCGCCCTCGCCAAGCGGGGCGTGCCTGCCGAGCGGATGTGGCTCTCGATGGAGCGGAACATGAAGTGCGCCGTGGGGCATTGCGGGCACTGCCAGATGGGCCCGTACTTCGTCTGCCACGACGGGCCGGTGTTCCGCCACGACCGCATCGCGCGCCTCATGAGCGTTCCGGAGGTCTGAATGGTTCCCGCTCGCCCCAAGCTCGCCGTCTGGAAGTTCGCCTCGTGCGACGGCTGCCAGCTGACCTTGCTGGACTGCGAGGCCGAGCTGCTGGCCATCGCCCAGCAGATCGAGATCGCCTACTTCCTCGAGGCCTCGCGCGCCACGGTCGCCGGTCCGTACGACCTCTCGCTGGTCGAGGGATCGATCACCACGCCGGAGGACGCCGAGCGGATCCAGGAGATCCGCGCCCAGTCGAACACGCTGGTCGTGATCGGCGCCTGCGCCACCGCCGGCGGGGTCCAGGCGCTCCGGAACTTCGCGGACGTC
>Ga0209924_1001172_pt1 | contig 10460 bp, 10 predicted proteins | sample SalPonR1_C_D1_MG_FD_185700 | JGI IMG/M metagenome (GOLD analysis project Ga0209924, IMG submission 185700) | Salt pond soil microbial communities from South San Francisco under conditions of wetland restoration - Salt Pond MetaG R1_C_D1_MG... ...
ATCCGAACCGGGCGCAGGCATGCGCCCTGTGCGCAGCACCGGCAAATTCAGGTGCAGGGTGCCGTCATCGGGCAGTGACAGAATGCGGGCGGTTACGGTTTCATCTTGGCCCGGCACATCCAGCACCGCGAATTTTGAAATCCGGGCATCTGCCGCGCGCACGCCGGAAATTTCCCGTATCTCCTGCATCAGCCAACGCGGGGCACGGTTGGCATCGGCGAACACATCGGCAAAACGGTTGCGCTCGTAATAGGCGCTGCGCGTTTCTTCCAGCGACAGATAGGTGCCAAACGTGGTCAGCAAAATCGCCACGCCGCAGGCCAGAACCAGCGCGATAGCAAAGGCCTGCGCCCACAGCCGCCTGAAGTCGCGAAACAGTTTGCGGTCAAGTGCAGTCATCCCCGGCCTACCACTTGATTTGCGAGGGCGCGATGCGCGTGGCGTTTTCCTCGATCCGGTCGATCCGACCATCAAGGAAATACACCACCCGATGCGCCATTTTGCGAATGGCGGCGTTATGGGTGATCACCGCCGTGCTAGTGCCCAGCCGGTCATTCACGTCGCGCAGAACCTCAAGCACCTGCACCCCGGTCTTGCTGTCCAGCGCGCCTGTCGGCTCGTCGCACAGCAGCACCTCGGGGCGTTTGGCGATGGCCCGCGCAATCGCAACGCGCTGTTGTTCCCCACCTGACATTTCCGCCGGGAAATGATCCAGCCGATGTTCCAACCCGACTTGGGCCAAGGCCTCGGCTGCGGGCATTGGGTTAGGGGCGACATCGGTCACCAGTTGCACGTTTTCGCGCGCAGTCAGGCTGGCGACTAGATTGTAGAACTGGAAAACAAACCCAACATGATCGCGCCGGTAAAGTGTCAGCCTGCGGTCATTCAGCGATGTCAGTTCGAGATCACGAAACCAGACCCGGCCCGAGGTGGCATGATCAAGCCCCCCAAGGATGTTGAGCAAGGTCGATTTCCCCGCATTGGGCGCGCCGAGGATCGCCACCTCGAAGCCCGAGCGTATGCGCTCAGCCACGACAAAACCGGCGATTTCCGTATCGAGGCCGGACTTGGCCGAAGTCAGAAGGGCGCGCACCTCGGGAAAGACATCGACAGGCACCTCCTCGTCGGCAAAGTCGATCGTCACCTCCAGAAGAGTGAGGGCGCGCAGGAGCGACATACGCCACTCAACGCATTTTTCGCCCAGCGAGCCCGAGAATACGCGCATCGCCTGCCGCCGCTGCGCCTCGGTCTCCGACTCGAGCAGATCGGCCAACGCCTCGACCTGCGTCAGGTCAAGCCGCCCGTTGGCAAGCGCGCGGCGCGTGAATTCACCGGGATCGGCGGGGCGAAGACCGGGCAGCGTACTGAGCAAGCGCAGAAGCGCGGAAATCACCGCCGGGCTTCCATGGGTCTGAAGCTCGAGCACCGGCTCTCCGGTAAAGCTCGCGCCCTCGGGAAAGTATAGGATCACCGCCTCGTCGAGCCGCGCGCCCTCGCCATCACGAAGCACGCGCAGGCTTGCCTGCCGCGGACCGGGCAGCGCGCCGCAAAGCGCAACCGCAGCTGCGGCAACCGCGGGACCCGAAAGACGGATGACGGCAATGCCGGCCTTGCCCGGGGCCGTGGAGAGGGCAAAGATCGTCTCCATCGCGACGGCGCACCCGCGTTCAGGTATTCATCGAATCGAAGAACTCGGAATTCGACTTGGTCTGCTTGAGCTTGCCCAGCAGGAACTCTACCGCATCGGTGGTACCCATCGGGTTGAGGATACGGCGCAGGACGAAGGTCTTTTGCAGCTCCAGCTTGTCGACGAGCAATTCTTCCTTGCGGGTACCAGACTTGAGGATATCGATGGCCGGGAACACCCGCTTGTCCGCGACCTTGCGGTCGAGCACGATCTCCGAGTTGCCGGTGCCCTTGAATTCCTCGAAGATCACCTCATCCATGCGGCTGCCGGTCTCGATCAGGGCGGTGGCAATGATGGTCAGCGAGCCGCCCTCCTCGATATTGCGCGCGGCACCGAAGAATCGCTTGGGCCGTTGCAGCGCGTTGGCATCGACACCGCCGGTCAGCACCTTGCCCGAGGACGGCACGACCGTGTTGAAGGCGCGACCGAGGCGGGTGATCGAGTCAAGCAGGATCACCACGTCGCGCTTGTGCTCGACAAGGCGCTTGGCCTTTTCGATGACCATGTCCGAGACGGCGACGTGGCGCGTGGCGGGCTCGTCGAAGGTCGAACTGATGACCTCGCCATTGACCGAGCGCTGCATGTCGGTGACTTCCTCGGGCCGCTCGTCGATCAGCAGAACGATGAGATAGCATTCCGGGTGGTTTCTGGCGATGCTGTTGGCGATGTTCTGCAACAGCACCGTCTTACCGGTGCGCGGCGGGGCCACGATCAGCGAGCGCTGGCCCTTGCCGATCGGCGCGACGAGGTCGATGAGGCGCGCGGAGCGGTCCTTGATCGTCGGGTCCTCGACCTCCATCCGCAGCCGCTCGTCCGGATAGAGCGGTGTCAGGTTCTCGAAGGCGATCTTGTGGCGAGCGCGGTCCGGGTCCTGGAAATTGATCTGGGTGACCGAGGTGAGCGCGAAATACCGCTCGGTATCGTCGGGCTGACGGATCTCGCCCTCGATCGTGTCGCCTGTCCGCAGCGAAAACTGCCGGATCATGTCGGGCGAGACGTAGATATCGTCGGGGCCGGGAAGATAGTTGGCTTCGAGCGAGCGCAAGAAACCGAACCCGTCCTGCAGCACCTCGAGCACGCCATCGCCGAAAATCACCCATCCTTCTTCCGCACGCTCCTTGAGGATCGAGAACATCATCTCGCCCTTGCGCATGGTCGAGGCGTTCTCGATCTCGAGCTCCTCGGCAATGTTGAGCAGGTCCTTCGCGGTCATCGCCTTGAGTTCGGCGAGGTTCAAACGGTCTTCGGACATGACAGGCCTCGATTGATGCCGGGACCCGCGAGGGTCAGGGACGGATGACAGGGGGATTTCAGGACCGCCGGACGGCGGACCGGCTTCTCATAGGGGTCACAGGCCGAGACGTCAAGCACCGGTCCCCGGTCCCCGTTATCTAATAATAAAGTAATTTTAAGAAGATGATGTTGTAATAGGGACCGGTCATCGCTGTGGATTATGCAGTTGTCACGATGTTCGTCCACCGGTGGACAAGGCTGTGAATGGATATACGAACGAGCGCCCGGAAAACGGAAATCATAGAAGTTATCATTATATTACAATATTTTAAAGGATATACATTGCTACCGTTGGTCCAGGACTGGCTGTGGATGACCGTGAAAACTGGCATTGTCCACAGCGTGATTTCATGCTTTTCCAGAGCGGGACAAGCTGTTGAGTGAACCGGTGAGTTGACCCGCCGCAACGGGTGACGCGCGACAACGGCTGTACAGGGTTGATCCCTCCCCGATTTTGTCATCAGGTTATCCCCATGAATTGCGACCTTGTCCTCGCCTCCGGATCGGCAATCCGGCGCACATTGCTGGAGAATGCCGGGCTTCGGGTCGTTGTCAGCCCTGCCCGTGTCGATGAGGCGGCGCTGCGCGATTCGTTGCTGGCCGAGGGTACGGCACCGCGGGACATCGCCGACGCACTGGCGGAGATGAAGGCGCGGCGGGTGGGCCAGAAGATGCCCGGACGGCTTGTGCTGGGCTGCGATCAGGTGTTGAACCTGAATGGTCGACTCCTGTCGAAACCCGCCGATATGGATGAAGCGCGTGCGCAGCTCTCGCAGATGCGGGGGCGTGCGCATGAACTCTTGTCCGCGGCGGTGATCTGCGAGGATGGTGCGCCGGTCTGGCGGCACGTGGGGCGCGTGCGGATGCGAATGCGCGACTTTTCCGACAGCTGGCTCGATGGTTATCTTGACCGCAACTGGCCCGATGTTGCCGAATGTGTCGGGGCCTACAAGCTCGAAGCGGAGGGCGTGCGCTTGTTTTCCGGCGTGGAAGGCGATTACTTCACGGTATTGGGCCTGCCGCTTCTTGATCTGCTGGCCTTTCTGACCTTGCGTGGAGACTTGCCAGGATGAGCCATGACCGTATTCCCCTCGCCGGTGTGATTGGATCGCCGGTAGCGCATTCGCGCTCGCCGCAGCTTCATACCCATTGGCTCAAGACTCTCGGCATCCCGGGCTACTACATCCCGATGGACGTGACCGAGGCCGACTTGGAGGGCGTGCTCCGGACCCTGCCGAAAACAGGCTTTCGCGGGGTCAACATCACGGTGCCGCACAAGGAGAAAGCGCTGGAACTTGCTGATATGGTGACGGATCGCGCCACGATCATCGGGGCGGCCAACACGCTGGTGTTTCGCAAGGACGGGCAGATACAGGCCGACAACACCGACGGCTATGGTTTCATCGAGAACCTGCGGCAGAATGCCCCGGACTGGGACCCGGCGAGCGGGCCCGCGGCGGTGCTGGGCGCGGGTGGCGCGGCGCGCGCGGTGATCGCCGCGCTTCTGGACGTGGGGGTGCCGGAAATCCTGTTGTCCAACCGGACGCGGGTCCGGGCCGAGACGTTGCAGGAAAGGTTCGGTCGTCGGGTGCTGGTGATCGACTGGGTGCAGGCGGGAAACATGCTCGAGGATGCGGTGACGGTGGTGAACACCACCACGCTGGGCATGGTGGGTAACCCGCCGCTGCGTGTGCCGCTTGACGGGTTGCGCAAGGGGGCGGTGGTGACCGATCTCGTTTATGCGCCGCTTCAGACGCGGTTGCTGATCGAGGCTGAAAAGGTCGGCTGTGTGACCGTGGATGGCCTCGGTATGCTGCTTCATCAGGCGGTTCCGGCGTTCGAGCGCTGGTTCGGTACGCGACCGGAGGTGGACACGGCGACGCGCGCGGCGGCGCTGCGATGACCTTTCGGCTCGGGCTGACGGGCTCCATCGGTATGGGCAAGTCGACCACGGCGCGGCTTTTCGCCGAAGAGGGCTGCGCGGTGTGGGACGCGGACGCGGCGGTGCACCGGCTCTATGCTAAGGGCGGTGCCGGCGTGGCCCCGATCGCCGCGGTGTTTCCCGAGGCGGTGGAGGGCGGCGCGGTGGATCGCGGGCGGCTGCGCGAGATTATCGCGGCGGATGCGCGGACGCTGGAGCGGATCGAGGCGATCATCCATCCGCTGGTGGCGCGGGACCGGGCGGAATTCGTGACTGCGCAGGATGCGGATGTGACCGTTCTCGACATTCCGCTCCTTTACGAGACGGGGGGCGAGAATGCCCTCGATGCCGTCGCCGTGGTAAGCGTGGCACCCGAGGTGCAACGCGAACGGGTGCTGGCGCGGGGGACGATGACAGCGGCGGATTTCGAGACGATTCTGGCCCGGCAGGTGCCGGATGCCGAGAAGCGGGCGCGCGCGGATTACGTGATCGAGACCGACACGATGGAGCACGCGCGCGCGCAGGTGCGCGCGGTACTGGCGCAGATCAGGGAGGGGCAGAGCGATGCGTGAGATCGTCCTCGATACCGAGACCACGGGGCTGGAGCCCTCCGACGGCCATCGCGTGGTCGAGATCGGGGCGGTAGAGCTTTACAACCACATGCCGACGGGGCGCACCTGGCATCAGTATATCAACCCTGCGCGGCCGATGCCGGAAGAGGCGTTTGCCGTGCATGGGCTGGGCGATGATTTCCTGCGGGACAAGCCGCTTTTCGCCGAGATAGGCGCGAAATTCGTGGAGTTCGTTGGCGATGCTCGGCTGGTGATCCACAACGCGGGCTTCGATATGAAATTCCTGAACTGGGAGCTTAAGACGTGCAGCCTCGCACCGCTGCCGATGGTGCGCGCGATAGACACCCTGGCGATGGCGCGCAAGAAGTATCCCGGTGCGCCCGCGACGCTCGACGCGCTGTGCCGCCGCTTCGGGATCGACAACTCTGCGCGGACGCTGCACGGGGCGCTGCTCGACTCCGAGATTCTCGCGGAGGTGTACCTGGAGCTTATCGGCGGGCGGCAGCCGGATTTTGCGCTCGGTGCCGACCCGAGGGCAGGTCGGGGTGTTCCGGGCGGGGACAGGGAGACCGCCTGGCGTCCGGCACCTCGACCGCACCCCCTGCCGCCGCGCCTGACGGAAGCTGAGCGCGCGGCGCACGAGGCATTCGTCGCGGCGATGGGCGACAAGGCGCTTTGGAGCCGGTGAGGCTCACGCCGGGCGCAGGCTCGCGGTCACGTAATTCACGCTCAGGTCACTGTCGGAGAGCCGCCATTGCCATGCCACCGGGTTGAACACGAATCCCTTGCGGTCCACCGGATCAAGCCCGGCCTGCGCAAGCAGGGCGAACAGTTCGTCAGGGGTGATGAATTTCGACCACTCATGCGTGCCCTTGGGCAGCCACCGCATGACGTATTCGGCACCGACGATGGCCATTGCAAAGCTCTTGGGGTTGCGGTTGATGGTCGAGCAGATGTGCAGACCGCCGGGACGGAGCAGGTCGTGACAGGCGGTGAGATAGGCGAGCGGGTCGGGGACGTGCTCGACCACCTCCATGTTGAGCACGACGTCGAAGCGCTCCCCTCTGGCTGCCATGTCTTCGGCGGTGGTGTGGCGGTAGTCGATGTCGAGGCCGGATTGCTCGGCATGGACCTGCGCGACGGGGATGTTGCGGGGCGCGGCGTCGGCACCCACCACATCGGCCCCGAGGCGGGCCATCGGCTCGCTGAGCAACCCGCCGCCGCAGCCGATATCGAGCAGGCGCAGCCCCTCGAAGGGCCGTTCCGTGGTGAGGTCGCGGTCGAACTCGGCGGCTATCTGTGTGGTGATGTAATCGAGCCGGCACGGGTTGAGCATGTGAAGCGGCTTGAACTTGCCGTCGGGATCCCACCATTCGGCGGCCATCGCCTCGAATTTTGCGACTTCGGCGGGGTCGATCGTGCTCTGGGCGGTTTGCATTCCCGTCTCCCTGTGGCTCAATGGGACATGGGCGGTATATAGGACGGGAATGGACAGAGTCGCGAGCCATAAGAGCGCAGTGCAATACCTCTACCCGCCGGTGGAACCGTTCGACCGGCGCATGCTGGACGTGGGCGACGGGCATTCCGTCTATGTCGAGCAGTCGGGGCGCACCGATGGCGTGCCGGTGGTGGTGCTGCATGGCGGGCCGGGGGGCGGGTCGAGCCCGGCGATGCGGCGCTATTTCGATCCGGGCGTCTACCGGATCGTGCTTTTCGATCAGCGTGGATGCGGTCGCTCGCGGCCCCATGCGAGCATCGAGGCCAACACGACATGGCACCTGGTTGCGGATATCGAGCGTATCCGCGAGGCGCTGGGAATCGACGCCTGGATCGTGTTCGGCGGGAGCTGGGGGGCGACGCTGGCGTTGATCTATGCCCAGACGCACCCGGACCGCGCGCGGCACCTGGTGCTGCGCGGCGTGTTCACCATGACGCGCGCGGAGCTGGACTGGTTCTACGGCGGGGGCGCGGCGGCGTTCTGGCCCGAGACATGGGCGCGGTTCATAGCGCCCATCCCCGAGGGTGAGCGCGGCGACATGATCGCGGCCTATCACAAGCGGTTGTTTTCCGGCGACATGGCCGAGGAGATCACCCATGCCAAGGCATGGTCGGCCTGGGAGAACGCGCTGGCCACCGTGCAATCCACAGGAACGGGGGGCGATGCGCCCGCCGACTATGCGCGCGCCTTTGCCCGGCTGGAGAATCACTATTTCATGAATGCCGGGTTCCTCGGGCGGGATGGGCACATCCTCGATCACATGGACCTGATCGCGACGGTGCCTGGCACCATCGTGCAGGGCCGCTATGACATGATCTGCCCGCCCGCCGCGGCACACCGGCTGGCCGATCGCTGGCCGTCCTGCGATCTGCGGATGGTGCCGATGGCCGGACACGCGCTTTCGGAGCCGGGGATCAGCGCCGAGCTGGTGCGCGTGATGGCGCGGCTGGCGGACCGTTACTGAGTGCCGAAACCGCGATTGGCGATTTGATGGAAAGCTTGCCCGACATCTACGAGCGCCTCGTGGCCGGGGGCAGCCTGACCCGCGATCCGGCGCAGGAGGCGATTCTGCCGGAATTCGAGCGTATCCGCTCGGCATTGGCCGCGCCGCAGCGGCGGGGCTGGTTCCGGCGTGCGCCCGAGCCCCCCAAGGGGCTGTATCTCTGGGGCGGGGTGGGGCGCGGCAAGTCGATGCTGATGGATCTCTTTGTCGAGAGTATCGACGTGCCGAAACGACGGGTGCATTTCCATGCCTTCATGCAGGAAATCCATGCCGGGCTCCATGCCGCGCGGGCGCGGGGCGAATCGGATGCGCTGGCCCCGGTGGCGTCGGAAGTGGCGCGCTCGGTGCGGCTTCTGGCCTTTGACGAGATGCAGATCACCGACATCACCGACGCGATGATCGTGGGACGGCTCTTCACCGTGCTGTTCGAGGCGGGGGTGGTGGTGGTGACCACGTCCAACCGGGTGCCGGACGACCTCTATGAGAACGGGCTGAACCGGCAGCTTTTCCTGCCGTTCATCGCGCTGGTGAAGGAGCGGATGGTGGTCCGCGAAATGGCCGGGCCGCGCGATTACCGGCAGGACCGGCTGGCGGGGCGCGGCACATATTTCACACCGGTCAATCCCGAGAACCGCGCCGGGATAGAGACGATCTGGCAGGATCTGACCGGGGGCTGCGCCGCGCCGCACGAGATGATCGTCAACAAGCGTGCGGTAACGATCCCGGCGTTTCACAACGGGGCCGCGCGGGCCACGTTCTATGACCTGTGCGGCCGTCCGCTGGGCCCGGCGGATTACCTGGCGCTGGCACAGGCGGTGCGGCTACTGGTACTGGAGAACATACCGCAGATGGGGCGCGCCAATTTCAACGAGGCGAAACGGTTCGTGACGCTGATCGACGCGCTTTACGAGGCGCGGGTGCGGCTCATCTGTCTTGCGGCGGCAGAGCCGGAATACCTCTATGTCGAGGGCGAGGGCTCGTTCGAGTTCGGGCGCACGGCAAGTCGGCTGCGCGAGATGCAGTCGGACGGCTGGGGCGAGGAGGACTGAGGCCGGGCCCCTCGAAAATCCCCGCTTGCAAAGCGCGCGGCAGGGGCCTATATGCCCGATTGACAGCGGCACTGCGGGCTCTCCGCCGGTTCCACCGGATAAGACGACGGGCCGCGCGCCCGTTTTTTTGTGTTTGGATCAATGACCAACGACCTCATCGCCAAAGCCGCCATCGACCGCAGACTGGCCGAGATCATCACACCGGTGATCGAGGATATGGGATTCGAGCTTGTGCGCGTGCGGCTGATGGGCGGCAAGACGCAGCTCTTGCAGATCATGGCCGACCGGCCCGAGGGCGGGATCGAGGTGGATGAATGCGCCGCCATCAGCACGGCGGTGAGCGCGGTTCTCGACGTGGAGGACCCGATCATCGATGCCTACACGCTTGAGGTGTCGAGCCCCGGGATCGACAGGCCGCTGACGCGGCTCAAGGATTTCGAAGAGTTCGAGGGCTACGAGGCCAAGCTCGAAACCGCCGAGCCTATCGACGGGCGCAAACGGTTCAAGGGTGTGCTGGCCGGTGTCGAGGGCGAAGAGGTGATGCTCAACGTGGACGAGGGCACGATCGGCCTGCAATTTGACTGGCTGAGCGATGCCAAGCTGGTTCTGACCGATGAGCTCATCCGCGAGATGCTGCGCGCGCGCAAGGCGGCGGGCGTCATCGACGAGCAGGAATTTGACGAGATAGAAACCGAAAGCGGTTCCGAGGAGGACTGAAGTCATGGCAATCACATCTGCCAATCAGCTGGAGCTTTTGCAGACGGCAGAAGCCGTGGCGCGCGAGAAGATGATCGACCCCGGTCTCGTGATCGACGCGATGGAGGAGAGCCTCGCCCGCGCCGCCAAGAGCCGCTACGGCGCGGAGATGGACATCCATGTCAAGATCGACCGCAAGACGGGGCGTGCCGCCTTTACCCGCGTGCGCACCGTGGTCGACGAGGACGAGCTGGAGAATTACCAGGCCGAATTCACCCCCGGGCAGGCGAAAGCCTATTTCACCCCGGCCGCCGCGGGGCGCGAGGAGTTCTGGCTGCGCGACGGTGCGCGGATCGACCCGGCGGAAGCGGGCGCGCCGCAGGTGGGCGACGAGTTTCACGAGGCCGTGCCGCCGGTGGAGATGGGCCGGATCGCGGCGCAGAGCGCCAAGCAGGTGATCCTGCAGAAGGTGCGCGAGGCCGAGCGCGACCGGCAATACGAGGCATTCAAGGACCGCGCCGGCACGATCATCAACGGCGTGGTCAAGCGCGAGGAATACGGCAATGTCGTCGTCGAGCTGCAGGGCTATGGCGAGGCGATGCTGCGACGCAACGAGAAGATCGGCCGCGAGGCCTATCGCCCGGGCGAACGCATTCGCGCCTATGTCAAGGACGTGCGCCGCGAGCAGCGCGGCCCGCAGATATTCCTCAGCCGTACCGCGCCTGAATTCATGGCCGAGCT
>Ga0209924_1001178_pt1 | contig 10421 bp, 9 predicted proteins | sample SalPonR1_C_D1_MG_FD_185700 | JGI IMG/M metagenome (GOLD analysis project Ga0209924, IMG submission 185700) | Salt pond soil microbial communities from South San Francisco under conditions of wetland restoration - Salt Pond MetaG R1_C_D1_MG... ...
CGCCTAAACGATTAAACGACTAAACGACTCAACCTCCCATCAGCTTTGATCAAAATCCACCACCACCTTCTTACTCTTGGGATGGGCCTGACAGCTCAGAATAAAGCCGCGCTCGACTTCTTCATCCACTAAAGCATAATTTACATCCATTTCCACCTCTCCTTCGATAACCCGAGCTTTGCAGGTGCTGCAAACTCCACCTTTGCATGAGAACGGCAAATCCGCTCCGTGCTCAATTCCTGCGTTGAGAATATTTTCTCCTTTCGGGTCCAGAGCAAATTCGTGCGTCTTTCCATCCAATTTGAGTTCGATTTGAGACCAATCCGCCGGATCGGAGGCGGTCTCCTCGCGACCTTTCCCTTTTTTCTTACCGTCATCCGGACTGCTGAAGAGCTCAAATCGAATTTGCTCCTTTTTCATTCCCTTTTCCTGAAGTAAGTCGCGTACGTCAAAAATCATTTGTCCCGGCCCGCAAAGAAAGACCTCATCCGGGGATTCATGCTCAACTAATAAAGGATAGATCTGTTCGCATTTTTCTTTGTCGATCCGACCATCGAATAGGGGAGAGTCAGAAGGTTGTCGGCTCAATACATGGTAGATTTTAAATCGATCCATGTAGCGATTTTTCAATCCCTCCAGTTCTTCCTTGAAGATAATGGAGCCGGCATTTCGATTACCATAAAAGAGGGTGAACTCACTCTCTGTTTCCGTTGCCAGAATCGTTTTTATCAAAGATAAAATAGGTGTAATACCACTTCCGGCAGCAAACGCCATGTATTGTCGATTCCGCTCCGCATCAATGGCAGTGGTGAACTCTCCGTCTGGAGGTAGTGCCTGAATGGCATCCCCAATCTGGAGGGTCTCATTGGCAAAAGTGGAGAATTTTCCATGGGGTACTTTTTTAATCGCTACCCGCCATTCTTTATCGAGTGGACTCGAGCATAGGGAATAGGATCGTCGGACAGCTTCGCCATCGATTTCAGTTTCTAAGGTGATGTATTGGCCCGGTTCATATTCAAATACGGGCTCCAAATAGGAGGGGATCTGAAAGGCCACGCTGACGCAATCCGGTGTTTCCTGGCGTATATCTGCTACTCGAAGGGTATGCAACATTTTTTTCATGTGCGCTAAGATACAAAGTCCGTAAAAATCGTCGAACTCCAGCCTAACTTTGAAGATTATATCTCTTGTTGAGTTTTCCTCCACTGGACTTGCTTTAGGCAAATACGTTCAATTTAATTATTTACGCTTGCGTAAGGGATAGAAGCGGTAGGCGGGGCGGCAACCAACGAGCAGCCGTAGAGCGAGCAAGTGACCAGCGGAAACTCCGCACAGCGGTACGGATGCCGGCGGATGCCGTCCCGACTAAGAGCGGATAGCCCGACCCTCGAGTCCGCCGACTGGCGGACCTCGGGGATACGCCCAAAAACACGAATTAAGAAGCTACCTCTTCTTGGGGCTCGCTGATCATTCGCGGACTGCGAGTGATAATTTTATATTTTTTGTGCGTGCTGAAGTAACTCATGGTCCAGTTAACCAGAACATTGATGCGGTTTCGAAAGGCGACCAGACTCATGACGTGCACAAATAGCCACATCAACCAGGCAAAGGTGCCGCTGAATTTGCCCCATGGGAGGTCGGCAACGGCTTTTTTCTTTCCGATGGTGGCCATGGTTCCCAGGTCCTTGTACTGAAAACCGGGGTAGTCGGCAGGGCAGCCTTTTTTGATGTATTTGGCGAGATACTTCCCCTGCTGGATCGCTGGCTGAGCTAATTGGGGATGAGGGTGGCCGGTTTCCGGATCGGGCATGGCGGCAATGTCTCCAATAGCGAATATGTGATCATATCCCTCCACGCTGGTGTGGGAGTCGACGAGAATGCGGTTGCCCCGGGCCATTTTGGCCTGACGCAGACCTTCCGGGGCCTCGCCGGTTACGCCCGCCGCATAAAAAAGCATGGGCGTTTCCAGTCGCGTGCCATTTGATAGTACGACTTTTCCATCGACATAGTCTTCGATGGCGGTGTCGAGCCAGACTTTAACACCCATTTCCCGGACGTATGCCAGCGCTTTTTGCGAAGATTCATCAGACATGGGGGCGAGGAGCTCACTTCCCATTTCCACCAGATGAATTTTGATGCGATCGTTGTCCAGATCGGGATAGCCTTTTTTGATCTCATTTTTTTTCAATTCAGCCAGGGCGCCGGCCATCTCCAAGCCCGTCGGCCCGCCGCCAATGAGTACAAAATGCATGCACTCATTTTCATCGACGTCCGTCCGGCTCACCGCAGCTTCTAAATACTGGATGAGGGCCGAGCGCAACTCCAGGGCATCTTCAATGCTTTTTAGGGTGTAGGCATGTCGCTCAACCTTATCCATCCCAAAAAAATTGGTGGTCGCTCCGGTGGCTAAGACGAGATAATCGTATTTCGCCCAACCGATAGGGGTCTCCACCCGCTGTTGATCCGAATCAATTTTTTCGACCCGGGCCATGCGAAAAAAGACATTATCCTGTTTGTTGAAAATATTGCGAAAGGGCGCTACAATGGCGTCTGGCATGAGTCCGGCAGTAGCAATTTGATACAACAGAGGCTGAAAGTTGTGATGATTGTACTGGTCGATGAGGACTACCTGAAAGTTAGTCCCTTTGAGGGATTTGGCCAGATTGAGTCCGCCAAAGCCGCCGCCGATGATTATAATTCTTTTCTTATCTGTTTTGGGGAGTCGCATTTCCATAGGTTTAAAACGAGCTGTGCCTGATAGAGTTGCATCTCAAGGAGTATAAAATTTGGACAGACGGGAAACGATTTATGGGAAAGCAGCAGTTAGAAGTGGCGGTTCTGTAATGAGTTGCGCTATATTCCAGTTATTTTTATACATTGAGGTCTAACTTCCGCTTGATCGATGATGAGAAATTGCCCTTTGTGCTCGAGTAAGGTTTCCCCGGATCATATCCTGTATGGGAATTCCGGAGCCTCCTTCCGGAAGTGCCCGCACTGTGCTTTGATTTTTCGGTCACAACAGGATCTTCCTTCCCCTGAGACAGAGCGATCGCGGTATTTGTCGCATAGGAATTCCCCTTCTGATGAGGGCTATGTTCGCTTTTTGCTTCGACCTTTTGAATGGGCGAAAACGCGTATTGATTTGGACGAGCCTTTTCTGGATTATGGCTGCGGGTATGCTCCTGTATTCGTCAATCTCATGCGAGAGGGTGGATTCACTTGTCATGGGTATGATCCTTTATTCTTTCCCGATGGAATCGAGAAAACTTCATATCCGACCGTTTTTTGCATTGAGACTGTGGAGCACTTTCACAATACCTATGCGGAATGGGAACGGCTAATTGGGCTGGTAGCGCCCGGAGGATACCTGGTGGTGATGACTGATTTTTGGCGAGATCTGAAAGCATTTACCAATTGGTATTATCAGAACGACCCTACGCATACCAGTTTTTATCATCCAAAAACGATGGACTTTTTGGCTGACTTATTGGGTTGCACTCTCACACATTCTGACGGTAAACGCCTGGCCATATTTAAGAAAGAGGAATAGCCTGGGGCCCGCATGAAGGTGATGGATATACTGCTAAAGGACATTTCCCTTACGCTCAGTATTGAATCGAAAAAGCTGAGCCGGGCGATGCGCCACGTTGCGTTGTGTTTTTGATGTCTTTTTTATCAAATCCAGTTTAAATGCTTTCTTTCGAAAGTTCCTTTTATCCAATGATTTTTGCAATATCGCTTCATATAGCGATTGTAATTCCGAAAGGGTAAAGTAGTCGTCTAGCATATACTCAATGGGGACATCTGTAATGTGGTTTTGGATATGCTTTAGGCTGTATTCCAAAATAGCAGAGTGATCGAAGGCCATCTTTTTTTTCTGTAAAGATTCCAGGGATTCCCAATGGGGGTGGTAGACATTATCCTTTAGGGGTTCCATACCCTCCCAGCGAACAAAGGCATAATAAGCAACGGTGATGACCCGCCCCACGGGGTGGCGGTGGACAGAACCAAAAGTATGGACCTGATGAAGAAAAATATTTGGAATATGAGCCCGCTCTCTAACGACGCGTTTAGCGGCTGAGTCCAGATCCTCATCGACTCCAATTAAATCACCTACTAGCGCGGACATGCCTTCGAAAGGGGACATGGGACACTCCAGCGTTAATACCTGTAAGGACCCTTTTTCGCGGGCATAACTGAAAATAACGCAATCCACCGAAACAGCAGAATTAAAGAAAGGCTCTAATTCGGTTACAAGGGAGGGATCGTTTCCATGGATCTTTTGAGAGCTCATTGCTATGACGTGTATTTTTTATAAAAGTAACACTTCTTATTTAGGATATCAAAACAAATAGTGTTAAGTTTACACTAAGTTAGTTTTTGGTGGTCTTCTTTAAGTGTTCTTTGAACTAATATGGATGGGGGAAACGTTTTCTCTATTTAGTGGGCCACAAAAAGGATATAAATGAAAAACATTGCGGTTTTAACTTCAGGGGGAGATGCGCCTGGTATGAATGCAGCCATTCGAGCGGTAGTTCGTGCTTCCGTGTATTTTAACCTGGGTATATACGGAGTAGAAGGGGGGTATCAGGGGTTGATGGATAATAAAATACGGAAACTACATGTGCGGTCGGTTAGTCGCATTCTGGGTTCCGGAGGAACGATGCTCAAATCTTCCCGAAGTCCGGAGTTTAGGACTCCGGAAGGGCGGAAAAAAGCAGCAGAGTACTTAAAAGCGAAAAAAATTGATGGGCTTGTTGTTGTTGGTGGAGATGGAAGTTTGACCGGTGCTCATGTTTTGCAAGAGGAAACAGGCGTTCAGGTTATTGGATTGCCGGGTACGATTGATAACGATTTGTCTGGAACTGAAAACACCATTGGCTTCGATTCCGCGACAAATGTGGTTACTCAGTGTGTAGATAAGATACGGGATACGGCCAGTTCGCATAATCGCCTCTTTTTTGTAGAGGTGATGGGGCGGGATACGGGCTTTATCGCGCTGCGGTCAGCCATAGCTACCGGAGCGATTTGCGTCATGCTGCCCGAACGCGCCACTTCGGTGGAAGAGTTGGTTGCCATTCTTCGAAAGGGGTATCAAAACAATAAGACGTCAAGCATAGTTATTGTGGCCGAAGGGAATCCCAATGGGGGCGCTTTTGAGTTAGCGCAAAAGGTGAATGACAATTATAAAGACTACGAGACGAAAGTGACGGTGCTGGGGCATTTGCAACGTGGAGGCGATCCCACCTGTTACGACCGGGTGTTGGCCTCTCAGTTGGGCGTTGCTGCTGTAGAAGGTTTACTCAGTGATAAATCAGATTGTATGGTCGGACTCATTAACGGTTCGGTGGTCTACACTCCGATCATGGAGGCCGTGAGTCAAGAACGAAAAATTGATGATAATTTGGTGAAAATTTCTCAAATATTATCCATCTAAAATAGAATAGGAGTTTTTTCTTAATCAAAAATAGAATAATGAAAGTAGCTATAAATGGGTTTGGCCGAATCGGCCGCCTGGCTTATCGAAATTTACTTAACATGAGCGAAGTTGATGTGGTAGCAGTTAATGATTTGACTGAAATACACATGTTGGCTCATTTGTTAAAATACGACTCCGCCCATGGCCCATTTCAGGGTCAGATTGAGGTGATTTCTGATCATGAACTGCACGTCAATGGCAACGCTCTGAAGGTATATGCGGAAAGAAATCCTGAGGACCTCCCGTGGAAGTCCCTCGATATCGATGTCGTATTAGAATGTACCGGCGTGTTTCGGACTGCTGAAAAGGCGGGAATGCATTTGACAGCAGGGGCGAACAAAGTGGTTCTCTCGGCTCCGGCCAAGGGGGGGAATGTGCGTACCATCGTTCTGGGCGTTAATGAACATGAATTGGAGGATTCCGACCAGATCATTTCGAATGCCTCTTGTACGACGAACTGTTTAGCGCCCATGGCTACGGTTGTACATGATCTCGCAGGTATAGAAAAGGGATTTATCACGACCACACACGCTTATACAGCCGATCAGAATTTGCAGGATGCTCCGCATAGTAAAGACTTTCGCCGGGCACGGGCAGCTGCTCATTCCATCATTCCCACTTCTACCGGAGCCGCTAAAACCGTAGGTTTGGTACTCCCCGAGTTAGAGGGCAAGTTGGATGGAATGGCTTTGCGCGTTCCTGTCATCACGGGGTCTATTACAGATTGTACCTTTATCTTAAATCGCGAGGCTAGCATCGAAGAGATCAATGCAGCAATGAAAGACGCCGCGGCCGGAGCTATGAAAGGGGTACTTCAGTATACGGAAGATCCCATTGTCTCAGCGGATATCGTGGGAAGCACCTATTCTTGTATTTTCGATGCCGAACTGACTATGGTTCAAGGGAATCTACTGAAAATGTCGGGTTGGTATGATAATGAATATGGCTACGCGACTCGAGCAGCCGAGCTCGTCAAGCGACTGGCCGGAGCTTAAATGAAGAATATGATTTTGATAGCTGAAAGCGGATCGACGAAATGCGACTGGCTCTTTTACCAGGGAAATCATTGTGTATCCGAAACTTCGACGGCTGGATTTAATCCGTACTTTCATTCAGAGGAATGGATGATAGAACAGATGCGATTTAATCCGCAGCTGGTTGAAGTGGCTAAGCGCGTCCGCGCCGTTTACTTTTTTGGAGCCGGCTGTTCTACGCCCAATTTAAAGAATCAAGTCAGTCGCTCATTAAGTAAATTATTTACAAATGCAGAAATAGAGGTGGACCATGATCTTACGGCAGCGGCTTATGCAACTTATCAGGGAGAACCTTGCGTGAGTTGTATTTTAGGCACTGGATCCAATGCCTGTTTTTTTGATGGGAATGAAGTCTACGAAGAGATGCCCTCATTAGCATTCATTTTAGGGGATGAGGGGAGTGGGGCCTACTTTGGTAAAAAACTTCTTACAGCTTACTTTTATCGGCAGTTGCCAGAGGATATGGCTGCAGATTTTAAGGAGAGGTATCCCGAGCTGACGTCGAGTACTTTAGTAGAGAAAGTGTATCGCAGTGAAAGAGCGAATGTGTTTTTGGCTGGATTCATGCGTTTTGTCGTTAAGTACAAAGAACGAAGCGTTGTGAAAAAATGGATTTCTGAGGGCTTTGATTTGTTTTTAAAAAATCAAGTAATTTGCTATTCTGAGGCCGAAACAGTGCCGGTTCATTTTGTTGGTTCAGTTGCAAAGGTTTTGGAAAGTGAGTTAAAACAATCCTTAATGAAATACGACCTTCGTTTGGGACAGATCATAGCAAAGCCGGCAGAGCATCTGGCAAAATATGTTTTGGATTACCTGGAGCCGAAAAGATAATCCACATTCTTCATGAACTTTAGAGGGAAACAGCTTAATGATGAAGCTAAGGTGTTGATTCAAGTGTTATCTTAACACCCCGTACCGGTAGAAGCGGAAGAACATTTTGCATTCAACTCTCCTGTTACATTTACCGTGCCTTCATCTGCTGTTACATCAACATCCAGGTTCACGTCAAAAGTAGCTTCAATGTTGGTCGAACTGACAGATAAAATAGTAACTGTACCTGTCGAATTTGGGGAGGTTCCATAAGTGATCGTCTCATCTGATATTACCCTGTTGGCATAATTGACGATAATTAAAGGGGTGTCATCTTCCGAATTATGACCAATTTCATATTCCCCGACTTCCAAATCAAATGGCCCCTCTTCTCCAACCATTCGAATGGAGAGACTAAAGTCATTTACCTCCGCCGACCCCAGGGGGTGTTCAGTAACATTTAATGTAAGATTAATAAATCCACCATCATTGCTTCTCAAGCCAATATATTGGGACAATCCCTCATGCTGAGCCTCAATATCTCCAGTTATCATAATGCTTCCTGTTTCTAGATTTGAATTCATGTCATTTACATCTGACGAGTCATCTGAACAGGATACAAAAAGCATGCAAAGGATGGCAAAAAATGGAAGTGTAGCGATTCGGATATTCATAAACATAAGTTTAATTTTCTTCGGATAAGTGAGGTTTGACAATGATTTGCGCAATGCAAATCTTTTTGAGCTCATGTTTTTTGGAATAGCCGATTACAGGTTCTGTAGACTATACTAAATGATATGTAATAAATTGTCAACTAAATTAAAAGTGAAATTTGCTGAAGGTAATTACATTTACCTGAACTTGATAGGTCTATAAACTATTGACGTGTGCCATCAAATTACTCTTCAAGTTAGCCGCTTTGTTTTTATGCCACACCTTTCGCTTCGCCAATTTATCTATTTTTGAAACGACTTTGGGCAAAAAGGCTTCTGCTTCAGTTTTATCAGTCATCTCCTGGAGATTTCTAATTGCTGTACGAGCAGATTTTTTGTAATACCTGTTATGAGTTCTCAACTTAATTGCTTGACGAGCTCTCTTCTTTGCTGATTTATGATTAGCCATACTTTGTTCGTATTTTTTCAAACGGATGGCAAAAATAAGCATTTCCTGAATACAGGCAATATTTTGAGCACTTTTTTTGTTTTTCCTTTCAAAATAAAACCTTCGCCCACTTCAGGGGTTGCAAATGAACACTTTTATGCAAATTGTTTCTTGGTTACAGTTTAATCTCAGATATTAGCACATCAAAACATTAATCCCTAATACACATGGCTTCATTTTCTTTCATAAGTAATGCCGACTCCAAATATATAGATCAGTTATACCAATCGTATAAAGATTCGCCAGATAGCGTGGACGAAGATTGGCGGTTGTTTTTTGATGGTTTTGAATTTAATAAAAATGGAGCTGCAACCGATACGGCCGATCTCAAAAAGGAGTTTGCCGTTATGGCAATTATCCATGGATTCAGGGATCGCGGACATCTGCTATCGACGACCAATCCCATTCGGGAGCGGCTGGATAGGCACCCCCATCTCGATTTAGCTGATTATGGCTTATCGGAGTCTGACTTAGAAGAACATTTCCAGGCGGGCAAAGAGTTGGGAATGAAAGATGCTTCGCTCAAGGATATCATTGCGCATCTCGAGCAGGTATACTGCGGTAATATTGGCTTTGAATATGCACATATCAATGATCGGACTCAGCGCATGTGGTTGCGCGATCAAATTGAAAACCAATCGAAAGCGTCCGACTTTGGTCTTTCTATTGATACAAAGAAACGCATTCTCAAAAAATTAAACGGCGCGGTAGTATTTGAAAAATTCTTGCATACCAAATACATTGGTCAGAAAAGATTTAGCTTGGAAGGCGGAGAAACCGCTATTGCTGCATTAGATGCGGCTATAAATACAGGCGCTTCTCAAAACGTAAAGGAGGTGATCATCGGTATGGCGCATCGAGGACGACTCAATGTGCTGGCAAATATTATGGGTAAAACCTACGAGCAAATTTTTTCTGAGTTTGAAGGCACCTCGGTACCCGACTTGAGTTTTGGCGATGGAGACGTGAAATACCATCTGGGTTTCAGTTCTCAAGTCGAGACCGATAATGGTGAAAAGATAGACCTGAAATTAGTTCCTAATCCTTCCCATCTCGAATCGGTAGACCCTGTCGTTCAAGGATTCTCAAGAGCAAAAACTGATATTCTATATAACAATGATGGAAACCAGGTGCTTCCCATTTTGATTCATGGAGATGCAGCCATTGCTGGTCAAGGGGTTGCTTACGAAACAGCTCAAATGAGTAAACTACCCGGATATCAAACCGGAGGGACTTTTCATTTTGTGATCAATAATCAGATTGGATTTACCACCGACTTCGACGATGCCCGATCATCTACTTACAGCACGGCGGCAGCCAAACTCACCCAGTCTCCCGTTTTTCACGTGAATGGAGATGATCCGGAAGCCGTGGTTTTCGTGACTCAATTGGCCCTGGAATTTCGCCAGAAATTTAATATTGATGTCTATGTGGACATGGTATGCTACCGAAAGCACGGGCATAATGAAGGCGATGATCCAAAGTTCACCCAACCCAATATGTATGACATCATCAAAAATCACGAAGATCCCCGTAAGGTATATTCTAAACTTCTCGTGGAGCGGGGAGATGTAGAAGCTCAACTGGCTGAAGATTTGGAGAGAGAATTCTGGGACACCCTGCAAGCGCGGCTTGATGAAGTGAAGGAAGAACCTTTACCGTATGAATATCAGGCACCCGAAGAGGCTTGGCGAAAGTTGGAGAAGAATCCCAAAGCGGAGGCCTTTACATCTTCTCCTAAAACCGGGATCAAGAAAGAAAGGGTTCAATTGATGGCGGATAAGTTTCTCCATATTGAGGAACAAATCAAGCCATTGAGCAAAGTCAAACGCCTATTAAAGGGAAAAAAGAAGCTGATCGATAAAGATCAGATCGATTGGGCATTGGGTGAACTGATGGCCTATGGCTCCATTCTGATGGAGGGGCAAAGCGTTCGA